>JACZCZ010031836.1_pt1 | contig 11191 bp, 10 predicted proteins | sample 8641811 | NCBI WGS metagenome assembly JACZCZ01 (sample SAMN15324610, study PRJNA640507) | soil metagenome | isolation source: intercropping peanut in the first line | place: China: Luxin town, Laibin City, Guangxi Province | collected 2019-07-25 | depth 10cm m | reverse complement strand
TCGGCGATGTTGTGCTTGCGGTTGATCGGCACGAGCTCGTTGCGCAGATCGTCGTTGGGCGCGTGCAGCGACACGGCCAGCGCGCAGTTCACTTCCTCGGCGAGCTTGTAGATCTGCGGCACGAGACCCGACGTGCTCAGCGTCACGCGGCGGCGCGAGATGTCGAAGCCCAGGTCGTCGAGGAAGATCCTGATGGCCGGGATGACGTTGCGGAAGTTCGCCAGCGGCTCGCCCATGCCCATGAGCACGATGTTGGTGATGATGCGGTCGTCACCGACCTTCCAGCCGAGTTCCCGGTTGGCAAGCCACACCTGCCCGACGATCTCGGCAGTGGTGAGGTTGCGATTGAAACCCTGCTGCGCCGTCGCGCAGAAGGAGCAGTCGAGCACGCAGCCGACCTGCGAGGAGATGCACAACGTGCCGCGGTCTTCCTCGGGGATGAACACGGTCTCGAAGGCCTGGCCATTGCCGCCCGACAGCAGCCACTTGCGCGTGCCGTCGGAGGCCATCTGGGTTTTCACGACCTCGGGTAGTTTGACTTCCGCGCGCTGCAGGAGCTGCGCGCGGAAGTCCTTGGCCAGGTCCGTCATGTTGGCGACGTCGCCCTCGCCGCGCTTGTACAGCCAGTTCATCACCTGGCGTGCGCGGAACGGCTTGCTGCCGAGTTCCGCGACGTACGCCTCCAGCTCGGCCTTGGGAAGACCGAGGAGATTCGTGCGCGGAGCTTCGGCTGCGGCAGACATGACGTCCGTTCTGTCGCGGGGCATCAGCCGCGCGGACAGATCTCCGTCTCGCGGAAGAAGTAGGCGATTTCCTTGGCGGCGGTCTCGGGAGCGTCCGAACCATGCACGGTGTTCGCCTCGATGCTCTCGGCGAAATCGGCGCGGATGGTGCCGGGCGCGGCCTTCTTCGGATCGGTGGCGCCCATGATCTCGCGGTTCTTCGCGATGGCGTTCTCGCCTTCGAGCACCTGCAGGAGCACGGGACCCGAAGTCATGTATTTCACGAGATCCTTGAAGAACGGACGTGCGGCATGCACGGCGTAGAAGCCTTCGGCATCACGCTGCGAGAGATGCTGCATGCGGGCGGCGACGACCTTGAGGCCGGCCTTCTCGAAACGGGTGAGGACCTGGCCGATGAGATTGCGGGCCACGCCGTCGGGCTTGACGATGGAAAAGGTGCGCTCGAGCGCCATGCGAAAGATTCCTTGTGGGGACTTAAAGGCGCGCGATTGTACTGGAAACCCCAGTTAACTTGCTGAAACTTAAACTGAAAAGCTCTCCCCGCAGCCACACTCGCCCTTGATGTTGGGGTTATGGAAGCGGAACGCCTCGTTGAGGCCCTGTTTCACGAAGTCCACCGTGGTGCCATTGATCAGCGGCAGGCTTTCGGGGTCGACGAACACCTTGACGCCCTGGTCCTCGAACACGAGGTCCTTGGGCTGGGAGTCGTCGGCGTAATTCACCACGTAGGCAAACCCCGAGCAGCCGGTCTTGCGGACCCCGAGGCGCAGGCCCAGCCCCTTGCCTCGGGCGGCGATGAAGCCCTTGACGCGTTCGGCAGCGGCGGGTGTGAGGGAAATCGACATGTCAGTTCAATCCTCGCGCGCCATTTTACGCCACGAGGGCCGCGCGCAATGCATCTTCGACGATCAGCAACCGGCCGAGTTTCTCGGCCGGCACCTCGAAATGCGCGGCCCACTCCGCAGGGCTCTCGGGGATACCGGCGTCCAGCCGGCGCCCTTCCAGAGCCTCACATAACCAGGCCGTCACACCCAGAGTATGGGGGCATCCGTACGCGGTAAAACGGGCGCTTTTCACAATGCCGCCCTCGATTTCCAACTCGAAAGACACCTCGACACCATCCGCCCTGCGCCCGGCCCGTCCGTGGCGGATGTTGGCCGGCAGCGGCCCTCTTTCAGGGAAAACCGGGGGCTTGGGAGCCTTGCGAAAAAGTGGCATCAGGACCGGGGTGACGCCTGATGCATGAGCGGTGGGGCCGTCGCTCACCGGCTCCGCCGTCGATGCGCCGGAAATGCCCTGACCGCCCGCGATACGGCGCAGCCTTGATACCTCCCGGCGGATGGCCATGGCGGCGTGATCGATCTCCGCCTCGGTCGTGAAGCGCCCGAAACTCACGCGCAAGGAACTCTGCGCCAGCTCGGTGTCGCGACCCAGGGCGCGCAACACGTAACTGGGCTCCCGCGTGGCCGAGCTGCAGGCCGAACCCGTCGAAACCGCGATGTCCGACAGCGCAGTCACCAGGCTCTCGCCCTCCACGCCTTCGAAGGAAATATTGAGGATGCCGGGCAGCGACTCCGCGCCCGGCAGCGTGTTGATGACGACACCCGGAATGGCTTCGACATCACGCGTGAGCCGCGCGCGCAACGCGTGCGCATGCGCCGCATCGGCCGCCAACTGTTCGGCGGCGAGCGCGGCGGCGCGCCCGAAGCCCAGTATCTGGTGCGTGGCCAGCGTGCCCGAACGCAGTCCGCGTTCATGGCCGCCACCAAACTGAATCGGTGCGATCTTCGGCCGCGCGCTCTCGCGCACGTACAACGCGCCGATGCCTTTGGGCCCGTGGATCTTGTGCGCGGTGAGCGAAAGGAAATCCACGTCGAGTGTCGTCACATCGCAGGCGATCTTGCCGGCACTCTGGCTGGCATCGGCGTGCAGGAGCACGCCACGTTCGCGACAGGCGGCCGCGATGCCGGCGATATCGTTGATGCAGCCCAGCTCGTTGTTGGCATGCATGACCGACACCAGCAGCGTGCGGTCACGCAACGCGGCGCGCACGGCCGCGGGCGGGATGCGGCCCCATTCGTCGGGCTCGATCCAGGTGACCTCGGCGCCCAGTCTTTCCAACTCCTTCAACGTGTCCAGCACGGATTTGTGTTCGGTGCGCGCGCTGACGAAATGCGGGCGTTTACGCGCCGCGGCCGGCAGTGCATCGGCCACGCGCCGCGCAGCGGACGCCACGCCCAGGATGGCGAGGTTGTTGGACTCCGTGGCGCCGGAGGTGAAAATGACCTGCGCCGAGCGCGCGCCGATCAGATTTGCCACCGCGATCCGGCCCATGCCGACCACCTGGAGCGCCGAGAATCCCGCGCCATGAGTCGACGACGCCGCATTGCCCTGGAGAGCCGGTGACGTGAGTCCCGCGATCATGGCTTCCGCCACGCGCGGATCCACCGGCGTGGTCGCGGCATAGTCGAGGTAGATAGCCACCGCCCCGCCCTACTTCTCTGGCGCGCCCGCGGCGCGGCGTCTCTTCTGCTGCACCGAAGTGAGGAAACCGCGCAGGATGTTCACCTCGTTCTGGTCCATCTCGCAACGCTGGAACATGCGGCGGATGCGCGTCATCAGGTGCGTGCCGCCAGCGGTTCGATCCTTGAACTCCACCTCGTCGAGCACCTCCTGCAGGTGCGCGTAGAAACGCTCCATGTCCGCGCCCGGCGCGAGCGGTACTGCGGGCTCGGACAACGGCCGTGAACTCGCCGGCGAACCGGCGGCGCGGAACAGTTCGTACGTGGTCAGCTGCACTGCCATGGCGAGGTTCAGCGATGGGTAGTCAGGGTTCGCGGGGATGCGGATCAACAGATGCGCCAGCGCCAGTTCCTCGTTGGTGAGCCCGGTGCGTTCGGCGCCGAACATCACCGCGGCGGGGCCGCGCGCGCTCATCTCGAAGATGCGCGCGGCGGCATCGTGCAGGTCCAGGGCGCGGAAATTCTGGTCGCGCGGACGAGACGTGGTGGCCGCGACGAATCCGACGTCGGCCACGGCCTCGGTGACACTTTCCACGACTCGTGCGCGTGCCAGGACGTCATCCGCGCCCGACGCTCGGGCGCTGGCTTCCGGATGCGGAAACGCCTTGGGCCGCACCAGAACGAGGTCGGACAGGCCCATGTTTTTCATCGCGCGGGCCACGGCACCGATGTTTCCGGGATGCGAGGGCTCGACGAGGACGATGCGAATGGCGGTGAGCGGCACGGCCTGTATCATAGCGGCCCTTTTTGGTCCCCTAGCCCACGTCCATGCAGCCTTTACTCAATATCGCCGTCCGCGCCGCGCGCCGGGCCGGCGACATCATCGTCCGCGCCATTCCCCGACTCGAAGCGGTGGAGGTCCACACGAAGGGCCGCAACGACTATGTCTCCGAGGTCGATCGCGCGGCCGAGGCCGACATCATCGAGACGGTGCGCCGGCTGCATCCCGACCACGCCTTCCTCGGCGAGGAAAGCGGCGCTTCGGGCGACAGCGACGTGGTCTGGATCATCGATCCGCTGGACGGCACCACCAACTTCCTGCACGGCTTTCCCACGTTCGCCGTGTCCATCGGCGTGCAGGTGCGCGGACGCATGGAGCACGCGGTGGTGTTCGACCCCATGCGCCAGGAGCTGTTCACCGCCTCGCGCGGCGACGGCGCGCAACTCGACGGCCGCCGCATCCGCGTGAGCAAACAAACCACGCTGGAAGGTTCGCTGATCGCCACCGGGTTCCCGTTCCGTTCGGACTCGCCGTGGATCGATGAATATCTCGCCATGCTCAGGACCGTCATGACCCGGGCCGCGGGCGTGCGTCGTCCCGGCGCCGCCGCGCTGGACCTCGCCTATGTCGCGGCAGGGCGCTGCGACGGCTTCTGGGAACTCGGCCTCAAGCCCTGGGATACGGCCGCGGGCACGCTGCTGATCACCGAGGCCGGCGGCCGCGTCGGCACGCTCACGGGCGAGGAATACAAGCAGGGTGCGCACATCATCGGCGGCACGCCCAAGGTCTACGCGGCGCTGGTCGCGGCGCTCGAGCCGCACGTTTCCGCCCACCTGAAATGAAAAGGGCGGCCTCTCGGCCGCCCTTTCCACGCGCTTCGACTAACTAGCCGGCTTGTCGCCGGTACCGCTCTTGTTGCGCAGCGGGCTCGCCCAGAAGCCGTAACAGAAGTACACCGCCACCGCGATCAGCAGGAACCAGCCGAACCAGGCGCGGATCTCGTCATTGGCGCCGTCCCACGCCAGCCAGAAGCAGACCAGGACGCCCACCGCGGGCAGCACCGGGAACAGCGGCACCTTGAAATGCCGCGGCAGATCGGGGCGCTGGTAGCGCAGCCAGATCACCGAGAAACAGACCAGGCCGAACGCGGCGAGCGTGCCCACGGAAGTGAGATCGCCGAGCGCGTTGATGTCGAACACCGCGGCCGCCAGCGACACCACGACACCGACGATGATGGTGTTGATCCACGGTGTCTGCGTCTTCGGGTTCACGCGCGCCAGCACCTTGGGGAGCAGTCCGTCGCGCGACATCGAGTACCACACACGCGTCTGGCCGAACATCAGAACGAGCACCACCGATGACAACCCGGCAATGGCGCCGATCTTGATGAGCTTGGCCAGCCATCCCCAGTCCGGGCCGAAGGAGTCGACCGCGGTGGCCACGGGCGCAGCGACGTTGAGCTTGGTGAACGACACCACGCCCGTCAGCACCGCGGCGGTGAGCATGTAGAGGATGGTGCAGATCACCAGTGAACCCAGGATGCCGATGGGCATGTCCTTGCGCGGATTCTTCGCTTCCTGGCCCGCGGTCGAGACGGCCTCGAAGCCGATGTAGGCGAAGAACACGATCATGGCGGCGCGGATGATGCCGTCGATGCCGAACTGGTCGGGCACACCCGTGGGGTCGGGGATGAACGGCTGCCAGTTCGCAGTGTTGATGAAGAACGCGCCGACCGCGATGAACAGCAGGATCACCGTGACCTTGATGGCCACGATGATGTTGTTGACCGTCGCCGACTCGGAAATGCCGATCACCAGCAGGACGGTCACCGACAGGGTGATGAACACGGCTGGCAGGTTGAACAGCGCCGTCACCACGCTCGCGGCGGAGATAGGCACCACGCTGTTGGAAGGCATTTGAACGACCGAGCCCGCGGGAACGTTCACCACCGTCCCGGCGACCAGGTCGCGCAGATTCCCCGTGGCGGGGTCCAGCACCTTGGTGGCTTCACCGAGCATCGCCGTGGTGTCCGCATTCACGGCCACGTCCAGCGCATTGGTGAGCGCGAAGCCGCCATTGGCCGCATTGACCACGTCGTACTGCGCGATGGTGGTGCTGAATGCGCCCTGGATGGTCGCGGTGCCCTGCGAGAAGAACTGCACCGTGTTGCCATCCGCCAGCGCGGCCGTGACGCCGTTGAGACTGACGGTGGGATCGTTCAGACCGATCGTGGCCAGCGATGCGACCACCAGCTTTCCGTACGGCTGCGTGAGCTGCGCGGGCAGGTCGAGCCCTATGTCGTGCAGCAGGCTCACCGCATAGCCTGACCACCCGACCGCGACCACCGACGCGGCAAGTGCATATTCGAGGATGAGCAGCGCGCCCATGATCCAGGCGCCGAATTCACCGATGGTGGTGTACGAGTACGTGTACGCCGACCCCGATACGGGAAGCATCGAGGCCAGCTCCGCATAACACAGGCCGGCCAGCGCGCAGACCACGCCCGCGACCACGAACGAGAGGATGACCGCCGGCCCCGCGTACTGCGCGGCCGCCGTGCCGGTGCGCACGAAGATGCCCGCACCGATGATGCAGCCGATGCCGAAGAGCACCAGGTGCCACGGACCCAGCGTGCGTTTCAGTTCGCCACGTTCGAACTCGGTCTGGACCTGAGCAATGGACTTGGTTCGCCAACCCATCGGAAGACCCCGCAATTCTTGTAGTGGCCGCAGTGTAACAGCATGGGGACAGACTTAAGTCTGTCCCATGGCCGACGGTAGATGTCAGCCGCCCTCGCCCTCGTCATGCTGCTTGCGGCGCGCATCCATGAGGCGTCGCAGGCGGATATTCACCATTTCGACGCCCACCGAGAACGCCATGGCGAAGTACAGGTAACCCTTGGGCACGTCGAAGTGGAACGAGTCGGCGACCAGCACCACGCCCACGAGGATGAGGAATGCCAGCGCGAGGATCTTGATGGTGGGATGCCGCTCGATGAATGCGCTGATGGAACGCGCCACCCACATCATCACGACGATGGCCAGGACAATCGCCGCCACCATGATGGGGAGCTGATCGCCCGTGGCCAGCCCCACCGCCGTGAACACCGAATCCAGCGAGAACACGATGTCGATGATGGCGATCTGCACCACGATGGCCGCGAAACTCGCGTAAACCTTGGTCTTGCGCTCTTCTTCGGTGCCTTCCAGCGTGCCGTGGATCTCGGTGACGCTCTTGGCCAGCAGGAACAGTCCACCTAACAACAGGATGATGTCGCGTCCCGAGAACTCCTGCCCCAGCACCGAGAACAACGGCTTGGTGAGCCGCGTCAGCCAGACGATGGAGAACAGCAGCGCGATGCGCGTGAGCATCGCCAGCCCGAGCCCGACGACGCGCGCCCGCTCGCGCCGCTCGGGCGGCAGGCGGCTCACGAGAATCGAAATGAAGATGATGTTGTCGATGCCGAGCACGATCTCCAGCGCGGACAACGTGATGAACGTTATCCAGGCTTGGGGATCGGTCAGCAGCTCCATCATCTTTTCAGAGTGCCCTGTCGGTTAGTGCCGGTTGGGGCCGGTTACGGCAATTCGTCGATGGGGTCTTTGGTCACCGGCGGGAACACGTGCTCCGCCTTCAAACCGAATGACAACGCGATGGAACTCGAGATGTAGATCGACGAATAGGTGCCCGCGAGGATGCCGATGAGCAGCGCCTCGGAGAAGCCGCGCAACGACTCGCCACCGAGCACCAGCAGGGCCACCACCACGATGGAGGTCACCACCTTGGTCATGATGGTGCGCGACAGCGTCTGGTTGATGGCGTTGTCCAGCGTCTGGTCCGGCGGCAGGCGACGATTCTTCTCGAAGTTCTCGCGGATACGGTCGAACACGATGACGGTGTCGTTGAGCGAGTAACCGATGACGGCAAGGATGGCCGCGACCACGGCCAGGTCGAACTTGGTCTGCGTGACCGAAAATACGCCGAGCACGAGGATGGGGTCGTGCAGCACGGCAAGGATGGCGCCGACCGAGAGGCGCCACGTGTGGAAGCGGAAGATGATGTACAGCGCGATGAGCGCGAGCGTGACGGCCAGCGAAGTGATGGCGGCATTGCGCAGTTCATCACCGACCTGCGGCCCCACGACCTCGAGGTTCGCGATCTTCACCCCGGGATCGATCTTCGACAGCGCATCGACGAACAGCGGGCGCAGCACGTCGGCCGTCTGACCGGTGGCCTGCAGGCCGATGTTGATGCTGCGCGTGCTGCCGAGATAGCTGACCTGCGGCTCGTGGAAACCCGCGGCGGTCACGGCCTCGCGTACGGTTTCGGTGCTCACGTCCTTGGGGAACTCGGCTTCCACCGCGATACCGCCGGTGAAGTCGATGGCGAAGTTCAGGCCCTTGGCATAGAAGGACACGAACGACACGATCATGAGCAGGGCGGACAGGGTGTACCAGATCTTCCTCGTTCCCATGAACGAGAAGCTGGTTTTCTTATGGAAGAATTCCACGGTGTCTATCCTCTATTACCCGGTCGATTTCCCGGTCAGCCGATGGGTAGTTTGGTGAGCTTCTTGTTGCCGCCGAACATCAGCGTCAACAGCGCGCGCGAACCCATGAGCGCGGTGAACATGGACGTGAGGATGCCGAGCGAGAGTACGATGGCAAAGCCCTTGATCGCGCCGGTGCCGAACACGAACAACACCACACCCGCGATGAACGTGGTGACGTTGGAGTCGGCGATGGCCGAGAAGGCCTTCTCGAAGCCCGCCTTGATGGCGGTCTGCGGCGAGACCCCGTTGCGCAGCTCCTCGCGGATGCGCTCGTAGATCAGCACGTTCGCGTCCACCGCCATGCCGACGGTGAGGATGATGCCGGCGATGCCGGGCAGACTCAGCGCGGTCTTGAGCATGGAGAGCAGCGCGGTCAACACGACCACGTTGGCCAGCAGCACCAGATTCGCGACCACGCCGAACAGGTGGTAGTAGATGATCATGAACGCGAACAGCGCGGCCATGCCGATGACCAGCGCGCGGACACCGTCCTGGATGTTCTTCTCGCCGAGCGTCGCCGTGATCGTGCGTTCGCTGACCAGCGCGATGGGCGCGGTGAGCGCGCCACCACGCAGCAGCAGTGACAGGTCGCGGGCTTCGTTCATGCCGAGGCCGGTGGTACGGAAGCGGTTGCCGAGCGGGCTCTGGATGGTGGCGACGTTGATGACGCGCTCTTCGCGGATGTCGCGCGTGGTCTCGGTGCCGTCGGCGTTCCTCACGACTTCGCGGCGGTTCTCGATGAACACCACGGCCATGGGCTTGCCCACATTGGCGCGCGTGACGCGGAACATCTCGTCGCCGCCGGCGCTGTCCAGCGTGACGTTCACTTCGGGGCCCTGGTCGCCAGTGGAGGCGACGGCGTTGGTGAGCTGGTCGCCCGTGACGATGACGTCGCGCTTCAGCAGGATTTTGCCGCCGTCCTTGGTGTCGTAGATCTTGGCTCCGACAGGCGCGCGGCCCGAGGGCGGGATCGGCCGCGGATCGACCAGGCGATACTCGAGAGTCGCCACCTTGCCGAGTAGTTCGGTGACCTCGGCCGAGTTCTGCACGCCTGGCAGCTGTACCGAGATGCGGTTGAGACCCTGGCGCTGCACGATGGGCTCGGACACACCCAGTTCGTTCACGCGATTGCGCAGCGTGGTGACGTTCGCCGTGATGGCGAAGTCCTGACGCTCGCGCACCTGCTGGGGCGTCATCACGCAGTCCACGGCCGCGCCCTCGGCGACGTTGGCGTCGCGGCACTGCAGGTCGGGTTGCACCTTCGCGATGGCGGCACGCACCGCGGCGCGGTCCGCCGTGGCGGGCAGCAGCACTCGCTGGCCGTTGGGGATGGGAGAGTCGACGGTCAGCGTGTTGATGTCGATGAACGCGATATTGGCTTCGCGCAGCGCGCGGCGGAAGTCCTGGTCGTAGCTCTGCAGCAGCTTGGCCACCGCGCCATTGACGTCCACCTCGTACAGTAGATAGAGGCCGCCGCGCAGGTCGAGGCCCAGCGGCATGGCGCGCAGGCCCATGACCTGCATCCAGCGCGGCGCGCGCGAGGCATAGGACATGGCGCTCAGGTACTGGCGCGTCAGTCCGTTCTTCTCGTCCTTGACGAAGTCGCGCGCGGCCAGCTGGCGGGCGTCGTCGCTGAAACGCAGCATGACGTTGCCCTGGTCGACGCCAATGCTGTCGAAGGCCACCCCGCCGTCCTGCAGGGTCTTGGTGATGGTCGCCAGCTCGGCTTCGGCGATGGGCGCGCGATCCTTGCGGGCGATCTGCAGCGCGCGGTCGTCACCGAACACGTTTGGCAGTGCGAACAGCAGCGCCAGCAACAGCACCACGGCAACGAGGATGTATTTCCAGCGCGCGTACTCGAGCATCTTGTGCGCCCTCAGGCTCCCTTGAGCGTTCCCTTGGGCACGATGGTCGTGACCTGGAAACGCTGGACCTTGATGCGCACGTTGTCGGCGATTTCAATGGTGAGGAACTGCTCGCCCACCTCGACGATGCGGCCGAGGATGCCGCCCGCGGTGACGACTTCATCGCCCGCTGCCAGCTTGCCCAACATGGCCTGGTGTTCTTTCTGCTTCTTCTGCTGGGGACGGATGAGCAGGAAATAAAAGATGACGACGAAAACCGCCATCATGATGAAAGGCATGGCGCCGCCGCCGGGCTGGGCACCGCCAGCGGCTTGCGCCATGGCGTCGGGGATCAATGAATTCATGGGGTTATCTCACCGGTCACAAAAAAACGGCGCCGCAGTTTGCGGCGCGGGGCGCGTATTTTGGCGGAAAACTAAATTAATGCCACCGAGACTTGCGGAGTGTCGTCCGGCTCGCCGGCGGCGTGTTTGGCGTAACGGCGAACTACCTCGGCCAGGCTTCCGGATTCGATGCCGGCGCGCAGGCTGCGCATGAGCTCCAGGTAGTAGTGCAGGTTGTGAATGGTGTTGAGCCGGGCGCCCAGGATTTCATTGCAACGATCGAGATGCCGCAGGTATGCGCGCGTGAAATTGCGGCAGGTGTAGCAGGCGCATTCGGGGTCCAGCGGGCCGGTGTCGGACTGATGAGCGGCATTGCGGATGTTCACCACGCCGCGTGAGGTGAACAGATGCCCGTTGCGCGCGTGGCGCGTGGGCATCACGCAATCGAACATGTCGATGCCGCGC
>JACZCZ010008405.1_pt1 | contig 11200 bp, 22 predicted proteins | sample 8641811 | NCBI WGS metagenome assembly JACZCZ01 (sample SAMN15324610, study PRJNA640507) | soil metagenome | isolation source: intercropping peanut in the first line | place: China: Luxin town, Laibin City, Guangxi Province | collected 2019-07-25 | depth 10cm m | reverse complement strand
CTTGACGGGCAATACCGTGGTGATGCCGCCATAGGCCCGGTTGCCTTGGACGCGTTTGGCGTAATTGACGGTGAGTTTGCGCGCCGCTTCGTTGAGCATCACCACCAGCCATGTCACAAGTAACGTCGCGAACAATAATATGAGGCCGTACAGCAGCTCCCCCTTGTTGATCGGCAGCGTATGACCGAAGACGACCCATTTATCGCTCTTGTTGATGACCGAGTCGATGATGCTGCCGATATTGGCCGGCAAGCGGCTGACGATACCCACGGTGATCAACAAAGAGATACCGTTGCCGATGCCTTGTTCCGTGACCAGCTCGCCCAGCCACATGAGCAGCATCGAACCGCCGGTAAGGGCGGCTACCATAAGCCCCCATTGCATAAGCGACGTGTTGGCGGTGATGTCTCCGATGCCGCCGATGGATTGGGCGGCTTGCCGGATTAAGTAGATAGAACCTACGGATTGGATGATAGCTAACGGCAGCGTGAGGATGCGGGTGTACTGGTTGATTTTCTTCTGCCCGAATTCACCTTCTTTGTGCAAAGCCTCAAGTTGCGGTACGGCCTTGGTAAGCAGCTGCATGATGATGGAGGCGTTGATGTATGGACCTAGGCCAGCGATCATGATGGAGAAATTGGCCAGCGCTCCGCCTGACAGGACGTTCAGATAACTCAGTAACTGCGGTGTGCTCTCGGAATTGAACAGGTTCTGCAAGACCTGGTGAAGCGTCTCAGGATTACTCAGCGGCACCGGGATATGCGCCAGGATACGGAATATCAGCAGGATGCCCAATACTGCCAGGATGCGCTTGCGCATATCCTGGTGGCCGAGCGATTTCGCGATGATTTTCCAGTTCATACCTTGTTTTACCCCTATTCCCGTCCTGTGCTTGCTTTCAAGTATAGCAGCCCGCGGAGCCCCTTATTTGTCCGTTGGCTTCGATTTCTTCGTGGAAGTTTTCGGCCGCTGCAAACGGGCCGTCTCTTCGAAGCTGCCGCCGGCAGCCTCTACGGCCGCGATCGCCGGTGCGCTGGCCGCCGGCAATTTGACCGTCACTTTCTTGGTCAGATCGCCTTTCGCAAGCAGTTTGATGCGTACGAACGGACCGCTGACCAGGCCGGCATCGGCCAGAACCTTGGCATCGACCGTCTTTCCGCGGAACTGTTCAAGCTGGCCGGTATAGACGTTTTGGGCAGACGTACGGTGGCTTCGGAAGCCCGGCAGTTTAGGCAGTTTCTGCATGAGCGGATTGGAGCCGCCGGCAAAACCCGGCTTGGCGCTTGAGCCGGCACGGGCCTTCTGGCCCTTGGTACCGCGGCCGGCAGTCTTGCCGCGGCCGGCAGAAATACCGCGCCCGACGCGTTTGCCTTTACGATATGAGCCGGTCTGGAGTTCGTGATACTTCATTCTTTACGCCTTCGCTTTCTCTTTCTCTGGTTGCTTCGGTTTCGCGGGCGCTTTCGGTTTCGCAGCCTTGGTCTTGGCAGTCACCCACTGGTCGGCAGGCACCACGCTCTGCAAAGCGGCGATGGTGGCATACGCGATGTTCGTCTTGTTACTGGAACCGAGCGACTTGCTCAATGCGTTCTTGACGCCGGCAACTTCAAGGATGGTGCGCACGACACCGCCGGCGATCAGTCCGGTACCGGCGCTGGCAGGCTTGAGCAGGATATGCGCACCGCTGACTTTCTCTTCGACTTCGTGGGGAAGCGTCCCTTTATACAGCGAGACTTCGATGAAATTCTTCTTAGCGACTTCGGTCGCTTTGGTAACTGCCGCGGTCACGTCCGCGCCTTTGGCGGAACCGATGCCGACACGGCGTTTACGATCGCCGACGACGACGAGCGCGCGGAAACGGAAACGACGGCCGCCCTTTACTACGCGGGCGACGCGGTCGATGTGCAACGTACGCTCATCAAACTGCTTCTCTTCCGGTTGAATGTCAGGTCGCCGCTGGCGGCGATTCTGCGGTTTCGTGTCTGCCATTAAAACTCCAATCCTGCTTTACGTGCAGCGTCTGCCAAGGCGGCGACGCGGCCATGGTACAACTTGCCGCCGCGGTCGAAAACCGCGGATTTGATCTTCTTGGACTTCGCCTGGGCGCCAAGCTGCTCGCCGACCCATACGGCCTTGTCGGTCATACTGCCTTTCACCGTCTTCTGGCCGACGGTGGTCACATAGGCAAGGGTCTTGCTCGCGGTGTCATCGATCAGTTGGGCGGTAACGTGCAGATTGCTGATAGTGACGCGCAGCCGCGGACGTTCGGCGGTACCGCTTACCACGGCACGGATGCGGGCTTGGCGATGGGCGCGGTTATGTAACTTGTGGGCTAATTGCTTGCTCATTTATTTATCCTTCCCGGATTTACCGGATTTGCGGATGATACGCTCGCCTTCATAGCGGATGCCTTTACCCTTGTATGGCTCGGGCTTCTTAAGGGCACGGATCTCGGCGGCCACCTGGCCGACCTGCTGGCGGTCGATGCCGCTGACGGTGATGGTGTTCTGCTGGACCTCGGCCGTCACGCCTTGGGGTATCTTATACATGACATCGTGCGAGAAGCCCAGATTCAGTTTCAGGTCGGCGCCTTGGGCAGCCACGCGATAACCGACGCCGTTGATTTCCAGCTTTTTACTGAAGCCCTGGCTGACTCCGACGACCATGTTGTTCAGCAGTGCGCGCATCAGGCCATGGCGGGCGCGTACTTTGGGTTCGTCGTTCGCCCTGGTCACGATCAGTTCTTCGCCTTCCTGCTTCACGGTGATGCCGGGCATGGTGAACTGCTTCAACGTTCCTTTGCTGCCGGCAACGGTAATTTCGGATGGGTCGATAGTGATTGTCACACCGCTCGGTATCGCGATCGGCAGTTTTCCTACTCGGCTCATAGCTTTCCTTTATCTTCCTTTAGTAAATCTTACAAATTAATTCGCCGCCCACGTGCTCTTCGCGCGCCTGGTCGCCCGTCATCACACCACGGGAGGTAGACAGTATGACGACGCCGCGGCCGCGTTTAACGACGGGGATTTCCTGGGCGTTCACATAATGCCGGCGTCCGGGCTTGCTCATACGCACGATCTCGGTAATACGGGCGTTGCTGCCCTCGCCGTTGATCTTGACGGTCAGGGTCTTGCCGACGGCGGCATCGCTGACGGACACGCCGTCCACAAAGTTGCTTTCCTGCAGCAGGCGCGCTACCGATTCTTTGATGCGGGAATGAGGCAGGCTGACTTCCGTCTTCCGGACGGCGATGGCGTTACGGATACGGGTCAGCATATCGGCGATGGGGTCTGTGGTGGTCTTGCTCATCTGCTCTCCTTACCAGCTCGATTTCGTTACACCGGGTATCTCACCCTTGACTGCATGCTCGCGGAAACTGATGCGGGAAAGGCCGAACTGGCGCATATAGGAACGCGGGCGGCCGGTCTCGACGCAACGGTTCGTGCGGCGGGTCGGCGAGGAATTGCGCGGCAGTTTATGCAGGCCCTCCAAATCGCCGAGCTCTTTCAGCTCTTTGCGTTTGGCGGCGTATTTTTCAATCATGCGGATACGCTTGGCGTCGCGGTTGACTATGGATTTCTTGGCCATTAGTTGTTCTCCTTCTGGAACGGCATGCCGAGCTTCTCGAGTAAAGCGCGGGCATGTGTCTGCTCCTTAGCGTTGATGACAAAGACGACCTGGAGGCCGTGCGAAGTGGTCGTTTCTTCGAAACTTAATTCCGGGAAGACGGACTGGTCGACAAAACCGAGGCTGTAATTGCCTTGCCGGTCGAAAGCGCCGGTCTTGACGCCGTGGAAGTCACGCAGCCGGGGCAATACGATGGTGATGACCCGATCGACGAACTCATACATGCGGTCGCCGCGCAGTGTCACCTTTAGGCCGATCTTATTGCCTTCGCGGAGTTTGAAGCCGGCGATAGAGTTCTTGGCGATGGTCTCGATAGGTTGCTGGCCGGTGATTTTACGCAACGTGTTGGTGGCCACTTCCATGATTTTCTTATCGTCCTTGGCTTTGCCGAGTCCGACGTTGACGACGACCTTCTCAAGCCGCGGCACTTCATGCGGGTTCTTCAGACCAAGCTCCTTCATGAGATCCTTGGCAATGGTGTCGTTGTAAAGCGTGCGCAGGCGGGCGGAGGTCTTAACGGTTGCTTCGGCCATTACTTGATCTCCTTTCCGGTCTTCTTATATACACGCACTTTCTTGCCGTCCTTATCGATCTGGTAACCGATCCGGCTTGCCTTCTTTGACGTAGGTTCGATCACGGCGACCTTGCTGACCCATATGGGTTTGGTCACCGAGACGATAGCGCCCTGCGGGTTCTGCAGGCTCGGTTTGACGTGCTTCTTGACGACGTTGATACCTTCCACGGTAACCTTGTTCTCTCGGGGATGCGTGGCGCTCACCTTGCCGGTCTTGCCCTTGTGCTTACCGGAGCGGATGACGACGGTATCGCCTTTCTTGATGCGGATTTTGTACAGCGGCTTATCCATTAGAGTACCTCCGGCGCGAGCGAGACGATCTTAGCATAGCCTTGGTCGCGCAGCTCGCGAGGTACCGGGCCGAAGATACGAGTCGCACGCGGCTGGTTATCCTCGCCGATGATGACGGCGGCGTTATCATCGAATTTGATGGTAGAACCGTCTTTGCGGCGGATGGCGTTCCTCGTACGGACAACCACTGCGCGGACGACGCTCTTCTTCTTGACGGTGCCGTTAGGTGCGGCCTGCTTGACGGTCGCGACGATGATGTCACCGACTCTGGCGTAACGATGGCGGGTGCCGCCGAGCACGCGGATGCAGAGGATCTCCTTGGCGCCGCTGTTGTCGCAGACGGTCAGACGGGTTTCCTGCTGGATCATTCCTCGGTCTCCTTTTCCGCTGCCTCGGCTTCGTCCTCTTTGGCCTTGCCTTTGGTAGCCGGACGTTCCGGTTCTTCGGCCTTGGTGATGCTCAATGAATCGGCGCGCAGCTTCGGCTTCTCGATGATGCGGTCCAGCGCGTGCCGTTTACGGGCGCTCACAGGGCGTGTCTCGACGATCGCGACCTTGTCGCCCGGCTGGGCTTCGTTCTTCGCATCATGCGCCATGAATTTCTTGGTCACCGTGTACTGCTTGCGGTACAGCGGATGGGTCTTGCGCTCATGCACGGTCACCACGATGGTCTTATCGCCCTTGTTGGAGGAAACGATACCGATGAGTTGCTTAGGCATTAGTTGGCCTCCTTCTGTAAGGCTTCGCCGAGCACGGTCAGGACACGTGCCAGCTCTTTACGTTTGTTGCGGATGACGCGGTTGTTCTGGACCTCGCCGAGGTGCAGGCGGCGCTTCAGTTCGGTGATCTCCTCGCGCATCTTGATGCTCTCGCGGGCCAGTTCTTCGGTAGAAAGTTTACGGATTTCAGCGATTTTCATATCCTAACCCTCCCTCGTCAGAAACTTGGTTTTCACGGGCAGCTTATGGGCTGCGAGGCGCATGGCTTCGCGGGCCACATCCTCTGGTACGCCTTGCATCTCAAACATGATGGTGCCGGGACGGACTTTGGCGACGTAGAATTCCGGGTTGCCTTTGCCGCTGCCCATCTTGACGTCCTGCGGCTTACGCGTGACTGGGGTGTGCGGGAACACCCGGATCCAGATCTTGCCGCCGCGCTTGATATAGCGGGTCATCGCCTGGCGTGCAGCCTCGATCTGACGGGAAGTGATACGTTCCTGGCCCTGGGCCTGCAACGCGTAGTCACCGAATGCGATGTAATTGCCGGCAGTAGCGACGCCGCGGATCCGCCCTTTTCGCACCTTGCGGTGTTTGAGCCTGTTCGGGAGCAACATTACTGGGCCTCCCCTTTATAGATCCAGACTTTCACGCCTATAATACCGGCGACGGTCTGGGCATTCACCTGCGCATAGTCGATATCGGCACGGATGGTGTGCAGCGGTACCGATCCTGCGACTTCTTTTTCGCGGCGCGACATCTCGGCGCCGTTCAAACGGCCGGAAACTTCAATGCGAACACCTTTGGCGCCCGCCCGCATGGTGGCGGCAGCGGCAGATTTGACCGCGCGGCGGAAACTCATGCGGCGCTCCAGCTGGTGGGCGATATTTTCGGCGACCAGCTTGGCGTACATGTCCGGCTTCTTGACCTCTTCGATGTTGAGGCGCACCGGCGTACCGTAGATTTTCTCGATGGCGGCCTTGAGTTCGGTGGCTCCCGTGCCGCCGCGACCGATGACCACGCCTGCCTTGGCGGTGGCGATGGTGACCGTCACGAGGTTCGGCGTGCGGGTGATCTCAACTTTGTTGATGGACGCGCGGCTGCCAAGCTTGGTTGCGATCAAACGACGGACAGCCAGGTCATCCTTAAGGAACTTGGCGTAGTCTTTCTTGTCGACAAACCATTTGCTGCGCCAGTCCTTATTGACCTGGAGACGCATTGAAATCGGATTTACTTTCTGGCCCATTATTTCTTCTCCTCGGTCTTGTTAGCGGCCGGCTTGGCGGCGGTTTGGGGTTTCTCGGCAGCTGTTTCGGCTTTCTTAGCCGGCTTCTTGGCTTCGCGCTGGTCGCCGTCGACTACCACGCGGATATGCGCGGTCTTGCGTTCGAAGGGCAGCGCGCGGCCATGGGCGGCAGGACGATACCGCTTAAGGCGGGGGCCGGGCGTGACGCTGATTTCGGTAATCTGGAGGGTGGCAGGCTTGTAATTGTGGTTATGGTCGGCGTTAGCGCGGGCGCTCTTGATCACCTTGCTGACAGCTACGGCGCTGCGGCGGGGGGTATGATCAAGGATGGTCAGCGCGTCTTCGACCGTACGGCCGCGCACGAGAGAAGCTACCACCGCTACCTTGCGGGGGCTCAACCGGACTCCTTTCGCTATTGCTGTGACTGCCATTATTTACCTTTCGCTAACTTACCGCCGTGGCTGCGGAACTTACGGGTCGGGGCGAACTCGCCGAGTTTGTGCCCAACCATGTTCTCAGTGATGAATACCGGCACATGGACTTTGCCGTTATGGACGGCGATAGTGCGGCCGACGAATTCCGGCGCGACCGTGCTGGCCCGGGCCCACGTCTTGATGATGGTACGGTCGTCATCGCCTAAAGCCGCTACTTTCTTAGCGAGCTTATAGTCGATGAACGGTCCTTTCTTAAGTGAGCGGCTCATGCGTTATCTCCTCTTCCCTTGATGACGGCTTCTGACGATGAACTTGCCGGTATCCTTGCGACGCCGGGTCTTATAACCGAGCGTCTTCTGGCCCCATGGGGTCTGCGGCGCTTTGCCGATACCGTGCCGGCCGCCGTCACCACCGCCATGCGGGTGGTCGGCGGCATTCATGACGACGCCGCGGACGGTAGGGCGCTTACCCATATGGCGGCTGCGTCCGGCTTTGCCGATCTTGATGTTCTGGTGCTGCTCGTTGCCGACGACGCCGAGCGAAGCCATGCAATTCTCATTGATCAGGCGGACTTCGCCGCTGGGCAGGCGGACCTGCGCATAGCCGTTATCGCGGCCCATGAGCTGGGCGCTGTTGCCGGCACTGCGGACCATCTGAGCGCCGCGGCCGACTTTGAGTTCGATAGCGTGGACGGTGCTGCCGACCGGGATATCTTTCAGTGCCAGACGGTTACCGTTTTCGATGGGGGCTTCCTCGCCGCTCTGAATAGTCTGGCCCTGTTTCATACCTTGGGAGGCCAAGATGTAATGGTACGTGCCGTTCGGCTCTTTGATACGGGCGATACGGGCGCTGCGGTTGGGATCATACTCGATATGTTCCACGACGGCGGTAGCACCGGGGGCAAGCTTAAAATTCATGATCCGATAAAACTTCTTAGTGCCGCCGCCCTTATGTCGCGTAGTGATGCGGCCCTGGTTGTTGCGGCCGTTGCCACGGCGTTTCGGCGCGAGCAGCGAGCGCAGGGGTTTCTTGGTAGTGATAGCGTCGAAATCCTGCGTGGTCATGCCGCGGCGGCCGGGCGTGGTGGGATTATATTGCTTAATAGCCATTACTTATCCCTCTTGTCTTTCTTGCGCAGGCGGAAACCGCGCCAGGCAGCTAGGCCATGTTTCTGCTCCGGTTCCTCAGCTGCAGCGGGCTTGGCTTCGTCGGTCTTTTTAGCAGCACTCGGTTTCTTGGCAGCCGGCTTCTTCGCCGGTTCGGACTTGGCGGCTTTCTTGGCGGCTTTCTCGGCCTTCTCAGCCTTCTTGTTGGCAGCCTTGTCGAACTGCTCCTGAGTGGCCTGTTCCTTGCGCTCCTCTTCTTCGATGGCGTCGAAGAACGGCAAGGCCTGGCCTTCAGCCAACGTCACATAGGCTTTCTTGAAGTCGGAACGGGTGCCTTCGGCGTTCTTCATGCGCCGGCCGGTGATGTTGATGGTGCGCTTGGCTTTGCCGGGGATATTCGTGGTGTTCACTCCCACGACTTTGACCTCGAACTGTGTTTCGACAGCGCGGGCGATGTTATGCTTGTTGACCGAACGGTCCACATCGAACACATACACCCGGCTGTCCGCCAGGCCGTAGGTCTTTTCGTTCAGGCGGGGCTTCAAGGTAATCGTCTTAGACATTACTTGGCCTCCTTCTTCAGCCGTTCGGTCACGGCTTCAACCCCCGCTTTGGTGGAGATGACCTTGTCGGCGTTCAACACGTCATACACGTTGACGTAGTGGGCGCCGGCAAGCTTCACGCCTGCGAGGTTCTTACATGCACGGGTGAGCCCCTCGGCCTTGTCGGCTACCACGAGAAGCACTGAGCCCTGGACTTCGAGTTTCTTGAGCAACTTGGCGATCTCGGCCGTCTTGCCTTCTTTGGCGACCACATCTTCGATGACCACGATCTTGCCGCTGTCGGCGGCCAGGCTGAGAGCTTGGCGCACCGCCAGTTTGCGGGCTTTGGCGTTCATCTGCTTGGAATAATTTTCCTGGCCGGTAGGGCCGAAAGTGATACCGCCGCCGCGCCAGATAGGTACGCGGGAAGAGCCGAAACGCGCCCGGCCGGTTCCCTTCTGCTTCCACGGCTTGCGGCCGCCGCCCCGGACCAGGCCGCGCGTCTTCGTGACAGCCAGGTTATCGCGGCCGTTCGCCAGATACATGACATAGGCAGCCTTCAGAAGCTCATGGTTCTTAGGCACGACGCCGAAAACGGCCTTGTCGAGCTTGGCGGGAGCCGTCGCTTTGGCGCCGGTCTTGGTATATGTGGCTGGAGCAGCCATTACTTGGCCTCCTTCACGATGATGAGGCTCTTCTTGGGACCGGGAACGGCGCCGGTGACGCCGATGACGCCGAGTTCGGTATCGATCAAGGCAACTTTCAGGTTCTGAACGGTGACTTGCTCGTGACCCAACTGGCCGGCCATCTTCGTGCCTTTGAAGATATGCTGCGGATACATCGAACCGATGGAGCCGGGCTTGCGGGTATTGCCCTTGGCGCCGTGGGTCTTGCGTTGGCGGTGGAAGTTATGGCGGCGGATGGTGCCCGCCCAACCCTTGCCTTTCGTAAGACCGGTGACATGGACGGTATCGCCCACACTGAAAACGTCGGCGCTGATTTTGCTGCCGACGTTCAGTTCTTCAGGGATTTCGTCCACGCGGAATTCACGGATAATCTTCGGCATCACCTTGGCGGCCTTGACCTGGCCGGCGAGGGACTTGCCTGGCTTCTTGGCCGTGCCGGTCCCCACCTGGACAGCCGTATAACCGTCGGTTTCTTCGGTCTTGTGGCGCAGGACGGTGTTGTCGTCGACAGCGAGCAAAGTGACAGCCTGCACCACACCATCTTCAGCGATAGTGCTGGTCATACCGACTTTTCGGGTAAGCAGTGCTTTCACGTTGCTCCTTGGTTACTGTTTAGATACTCTCAAAGTTTGACATAAAAATACCTGGTTTCGAGTGGTTTCTACCCCTGTTGGACAGACCTGCTACCGCAAACCAAGTAATTACCTTACCTGAGATACCATAACAGAGTACCACTCTTTCGTTACCCCTGTCAACCTGTTGCAAATTCTACATTTTGATTTCGACGTCGCAACCGGCAGGCAGACTCAGGTTCATGAGGCTGTCGATGGTCTTGGGCGTCGGATCAAAGACATCGATAAGACGTTTATGGACGCGCATCTCGAATTGTTCGCGGCCCTTCTTATATACATGGGGGCTCTTGACGACCGTGAACGTGCTGCGGCGGGTCGGCAGCGGGATGGGACCTGCCAGTGTCGCGCCGGTGCGCAGCGCGGTGTCGATAATCTGCTTAGCTGCCTGGTCGATCACTTTGTGGTCGTAGGCCTTAAGACGGATACGAATCCGCTGTTTGGTATCTGAAGGTTTGGCATCAGCCATAGGTGGTATTCCTTTCCGGGCCTTGCGCCCGAGCCTGCTGTAACATCTCCCTATCTTGCAAGAGCGACTTTTAGTCAGCAGAAATAAATTAGTTGCTTAACTTTATCAGACTTCTTACGATTTTTCCAGTATCTCGTCCATCTGAGGATGATACACCCCTTGTGGACTACTGGCGTGCAACTGCGGGAATCGGAAAATTTCTGCTCCGCGCCTCTGTCGCCCGCGCCTGATCGCGTACTCTCCGGCCATCACGGCGATATCCTGTTCGCGCTCAAGCTCAGATTTCACTATTTGTACTTGTGGGTCACTTTCTGTCATACAGATTTCTTCACCTCAACACATAACCTACACATAATCAGGGTTCATCATGTGATAGATACAGGAATCAACAACTTCCAGCATAACCTTTTCATGGATAATCTGACGTCGAAACTCGTACACGTCACGCGGTGCCTTACCGCCGAATTGCGCTACATCTTTCGTATCCACGGTTTCAAACTCCTTGAAGCCTTCGTCATGATCAAAAAAGCGCACGATCACTCTACTGATTACGTTTGCATCGGGGTCCATAGTGGCAGGAGGAGCCTCTTCTATACGTCCGGACCCAATCATAGTGTCATGAAAGTCGCGGCCATAGCGTCCTGGATTGCCTTCACTCACATAGGGCACTGATAACCTTAATTGTCCACTCATTGTGTGTATTATGACATGCTCAAAGAAAATTAAAAGAGCTCCCGAAGGAGCTCATTTAATCAGATCAACGTGTACTTACTTGATGATCTTGGTGACCACGCCGGCGCCGACGGTGCGGCCGCCTTCGCGGATAGCGAAGCGCAAGCCCTGTTCCATGGCGATCGGGGCGAGCAGCTTGACCTTGAAGG
>JACZCZ010064646.1_pt1 | contig 11202 bp, 8 predicted proteins | sample 8641811 | NCBI WGS metagenome assembly JACZCZ01 (sample SAMN15324610, study PRJNA640507) | soil metagenome | isolation source: intercropping peanut in the first line | place: China: Luxin town, Laibin City, Guangxi Province | collected 2019-07-25 | depth 10cm m | reverse complement strand
GGCTACCGTTCACTCAGGGAGGTCAGCGAACGGGAGCGTCCTGGCCGACGCTCGTTAGTTGAGACGTGCGGCCCCCGGGAAAGTTCCGCGAGATTCTGCATCGCGTTTGATTAAGAAATCGTGAGTTTTTCAACCTCTTAGGCGTCAGGCGGTGACCACAGGAGAGGTCGCGTTTTTCCCCGCGCTGGCGTCAGTTTGTTGCAACAAAGCAACGAAAAAGCGCCCCTGATGCTCACAGGAACGTGTAGGTGAGCCCGACCGAAATCATGTTCAGGTCGTCCACATCCTCGAGATCGAAAATCTCGTATTCGATGCGGGCGCTGAGGCTGAGCAGCCGGAACTGCAGGCCCGCCCCATAGGCGAAGTCGGTGCTGTCGTCCGAAACCCGCCCCAGGCTCGTTCCCACGCTCGTATCCGCGCTGGCGACACCGGCCTTGGCGAACAGGTCGACCGGGCCCAGCGGCAGAAAGCCGACCGCATAAGCGGCCAACGCGTCCGATTCAACGTTCACGCCGGAATCGCTCACCTTGCCGAAATCGATGTAGTTCACTTCAACGCCGAACCAGTCGAGCGGGCGGAACCCGGCGATCACCTTGAAGCCGGTGTCGTCGCCGTCGATCTGAGTGACGCCAGCGTCGATGTCGACATTCGATTGCCCGACGCCTGCGCCGATATAGATGCCGTTGTCCGCGGCTTGCGACACGGCACTCGCCATGAGGGTCGAACCGAGCAGGAGCGTGGACAAGACTGAGAACTTACGCATGTTGTGTTGCCTCCGTGACAACCTTTGGGCCAGAAATCTCAACGTGCGTACAGAATGCACTGACCGCATGAACGGTTGCATAACGGGCGATGCGTACGCCGGTTTCGTTCAGTGGGCTTCGTCCCAGTTCCGGCCCGACCCGGCCTCCACTTTCAGCGGCACGTTGAGATTCGCAGCTGCTGCCATCAGGGCGCGGACTCGCAGCATGAGCTCGTCCTTGAGATGGTCGCGCACTTCGAACACGAGCTCGTCGTGCACCTGCATGATCAGCCTGGCTTCGATCTTCGATTCGACGAGCCAGCGATCCACGTCGATCATCGCCCGCTTGATGATATCTGCCGCCGTTCCCTGCATGGGCGCATTGATGGCGGCGCGTTCGGCGGCCTGGCGCAGCGCTGCGTTCCGCGATGTGATGTCGTTGAGATAGAGACGACGTCCGAACACCGTCTCGACATAGCCGCGTGTGCGGGCGAGTTGCCGCGTTTCATCCATGTAGCGTCGTACGCCGGGATAGCGCTCGAAATACAGATCGACGTACTTCTGTGCCTCGCCGCGTGCGATGCCGAGCTGCCGTGCAAGACCGAACGCCGACATGCCGTAGATCAGGCCGAAGTTCACAGCCTTCGCCGAGCGGCGCTGATTCGCCGTGACTTCCGCGAACGGCGTTCCGAACACTTCGGCCGCTGTGGCCTGGTGGATGTCGCGATCCTCCGCAAACGCGGCCAGCAAGCCGGCGTCGCCCGACAGGTGCGTCATGATCCGCAACTCGATCTGCGAGTAGTCGGCGGCGACGATGCAGTAACCCGTCGGCGCGATGAACGTCTGGCGGATGCGCCGTCCTTCCTGCGAACGGATCGGGATGTTCTGCAGATTCGGATCCTGTGACGAGAGTCGTCCGGTTGCCGCGACCGCCTGGGCGTACGACGTGTGCACGCGGCCAGTGTTGCGATTGATCTGCAACGGCAGCTTGTCGGTGTACGTCGACTTGAGCTTCGCGAAGCCGCGATAGTCCATGATGAGCCGCGGCAGCTCGTAGCTCTCCGCGAGTTCTTCTAGGACCGATTCCGCCGTGGAAGGTTGCCCGGTCGGCGTCTTCCCCAGCACCGGCAGCCCGAGCTTGTTGAACAGCACGTCCTGAAGCTGCTTCGGCGATTCGAGGGAGAACGGTGCGCCGGCGACCGCATGGGCCTGAGCTTCGATCTCGCGCATCTTCGCCGCGAGTTCGCTGCTCTGCTGGCGCAACTGGCCACCGTCGATCAACACGCCCGTGTGCTCCATCCGCAGCAGAACATTCACCAGCGGCTGTTCGATGCTCTCGTAGAGGGATCTGAGCGCCCCTGTCGTTTCGATCTTCGGCCACAGCACCTGGTGCAGCTGCAGGGCGATGTCGACGGTTTCTGCGCAGTATTCCGTGCCCTTGTCGAGGGCGACCTGATTGAAACCGATCTGCTTGGCGCCCTTGCCGACGAGACTCTCGAATGCGATCAGTTCGATCCCGAGATATTTCCTCGCCGTGGCATCGATCTCGTGACGCGTCGCCGTGCTGTTCCAGACGTACGACTCGAGCATGGCGTCGAAGCGCATGCCTCCAAGTTCGATGCCGTGTCGCTTCAGGACGTGGCCGCAGAACTTGAGCTGGTAACCGAGTTTTCCCGGACTCGCTGCCTCGAACACCGGTTTCAGCGACCGCAGGACGGCATCCAGTGAGAGTTGGTCGGGCGCGCCCGGATAGTCGTGTCCCGTCGGTACGTAGGCCGCCTTGCCCGGCTCGATCGCGAAAGCCACGCCGAGAATCTGCGCCTGCATGTAGTCGGCGGCGGTCGTGACGACATCGATCGAGATCAATTCCGCCGCCCGCAGCGATTCAGTCCAGCGCTGCAGCGCTTCCGGCGTCGTGACGGTTTCGTAGCTGCGAGGAGGGCGTGGCGCGACGGGCGTTTCTGCCAGTGAGCTTTCCACTGCCGCAGAGGCTTCCTCCGTGACATCCGCGTCGCCGCCTCCAACGATGCTGCGAAGCAGGGAACGCAGCTCGAGCCGCGTGAACAATGCGCGCAGTCGTTCGACATCCGGTTCCTGCCGGACCAACGACTCCGGTGTCGTATCGAGTTTCAGATCGCAGTCTAGCGTCGCGAGTTTTCGCGACAGTTCGAGATTCCCGAGGCTCGCGCGCAGACTCTCGCCCACCTTCCCGGCAATTGCGTCCGCGTTGCTGATCAATGCGTCGAGCGTCTGATACTCGTTCAGCCACTTGGCCGCTGTCTTCGGGCCGACCTTCGGAACGCCGGGGATGTTGTCCGAGGTGTCGCCGACCAGCGCGAGATAGTCGACGATCTGTTCGGGAAACACGTCGAACTTGGTCTTCACACCGGCACGATCGAGCCGCGAGGCAGTCATCGTGTTCACCAGACTGATGTGCTCATTGACGAGCTGCGCCATGTCCTTGTCGCCCGTCGAGATCAGCACATCGATCCCCTGCGCGGCCGCCTGTTTTGCGAGCGTGCCGATCACGTCGTCTGCTTCGACTCCTTCGATGCGCAGCAGCGGCAGGCCCATTGCCTTGACGGAGTCGAGCAGTGGCTGGACCTGCGCGCGCAACTCATCCGGCATCGGTTGGCGCGTCGCCTTGTATTCCTCGAACAGTTCGTCGCGAAAAGTCTTGCCCGGCGCGTCGACGACCACCGCGATCAGTTGCGGCGACTCCTCCTTGAGGAGCTTCTGCAGCATGTTGAGCACGCCAAGGACCGCGCCCGTCGGCTCGCCCTTCGAGTTCGTCAGCGGCGGCAGCGCATGGAACGCGCGATACAGATACGAAGAGCCGTCGACGAGGACGAGCTTGCGGCCTTGGGTCATGAGTGCCGGATTCCGGAAAAGCTAGCGGCCAGGGGGCGGAGTCGCAGGACGGTCTGGATCGACGGACGGAGGAGCGGGCGCGGGGTCAGTCGGTGCGGGCGTCTGCACCGGCGGCGAAGGATTCTTCTGCGATTGCGGCGCGGGAGGAAGAATCGGCGTCTTCTTTTTTCCGCTCTCGGTGCCTGGCGCTGTTCCCGGCGCCGATACTTCCTGCGCCGTCTCGTCGGCCCGGTACAGAGGTCCCTTCTGACCGCAGGCCGCGAGCAGCAAAGCAGTCAGGATCAGGGCCGATGGGAGAGTGCGTCGCATCGGACGGAGTATAGCGTCAGGCGACGGATCGACGTGTAGGCGTATTCGGCGCGCTATTTGTCGATGACAGCCATCGTGATGCGCGAGATGCACACCAGCCGATCCTGCTCGTCCGTGATACGGATTTCCCACACGTGACTGCGTCGGCCGATGTGCAGCGGACGCGCTGTGCCGATGACGAAGCCTTCCTTCACCGCGCGCACATGGTTCGCGTTGATCTCCTGACCGACGCAACGGTAAAGATTTCGATCGATCACCAGTCCTGCGCCGGTGCTGCCGAGCGTCTCGGCCAGAGCGACCGACGCGCCGCCGTGAAGGATGCCGAACGGCTGCCGCGTACGATCGTCGACAGGCATGCGCCCGCGGATGAAGTCATCGCCGAGCTCGGTGAACTCGATGCCGAGATGTGTCGGCAGCGACTTGCCGAAGAAGCGGACCTGATCGAGGGTGATGGGGGTGGACCAGATTGGCATAGGGCGAAGCGGTTAGCGGTTGGTCTGAATCGGAAGCGGCGTGTTTCTGGAACTATTCACCATCCGCTTCTACTTCTTCTTCAACTTCTCGCCTACCCTGCGATAGGCCTCGCGGAAGGGAATGCCTTCCTTCACGACGAGGTCGTTGGCTTCTGCCGCGGCGTGAATCGACGGGTCGAGGCGGATGCGGTCGCGGCGGAAGCGTACGCCGGCGAGTGCGGCCGGCAGGATCGCGAGCGTGTCGAGGCAGACGTCGATGCCGCGGAAGAGCGGGACCTTGATGAGCTGCAGGTCGCGCTGATAGCCGGACGGCAGTTTGGCGACGATGGCCATCACTTCGAGCAGGCAAGCCTGCGCGGTGGCTGTTCGGCCGCGGATCAGTTCGAAGACATCCGGATTGCGCTTCTGCGGCATGATCGAGGAGCCGGTCGTGAAAGCATCGGGAAGCTCGACGAACGAGAACTCCTGTGTATAGAACAGCATGAGATCGGAGGAGAGGCGTCCGACGTCCTGCATCACGAGTGCGATCTCGAAGAGCAGCTGCGCTTCGGCTTTACCGCGCGATAGCTGTACAGCCGTCACTGGTTCGTGGACGGTTGCGAACTCGAGTCGCCTGCGGGTCGCTTCGCGGTCGATCGGTAGATTGGGCGAGCCATAGCCGGCAGCGGAGCCCAGCGGACTCTTCTGGACGCGGCGCTTCACTTGCGCGAGCGCTGCAGCATCGTCGCGCAACTCGGTAGCGAAGCCTCCAGCCCACAGCGCGACGCTGCTCGGCATCGCCTGCTGCATGTGCGTATAGCCCGGCAGAGCCAGATCGCCTTCGCGCTTCGCAAGGTCATCGAGTGCTTCAGCGGCGGCGGTCGCTCGCGCTTCGAGTTCGTCGATCGCGTCGCGCAGATAGAGGCGCAGCGCAGTCAGCACCTGGTCGTTCCGGGATCGGCCGAGGTGAACGCGCTTGCCGGCTTCGCCAATGCGCGCCGTCAGCAGGCTTTCGAGCGCGGTCTGGCCATCTTCATGCTCGAGCAGGACCTGCCATTTGCCTTGCGCATGCTCGGCCGCGATCGCGTTGAGTCCATTGCGAATCGCGACGAGATCCTCCGTAGACAGCAACCCCTGCGCGTTCAACATCTCCGCATGCGCGATCGACGCGCGCACGTCGTAAGCCACGAGCCGGTTGTCCAGCGCATGATCGTCGCCGGCGGTGTAGCGCAGCACGCGCTCATCGAGCGGTGCACCTTTGTCCCAGAGGCGACTCATGCCAACCGCCAACCGCTGACTGCCAGCCGCTTCATCCGTGCTGCTCGGCCGCGCTCAGCGCGCTGATGTTCTCGACCACCAGCGTGCCGGTGCCTTCGTTAGTGAAGACTTCGGCGAGGATGCTGTCGGGCGACTTGTACGACATCACATGCACGCGACGAACGCCGCCGCGGATCGCATCTTCGATCGCCTTGGCTTTCGGCAGCATGCCGTCTTTCAGGCTGCCCTGATCCTTGAGGCGCTTGAGGCCCTGCAGATCCGTGTACGAGATGATCGAACGCGGATCGTCGAGCGCTTCCATGATGCCGGGCGCGCCAGTGCAGAGCATGAGCTTCTCGGCCTTCAATGCTGCGCCGATGGCGGCGGCAACGGTGTCGGCGTTGATGTTGAGCAACTGGCCCGAATCATCGGCGGATACCGGACTGACGACCGGCATCAGGCCGTCGTCGAGGAGCTGCTGCAGCACCTTCGCGTCGATGAGATCGATGTCACCGACGAAGCCGTAATCCACGGTCGTGCCTTCGACATTCACCGGCGGGCGCTTGTGCGCGCGCACGAGGCCAGCGTCCACGCCGCTCACGCCGACAGCGGCGATATCGAACTCGCGACAGATGCCGAGGATCTGCGTATTCACGAGACCGTTGAGCACCATGCTCGTGACTTCGATGGATTTCTCATCGGTCACGCGCCGCCCGGCCACGATCTGCGGCTTGATGCCCAGCGATTCCTGGATCTGCGTCAGCTGCGGACCGCCGCCATGCACGAGCACGACGCGGATGCCCACCTGGTGCAGGATCGCGACCTGCTCGATCAGCGTCCGCGTCGAAGCCAGGTCGGCGAACACACCGCCACTGGCCTTGATGACGAACACCTTGCCCTTGTACATGCGAATGTACGGTGCGGCGCTGCGCAGCGCGCGGATGGCAACGGAAGGATCGGTTCGGAGCACGGACATTTACCTCGTAACGGAAGGCCAACTGGCCAACTGGCTAACTGGCCAGCTGGCCCGAACAAGGAACACTTCGATTGCGGCCAGGTGGCCAGCTAGCTAGCTGGCCCACGCTCAGCCTCGCAAGAGGCGATATAACACCGCCATCTGCACCACCATTCGATTGAACGCCTCGCGGATCACGACGCTGCGTGGACCGTCGAGCACTTCGTCGGCGACCGCGACGTTACGCCGAACCGGCAGACAATGCATGAAATGACAGTTGCGGTCCGTCGTCCGGAACCAGCTGTCCTTCACGCACCAGTCGCTCAGGTACTCGCGCAGGCGCGTCTCCGCTTCGTTGTCGCCGTAGTGTTGCGGCGAGCCCCATTCCTTCGCGTAGATCACGTGCGCGCCGTCGAGCGCTTCGGAGCGATCATTGGTCTCGCGCACCGAACCGCCGGAAGCCTTCGCGGCCTGGCGAGCTTTCTCCATGATCTGGTCGGGCAATGCAAATCCATCCGGTCGAAGCACGACGACTTCCATGCCGCGCTGCGCCGCCATGTGCACTGTCGATGACGGCACAGCGAGCGGCAGAGCGCGCGGGTGATTCGCCCAGCTGAGAACGAACTTGCCGCGTTCCGGCACGCGCAGCTCGTCCATCGTGTGCCAGTCGGCCAGCGCCTGGCACGGATGGCTCATCGCCGATTCCATGTTGACGAGCGGCTTGTCGCAGAGGTCGGCCATCATCTTGAAGCCCGTTTCGGCGAGATCCGCTGCGAGGTTGCGACCCTCGGCGAACATGCGGATGCCGATCGCATCGCAGTAGGACGCGAGCACCGGCACGGCTTCGCGCACGTGCTCAGCTGCCGCGCCATTCATGATCGCGCCCGATCGCGTTTCCATCTGCCACGTGCCTTGCCCCGGCGTGATCACCACGGCCGTTCCGCCCAGCCGCATGATCGCGCTCTGGAAAGAGGCGAGCGTGCGCAGCGACGGATTCAGGAACAGCAGCCCGAGCACTTTACCTGCCAGTGCCTGCGGCTGCGGATGTTGCTGCAGTCGCGCAGCGAGCCCGAGCAGGTCTTTGACTTGCTCGCGGGGGAAATCGGCCAGGTCGAGGAAGCGGTTCATATCGTTATGGAAATGAGATGCCAGTAGTGGGCTTCGTGGTTCGCTTGCGTCATCACGGGATCACTCGATCACTTGCCGATACGCTTCAGCGCATCGGCCAATTGCTCCACATGCTCACTTCCCAGCACGAATGGCGCGAGGATGCGCACCACGTTCGGATCGCCGCTGGTGCCAGTGAGGATGTCGTGCTTCAGGAGTTCTGACTGAACGTCCTTGGCAGGACGGTTCGTGCGCAGGCCGAGCAGCAGGCCCGCGCCCTGCGTGCCGACAACGGGGCCGACGACGCACTTCTCGCGGATCTCGGCGGAGCGTGCACGAACGTTCTCGAGCAGGTTTTCGGCTTCGATGATGTCGATGACGGCTTCGACGACGGCACAGGCCATCGGGCCGGCGCCGAAGGTCGTGCCCAGCGAGTCGATCTTCATGTACTCGGCGACGTGATCGGCGACGAGCACGGCCGACACGGGGAAGCCGGCGCCAAGAGCTTTCGCCGTCGTGATGATGTCGGGCGTGATGCCGTACATGTTTGCGGCGAACGGATAGCCCGTGCGACCCACGCCGCACTGCACTTCGTCGAAGATCAGGATCGAGCCGTTCTCGCTGCAGCGTGTGCGCAGCGCCTGGAGGAATTCCTTCGGCAGGTCGAGGGCGCCAGCGACACCCTGCACCGGTTCGACGATCACGGCGGCCGTACGGTCGTTCACCATCGTCGCGAGCTTGTGCGCTTCGGTCGGCTTGATGAACTTCACTTCGAAAGGCTTGCCCGGAAAGCCGTACCACTTCTTCTCGGCGCCCCAGGTGACTGCACCCGCCGCCGCGGTGCGGCCGTGGAAGCTGCCTTCGACGGCGATCACTTCGGTGCCGCTGGTCATCTTGAAGGCGAGCTTCAGCGCATTCTCATTCGCTTCAGCGCCCGAGTTGACGAAGAAGATGGTGTCGAGACCCAGGCCGCAGAAGTTCGCGAGCTTCGCAGCGGCGCGACGACGCACGTCGAGCGGTACGGCGTTGCTCTGGAAGCAAAGCTGGCGTGCCTGCTTCGTGAGCGCTTCGACCCAGCGCGGATGGTTGTAGCCCAGCGCGGCAACGGCGTGACCGCCGTAGAGATCGAGCACTTTGCGGCCATCCGGCGTGTGCAGATAGACGCCCTGCGCATCGACGACTTCGAGCGGGAACTGTGCGAAGACAGGGGCGAGGTGATCCTGCAGCGGCGCCGCAGGCGTCGCGGAGGGTCGAAGAGGGACTACGTTTGTCATGATCGTGATCCGAGTGACGATTACGTCCAGCCGGGCGCGGGTGCCGTCAGGCCCGCGGTTTCTTCGAAGCCGAACACGCGATTGAGCCACTGCATGGCCCCACCAGCGGCACCCTTGGTCAGATTGTCGACGGCGCACATCACAACGACGCTGTGGCCGTTGGCGGCACCGCTGAGGAACGCGTAGTTGCTGCTTGCGATGTCCTTGATGTGCGGCATCTCGGCGCCGACACGGACGAAAGGTTTGCCGCGATAGAAGCCCTTCAGCGCTTCCTGCAGCTCAGCTGTCTTGATCGGACGTTTCGCCACGGCTTGCAGCGTTACGTGAATACCGCGCGCGAACGGTCCTGAATGCGGAACGAAGTTGAACTCCGCCGCGACGTCGCTCGCCGCCCGGGCAAGCGCGGTGATTTCCGGCGTGTGCCGATGCGACAGCGGGTTGTACGCGTACAGATCGCTGTGACGCTGCGGATGATGCGTGCCGGCGACCGGTGTGCGGCCGGAGCCGGTGCTGCCGGTGATGCCGCTGACGAAGAGTCGCGGTTCGACGAGATCCAGCTTGAGCAGCGGCACGCTCGAGAGCAGCACGGCGGTCGCGAAACAGCCGGGATGCGCGACATGCGGGGTCGTGAGCTTGTCGAGATGCTCAGGCACTGCGCAAGTGAACTGCGCGATTCGCGACGGCGCACCGTGAGCATGCTTGTAGACGGCCTCATAGGCGCTCGCAGTCGAGTAGCGATAGTCCGCGGAGATGTCGATCACGCGCGGCTTCGTTCCCTTGCTTTCAGCGACCTTGAGCAGGTCGTCGATGAGCTGAGCAGCAACACCATGCGGCGCCGCTGACAGGATCGCGCATTCGGGCAGCGATCCGACCAGCTCCTTGATCTGGTCGAGACTCGAAAACTTCAGCTCCGGGTACACAGGCGCCAGGTGAGCGAACGACTTCGCCACCGCCTCGCCTGGCTGGCTGTCCGACAGGATGGCGCGCAGCTCGATGAACGGATGCGCGGCAATCAGGCGCAGCAGTTCACCCGACACGTAGCCGGTGCCGCCGAGGACAATCGCGGAAATCTTCTCAGTCATCTCCCTCTCTCTCCGTCACTCCCGCGTATGCGGGAGTCCATCTTGATCGGACATCCCAAAGCCACGTTCACTCCACCTCAGCGACCGCCCTTTTCGGCGTCAAGTTCAGCGACTCGATTACACGATCGCCGAGCGCTGCACCGTCAGTGATGGCGTTGAACGCAGCCACACCAAACTTGTCGCGGATGATGTTGACGCCGACCGCGTTGTCCGTCGCCGGACCCGTGACGACCGACGGCTCGATCCCGAACTGCTCGCGAAGCAGTTTCACGCCGCCCCAGGCCGCGACCGGATCGTTTGCCGACAGCACGACGCTGGTCAGGCACGCGCGGATGTCAGGCGACGAGAGGATCGCCTCGACGCCGTAGGCGCCGAGAATGCCATCGCCGAGCTCGAACACGATGACATCCGGTTCACCCTGCGACATCTCAGTCAGAAGCGCACGCGTGATTGCGGGCCCCGTCTTCGCCGTCGTCGTCACGACGCCGAGATCCGTGAAGATCATGCTGCGACGCGCGCCCGCGTCTTCCATGGCGAGAATGTCACGACGCAGTGAAACGCCGGTGGCCTTGAACGCATGCACGTTCAAACCGCGATGCCGCATGCGTGCGACGATCGCGCAGGCGGCTGCGGTCTTGCCGGCTTCCATGCAGGTTCCCGCGAGCGCGACGACCGGAACGTTGCGCGTTTCGCAGGTCGCGTTGTAGTCCAGCCGCCGATAGCCGACGCGCGCGGGGACACCGATGCGTTCGCCGAGATAGGGGAACTGCAGCACGACGCCGATGACACGTGCATCGAACGGGCGACCTTTTTCGGGATTCGCCGAGTCGCAGATGCCGAGCACGCCGCCGATGTTCAGTACCTGGATGATGTCGCCTTCCTTCACGGACTCCGGCAGGTGGCCCGAGTAGCCGAACAGCGCCTGGCGATGACCGAGCGCGCCGACGATGACGTCGCCCTTCGCGACCTTCGCCATGCGGCCGCTGGTCAGCTCCAGCGTGTTGTAGGTCGACTTGTTGGTCAGGATCTCAACGACCAGCGCCACGCCTTCCTCGCAGGGGATATCGGTGGTGGCGACGCGCAGTTCATGACCCAGCGTGAGCGCCTGGGTGATGGAGGCGATCTTGTCGACGACGACAGTCTTCATTTGTGG
>JACZCZ010180148.1_pt1 | contig 11212 bp, 18 predicted proteins | sample 8641811 | NCBI WGS metagenome assembly JACZCZ01 (sample SAMN15324610, study PRJNA640507) | soil metagenome | isolation source: intercropping peanut in the first line | place: China: Luxin town, Laibin City, Guangxi Province | collected 2019-07-25 | depth 10cm m | reverse complement strand
GCGATTAGCCATTTAGGTTCTCCAGATTGTTGAGGATGTTGAACACGAGGTTTTGACTTGGATGGACCTGACTTGAAGGAAAACGAATTACTTGAACTTGCGTGCGAACAGTGGGGTGGTGGCCCGCTTTGCGCGAGCCAGATCACCACCGGAGGCCTGCGCCTCCTTCACATAGCGATGTTGGGTGTCGCCGGGATTGGGCTGGCCATTGGCCCCCATGATGTCCTCCCCGCGGAAAATCTGCTGCCAGATTTCGATGTTCCGCTCCGCCAGCAGGGACATGTCCTCCTTATAGAGCTCCTCGGGGAGCTTCATGAGGTAGAGGGTGTCGCCGCCGTACTGGACGGTCATGCGGTTGGAGAGGTCGGCACTCGATCCCATCTCCGAGGGCTGGGCCACATTCCTGTGGTTCACCCCCACTTCGTCGCAGTTGACGAACGCATAACCCGCCTCCTGGGCGCGGCTGACGTTCGGCTCCCGGAACCAGTGGAGGTGGAAGCCGGGGATGCCAGTTGTCTCCAGGCGCCGCACCGGGGCGGACATGGGACGGCGGACCCGCTTCGCAGCTTCGACCTTCTGGGCGGCTGCGGGAGGGGTCTTGGGGGCGGCGGGAGAGTTGCCCGCGCCGGCATTGGCAGGATTCGATGCAGTGGTCATGCGCTTTCTCCGAAGTATTCCTTGACGTAGTAGGCCCGGTAGTCTTCGACTTTCTTGAAGACCTTGTCGGCACCCACGACTCTCTGTGCGTCGGCGTCACAGGCGGCCTTGGCGTCCGCCGGCAGGTCGGCGTAGGACTTGCCTCGCCTTCCGGCGGCAGAGCCCCCCGTCCTGGCCCCGTTGGTCGAACCGCCCGAGGTCTTGTTGGGGTTCGAGCGGGAGCGCCCGGATTCCCCCAGTTCCTCATCCGTCCGACGAACTGCCTCGTCAAGGAAGTCCTTGCCGAAGACCTTCTTCCACGCCGGATCATTGCGGAGTTCGAAGGAGATGGCGTTCATGACGCGGGTGCGGAGCTTGTCGGTCCCGTACCAGTCGTTCTCTTCCCGCCAGTCATTGATCTCCTGCTTGACGCGAGGGGAGATGGCAGGAACATCATCGTCGTCATCGTCGTCGTCCTGGGCCTGCTGCGGAGTCTTGAGCTTCGTCTTTTCTTCCAGCAGCGCGTCGAGCTTGGCCTGCTCTTCGAGCACCTTGTCGGTGTCCCGCTCCGCACGAGCCTCTTCAATGTTCCGGCGAGCGACGTTGATCTGGCGGTCGATCCGACCCACAGCTTCGCGGTTCTGGATTTCCGTCAGGGCGGCGATGGAATCCTGCATCTCCTTGAGCTTGCGCTGGGTTTCCTTCAGCTCGTTGTCGCGGGAGGAGAGTTCCTGCTGCAGCCGGCGGTTGTTGGCCCGGATGATGGGGAGGACTTCCTCGCCACGAGAGACGAACTCTTCAGCGTCCGTCCACTTCTCGGGGTCACCCCTCCATTGGTCCTTCGGCACCCATCCCATTTCCTTCGCGCGGGAAAGGACCTCGGGGGCAGGACCATCGTCTTGGGTTTCGCCACCTGCGTCGGGGGTTTCCCCGCCGGCCAGGTTTTCCAAATCTGTATCTTCAGGCATTTCCTTAATCCTCGAACTGGCAGTAAATGTCTCGGTCGTTGACCATACGGTACAACTTTCCGTCCTTCGGTCCCGTCACCAGGATGCCGGCGTAGTTGGCCAGGAGGACCTTGTCGCCCACCTGCGCCCGGGGACTCGGTTCATCCTTCCAGGCATTCTCGCCAATTGCCACCACCCTTGCCCGGGTTTCCAGGCTCTTCATCCCGGCCTTCGCCGTTTCGGGGATGATGATAGACCGGGTCTTTTCCTCGGGATCATAGGCCTCACAGAGGACAGCCACTCCCAAGGGCTTCAACCCTGACTTGTGCATTTCACTCACTCGATAACTCCTTTTTCGATAACTTCTTCAACGAACTCAGCCCCAGTCATCTTCATGAATTTCTGGATGAAGATGGCCTGACCGCGCATCTGCTCTTCAATCCTGGAATCCCCCACGGAGTCCAATGCCCACCGGTCCTGCGTCTCCTGAAGCCATTTGCCGAGCAGACGGTTTTGGAGAGCCCCCAGTGGAGACGCGCGCCACAGATCGTACTCCGCTGCCAGACTTTTTGCCACTTCCTGCCTTTCGGTCGCCATTTCCTGCCTTCCTTTCCTGCTGCCTATCCAACACTTCGAGGGTCGTCCGCACTCTCTCGTTCAGCATGTCGTTGTGCTGATAGAGCCCGTCGATGAAGGCCTGGTAGGACTCCCTCGCCGCGGCGGCCTTCGAAGCTTCGATGTCGGCGAAGATACCAGCGGCCTGGGCTTCGAGGAGTTGAATCTTGGCGGTGTTGAGGCGGATCGCCTCTTGCCACTCCTTGATGAACTTCCACTGCTCGAGCTGCTGGTCCTGCGCCTCGATCTCGGTCCGCATCTTTTCGATCTGGACCTTCGGGTCTTCCCCAGGCGGGATTTCTTCGAAACCGGGGAAAACTTCTTCGATGTTCTGGATGCCCAGGGCGGAAAGGTACTGCCTTTCCACAACCTCGCGATTGTAGCCGCCGGAAACGGTCATCGAGGCCTCGCGGAGCATCATCGCCTGGTTGAGGCGCTGGGACTTGGAAACTGTGTTCGGGTCGGCGGCAGGCCGGACCCAGTCGGGGTTGGTGAGGTAGTCCTCACGGGTGATGACATTCTTGCCCTGACCGAAGGTGGTACGGGCGGGCAAATAGGTGCGGTTGAGGAGGTGGTACTTGCGGAACTCCTCCTTCATCGACCGCCAGATACGCTTGAACATGGTCGAGTAAATCTGCAGCCCCGATTCCATGAGGTTGCGGGAAGTCTCGGCGGGGGTGTTCTGGCCGGGGTTCCTTGCAAGCACTGTGTCGGAGGAACCCGCGAGGAGGTTCGTGTACTCGATCAGAAGGCCGAGGAGTTGGAATAGAACCTGCGACGGCTCGGGGGTGGGGAGGGGGACCATCGACTTCCGGAGGTCGTCGCCTGTGGAATCCACCTGCGTCCACCGTCCAGGAACCCACTGCTGTTGACCACCACGGAGCTTGGCCCCCCTCCCCAAGAAACCCCCACCAAGGTTCGACAACGTTCCTGCGTCGAACAACTGATTGATGGCGGTGTTCACACCCTCATTAAGAGGTCCCATGAGGGTGCCGAACCCTACATCGTAGAAACCGCCGTCCGGAGCGGGGATGAAAGAGTACTTCGTGAAGTACTCGGTCCGCCGGATGGAGATGATCTCGTCGTCCTTGTTCCGCTCGATGTCTTCGACCCGATCGCAGTTGAGGACGATGCGGACGACCTTGCTGGAATAGCGGTCGAAGGTGACGATGTAGGGTTCGGCGTAGCCGTCGCAATCCAGGTCGATGTTGCGGTGCTGCTCGACCAATTGGAGCGGAGTGTCCATGTCAGGACGGAAGTCGGGGTCCATGCCCCGGCGATGGTCCTTGTTGGTGTCGCTGTCCGGGACGATGGGAGGAGGGGCGGTGAACCAGGGCTCCTTCTCCACATCCCGCCAGGCCCCTCGGCGGATAAGGGAGACCGCCTCGTTGCGGGAGATTTCGATCTCCTGGGAAATGCGTGGGCTGGATGCGAGGTCCTTCGTCCAGTAGTTGACCACGAGGTCACGGGCGAGGACCAGCTCGCCTACGTTGTGGCGGAGGTCAGCATCGTAGCGGCTCTTGATGAAGGCGGTGCCGACGATGGAGAGGTTGATGAAAAGGCGGTCGTGCTGCTCTTCCCAGGCGGTGTCCTGTTCGAGGCACTGGAAGGTCATGTGACGGCCCAACCTTTCGGCGCGGGCACTCACCTGTTCATCCACCTCCCCGACGAGGACATCGTACTTGACGAGACCTGGGGTGGTGATGAGACCGCCGTAGGCACGGGCGCTGAACTGGAGGGCGGCGATGGAGATGAGGGGGAAAATGACGTTGGAGGCACCGGGCCAGGGGAAGGTCTTCTCGCGGGCAACCTGCATCGCCAGGTCCATTCCCGCCTCATTCCTCCGTAACCACACAAAGCGGGACTGGATGTCCGCCCGCCAGCCCTCTGCGCAGTAAATGCCAATCCGATCCAGCTCCTCCGTCGTGAAACGGTCGGTGAGGTTGGGGGATTTGATCACTTCTTCGTCGAGGACGATTTTCGAGGTGATGTCGAGCATTATGCACCCACCATACAATATGGGGTCGAGGTTGTCAAGCCCTTAAATGAAAAATGTAGCATATTTTTCTCAGTAGCCCGTGCATGAGGACCTACCAGAGGTGCCCATGAGGGCGGCGGACTGGCGGTCAAACTCTTGCTCTTCCTCGGTCTTTTCATCCTCTTCGTCGGGATTCCAGTTCTCCAGGCCCACAACGAGGTTCACGGTGGAGTCGAACTGGTCGTCGAGGATCGCTTCGCCCATACCAGTGAAACGTAACAACTCAGCTTCATACCCTTCGTACCACGAGGCCCGGCGGTCGAACCTCATCCCTCGGGCTTTCATCCTCTTTTGAAGGGCAAAACCACGGGTCTTTTTGTCCTTCACTGGAACAGTGGCGATGACCGTCAAATAGATGTCCCGCTTCCGCATTTCTGCGTTCAGGACAGGCTCGACGGACTTCCAAATATGCCCATCCTCGACGAAAAAGGCCATCGGTTGCCAGGCGGCTTGGACGGAGAAGAACTCCTCTACGATTTCGAGGGAGTCCATCCGCCCGACGCGCTGGTCTTCAATGTGGATCACCCCCTCCAGGTCTTTCCCTCCGCACGTGAAGGAAGTGCGGTTTGCGGCGGTCGCTTTTGAGATGGCGAAATCCACTCCAACTGCGCGGAGTTTGAACTTCGCATAGTCGTTTTCGTCCATCGGGACGAATTGCTCTTTCTTGAGGAAGGCGTCGTCGGAGTCGAAGGGGTCGTTGAGGTACTCTTGGGAGTAACCGGCGGAGTCACCTTCGTTCTCGAACTCACTTCGGATGGCCCGGAGGGCGGTTTCGTTGAACCGCTCCGGCCAGAGGATGTTGGAGAAGTCGTCGTAGGACTCGTGGGCCTTGTAGAGGAGGTGTCTCCAGGATTTGTTGCGGATCAGCCTGGAGAGGAGGGCATCCTCGTGGAGGATTGTGCCGTGAACGCGGATGAGGCCGCCGATACGGAGGGCCTGCTTGGCAGCGCGGAAGAACCACCGGCGGAACTTGAGGCGGCGGTCCCTCGAAGCCACCTGCTCATCATCTTCCATATCATCCCCGACGATCAGACCAGGGCGCTTTCCCCTCCACTTTTTACCTCGAATCTTCTGCTCCGCGCCTCGGGCGAGGATACGGAACTGGTGGCCGTCGAGGAACTCCACGATGATGTCGGTACGCTGGTCAACGATGAAGCCTTTGATCTTGAAGTGTTTGATCAGGGCGTCGTTCTCGCGGAACTCTTTTGCAATGTCACCCAGGTGCTCGATCGCCATTTCCTCAGTCGCGCCGATAAGGATGACGTACTCTTGCCAACGCCACAACACTGCACAAGTGACGAAGTCGTGTGTGAAGGCGGTGGACTTGGCGTGGGAGCGAGGGGCGGCGATGCAGGCGGCGGGAGTGTCGGAGGAGTAGAGTTCCCATCCTGCCCGGTGGAAGTCGGGGGTGGGAGAGGCGTTGTCGTAACCAGGGGAAAGGAAAATCCCCGCCGTGGCTTCGATGACCTCGGCGTTGAAGGGGAGTTGGCCTATCCGCTGGGAGGCGCTCATAGGACGGCGAGGACACCTTCGAGGACGTAGGTGTTGTCGTCGTCACCCAGGGCGGCTACGGAGATACGGTAGATGACGCCGGGGACTCCGTCGTGAACGGGGACACTGACAACCGTACCAGAGACTGTCCCCTCACCGTTGAGGAGCTGGATGTTGGAGTCCTCCCCCGACTCGACAGTTGCGGTGATCACCGCCGACTCGATTCCAACGTCCAGGGGGAGGAGACTGATGAAGTCGAATGGGAGAGAGATTGCAGACACAACCGGCTTGGCGGGGAAGGAAATCACTTGCCGGCGCTCACTACGCGCATGACGATACTGCCGTTGCCGGAGTTCTGGAGCAGGCGGACGGCGGTGCAGGGAACAGCGAACTTGTCGGCGAAGTCGGCGGTCTTGCCGTCGAAGTTGGTCATCGTCGTCCAGAGGGCGGTGGAAGCTGACCAGCCCGCCTCGCGGATGTCATCGAGGGTGTACTGGACATCGTAGTCGACGGTCCCTGTGACGTCGCACTGGATGCCCAGTTCGAAGGGGGCCATTCGCCAGTTGACGGGGATTGGGGCGGAGGCCTTGGCCCCGCCGGAGGCGTCGGATGTGGAAACTTCTGCTGGTCGCATTCCCATGATGGGCTCCTAGAGGTCGTTGAGGCGGTTTTCAAGGCGGCTGAAACGGTCCCGGTCTTCCGCCTTGTGGTCTTCTAGCGACTTGATCACCCACTTGGTGTCGTTGCGCTGGACAGCGATTGTGGCCGCAAAACCGCCCAGGAGGACCAGGAGCTGGGCGGCTTGGAGGATGACCTGCAGGCTCATCCTGCATCTCGTGCCTTGGCGGCGATAATGGCAGCGTCGAGTTCCTGCCTGGCGATGTCGTCCTTCGTCGCGAGGTCGAGGAGCTCCTGGGAGGAGATGTCCCGGCCCTCATTGCGGGCGGTGTTGATGAGGGAGGCCAATGACTGTGCCGCCTGGGTGTAGCGGATCAGGAGGTCGAGGGCGAGGGCGACGTTGGCTCCGTTCATTTCGGGCTCCGCTTGGCGAGGTAGGTTTGGAGTTCGGTGAGGATGATCAGGGAAGTGGCAAGGCGGTCTTCCCCCTTGGGGGTGGCGCCGAAAGTGCGGGCGAGGTCCAGTCCAGTCCGGGCCTGGTCGGCGAGGTTCTGGATGTTCTGGGCGTCGTCGGCGGAGATGGCGTTGCCCTGGAGGAGGACTCGGGCGGTGTCCCGGATGCTGATGACGGTGGTGTAACCGCCGGCCAACCGCTCGGAATAGGTCTTCGGGGCGGGGGCTCCGATGATCTGGCAGGCACTCAGAGCTACCAGCATCAGAACGGCAAAGGGTTTGTAGATGTTCTTCATGTTACTTCACCTGCTGCTTGTAAATCTGGTGGATGCCCACACTGGCGAGGCCCGACGTCACACCCGTAAGGGTGGTCTGCCACAAAGAGACGTCGGTGGTTTGAGCGCTGAGGATCGCGGCATCGACACCGGCGAGGTGGGCCAGGGCGCCGACCAGACCGCCACCTACGCTGAGGAAGATGGGATACCACTTGGGATCGACGGAGGAGATGAACCAGCTCCGGCCGAGGGCGACCAAGGGTGGGACGATGGCGGAAATGATGAGGGGGATAGCGGCGATCAGCTGGTCCATGTCGGTCTCCTTAAAATATCCGGTTCCAGAGGCGGCCGAGGGCCTTTAGGAACCGAAAGAAAAATTTTCCGGCGGCTTGGGGGTGGGGGCGGGAATGACCTTGAAGGCGACGTTGGAGGGGGCGGAGACGTTGCCGTAGGTGTTGCGAGCCTGGACGTAACCGCACCATGTGCCAGGAGGGAGGTCGGGGGATACGCCACTCACTGTAGTGCGAATGATGGTGCCGGTGATGGAGGTGAGGTCGGTGCGGCCGGCGTTGCAGGGGCCATAGGTGACTACGTAATCGACGATGGAACCGGCGCCGGAGGCTGGGATGGTTGAATTGTCAGTATTCTGGGTGGGGGCGGTCCAGCTGAAGGTGAGGACCGCCGCCATTGCGAGGGTGGAAAGGCTGAGAAAGAGGGCGGCGAGAAGGGTCTTTTTCATGAGAATTTACCTCCAAAGTCAGTGTAGGCCAACCTCAGGGAGGCCATTGTGTTTTCGTGCTGGTTGTAGCCGGCGCCGGGGAGGGAGGCCCATCGGGAACGGCACTTGGTGACGGCGGTCTCAAAGCGGCCGGCGGTGATGGGCTCGAGGGCCGAACACTCGCGGATCAGTTGGATGGCGATGGCGTCCTGGGACTCGGGGCCGAAGTCCTTGAGTTTGAGCTGCTTCTTGTAATGGTCGAAGATGCGCTCGAGGATTTGGTAACGGCCGGCGGCGGTGGAGAGGATTTCCTCGTCGAAGGCAGTTTGAGGGTTGTCCTTTCGAACGCGGATGCAGATTCGCGGGTGGTCGGAATAGGAGGAAAAGGTGATGACCTGAGAAGGGCGGGAGCCGACGAGGATGTTGTAGCCGTCGTCACCGAGGTCCTTCGTCCCCTCGGAAAAGGCGATGGTGGAGAGGAAGGCCTTAAGGTTGGAGTTCACTCGACTCTCCAGCAATCGTGACGGCGTTCCGCCGGCCGTTCTTCAGCAGCCCGACGAGGTTGTTCGACAACTCCAGGAGACCATCCTCGAGGTTCGAGGACCTTTCCGTTTCTTTCTTCGCCCCGTAGCCGAGGGCCCTCGTTGAGAGGTCCATTGAGCGGAGGAGGAAATTGTCACTCACCTCGGGTTTGGCGAGTTTCTCTCGAGTGAGTTCGAGGCAGCGGCTCAACACGCCTTTGAACTGTTCCTCCATCGAGGCGAGGATGATAGGATCGCGGAGCTCGGTTGCCCGCTCGGCCAGCCTCGCCTGGAAGGCGTCGGAGTTGATGATCTGGCTGATCCACGAAACGGAGTAGCCAAAGTGGCGGGCGATCTCGTTTTGTGTAATCGCGGGGTTGGCGACGATGAGGTCTACCATCGCCTGATGAGAATAGTTCAACCCACGGCGGAGAGGGGCCGGGGCCTCGGGGCTGAGGAGGGAACCAAAGACCTCGTCGCCGGCGAGAGGGGCCGGGGCATCGGCGGAGGCCGGAGGGTCTTGGAATTTCACTTCTGCATCGAGGTTTAACATTTTCATCTGGAGGCGGACAGCCAAATGTGTCGAGCTTAACGCCCTTTATACCACAGTAAAATGGGGGTGTCAACTAAGTAAATGAATTTGTGGGGGGAATAAATCGGGATTTATTCACACCAGAAATTGGGGATGCTGGAATATAGGAAAGTGGGTTTTCCGGTGCGCGCGGCCCAGTGAATTTTCCCCCCACCCCTGCCCCGGCGAATACGGCTTGGGCAACCAGTGCCCCACCAATCACTGCCCGAGGCAGCCTCGGCCCTCGGCGGCGGCTGGATGGGGCAATGGCTGCAGTGGACAGTGACGGACCAAAGCAATTGCGGCCAAGGCCAATGACGGCTTGGCCAATGGTCAAGGGCCACTGCAATCTGCGTGCCAGCCTTGGGCGGATGAACATTACGAATTTGTAATGAAACGGCGGGAGGGTTTGTGGTTCAATACTTCCACGGTCCCGGATGGTCCGGGGCGCAAAGGAGACTCAATCAAATGAACCAGCCGAAATTGCGCGAGGGATCGGTCCTCGCAGTGGTGATCGACGAGGCCTCTTCGTCCATCGTGTTCAACGTCCGGGGCGCTGCGCAGGACGGAGGGTCGAAGAGCATTACCTTCGACATGTCCAAGGTCCATCCGAACAACGCTGCCTATGCCGCGCTGCACGGATTCAATCAGAGGCTGAGGGATGCGGCGGCGCTGTCGCGCGATCCGAAGACCGGCAAGCCCCCGTCGCCGGCGGACAGGTTCGAAGCCATCGCCCGCCTTGTGGACCATTATCACAGTGGCTCGCCGGATTGGAACCTCCGCGTTGCGGCGGGCGAGCGCACCTCGGGCGAGTTGGGCATGTTGGCGGCGGCCATTGCCGAATTCAAGGGCAAGGATGTCATCGAGGTTCGGGATTGGCTGAAGACCAAATCCGAGGCCGAAAGGAAGGCCCTTGCCGTGTCGGCGGCGATCAAGCCCATCATGGACCGGATGCGCGAGGAGGCGGCTGCGCCGGTGGATGCGGAGGAGATGTTGGGCGAACTGGAGTAAGCCGAAACCTAGGGCGGAGCAATCCGCCCGATGGTCTGCAGGTAATGTGCCTGCACTGAGGAGGCTCACCAAGGAGAAACTAGAATGAGAAAAAAGCTGAACATGGACGCCATTTTGGCGAGGAAAATTAAAGGATACGCCTTTCGGAAGTATCCCTGCGACGACGCCGCGTCAGCAGAAGAGTTTCGAGAGAAAGCGCGGAAAGCATTGCTGAAAGATCGGGAGGAACTTTCAGAAGAAGCCTTTCGACAGAAGTATGCAAATTATATCTATTAACGTCGCCACTGGTTGAGCATCGACACTGTGCCGAATGTGGCTTGACGGAGCCTGATTGGAACGCGGGCAGGGACTGCAAACCTGCCCTTTTTCTAGTGTCAACAATCTTGCTTGCATCCATCCATCCATGTCCACGGGATATTTTTTAACACTTAAAAAGTTCAGTGAAAATCCAAAATCCCTGAAGTAGAATTTTTTTTTTTTTTTTTTTTCACTCTATACTCAGGACCATTTTTGGTGTTAATTAATGCCCCGTATGCATGGATGGATGAAAGGAAGCAATATTCACCCCAAAAAAGGCTTGGTGGACTGCTCCGCCGAGCTGTGGTATGCTTCGCGGATACTGAGGAGGATGATATGGGGCTTTTTCAAGTGGGGAATCAGCGGGCCGCGAACAAGATGACCGCCGAAACGGTGGAGGAGATGTTTGTTAAGAGGGAATCGGGGTGGACGATTAAGAGGATTGCAGAGCACTTCGGCCTCAACGAACAGCACGCGGGGAAAATACTGAGAGGGGAATCTTGGAAAGAGGTCTATCAAAGGCGCTATGGTGCCGGTGGACCGCCGAAGATGGTGGAGGAAGTGCCGCCGGCGAAACGCGCGGTGCTGGATGATATCTTCGCCGATGCGCTGGAGCTCCAAAAGCGTATTGACGCGGGCGAAAAACCTTGATGGCGCTCGATGGGCAGTTTTGATATAATGGGCCATCGGGCCGGACCTCGGCCTCAACTTAGGATTGAACATGCACGGGCCAGTGAGAGTTAAAAAGGAAGCCATCTCGTCGGGGCAATACCTCATCTCTTCGAATGAGAATGGGTTCTTCCAGACGCGGGCACGGGCGTATGATGAAGAGGCGGCGGACTTGCTGAAGGATGCGCTTGAAACGAGGCTCAACAAGCCCACGCTCGATCCAGCGTGCCGCCTGCCCATCGTGGCCCTCGACCTTCCAGCGATGAAAGGCGTTTCGCTTGGAGCAAAGGTGCCAACGGTTCAGCCAAAGGCCAAAAAGAAGGCGAAGCGTCGTGCAAAAGCGTAACTTCAT
>JACZCZ010031066.1_pt1 | contig 11224 bp, 5 predicted proteins | sample 8641811 | NCBI WGS metagenome assembly JACZCZ01 (sample SAMN15324610, study PRJNA640507) | soil metagenome | isolation source: intercropping peanut in the first line | place: China: Luxin town, Laibin City, Guangxi Province | collected 2019-07-25 | depth 10cm m | reverse complement strand
TGCGCCGCGACATCGAGGCCGCCGCCGGCGACGTGCGCGACCGCATCTCGCGCTCCATCGATGTACTGCCGCGGGAGGCGGAGGCCCCGTGGGTCAACAAGGCCGACGTGGACGCGCAACCCATCCTGCAACTGGTGCTGGCGAGCGACCGTCTTGGCGCACTCGAACTGTCGGACTACGCCGATCGCTTCCTGGTGGACCGGCTCGGCTCGATCAACGGCGTCGCGCGCGTCAACCTGCCGGGTGCGCGCACCAAGTCCATGCGCGTCTGGCTGGATCGCCAGAAGCTCGCGGCCCGTCAGCTCACGGCCATCGACGTGGAGCGGGCACTGGAAGCGCAGAACGTGGAGCGGCCCGTGGGCCGGATCGAATCCACCGATCGCGAGCTCACGTTGCGGACATCGCGGCTGTTCACCACCGCCACCGAATTCTCGCGCCTGGTCGTGGCGCGCGGCGATGATGGTTATCCGATCCGTCTCAGCGACCTGGGAACGGTGGAAGTCGGCCCGCTGCAGCCGCGCAGTCTGTTCCGCGCCAACGGTCAGCCCGCCCTCGGCATCGGAATCGTCAAACAGTCCAAGGCCAACACGCTCGACGTGGCGCGCGACGTGCGCGCCGAACTCGAGGTCATCGCCAACGAACTGCCGGCGGGCATGCGGCTGTCGGTCAACAGCGATGAATCGTCGTTCATCGAAGCGGCCCTGCACAGCGTCACGAAGACATTGCTGGAAGCCGGCGTCATCGTTTTCATCGTGATCTGGCTGTTCCTGGGCAATGTCCGCGCCACACTGATTCCCGCGGCCACGGTGCCGATCTCTTTACTCGCCTCGGCGCTGTTCCTGCTCGCCTTCGGCTTCTCGATCAACATCCTGACGATGCTCGCCATGGTGCTGGCCATCGGGCTCGTGGTCGACGGCGCCATCGTCGTGGTGGAGACCATTCACCGCCGCATCCGGATGGGCGAGCCGGCGCTGCTCGCGGCGTACCGCGGGACGCGCGAGGTTGGACTGGCCGTGATCGCCACGACGACCGTGCTCATCGTCGTGTTCGCGCCGTTGTGTTTTCTCGAGGGCGAGACCGGCAGGCTGTTCCGCGAGTTCGCCATCGCGCTGGCCGCGGCCATCGCCTGTTCCTGCTTCGTGGCGCTGACATTGACGCCCGTCATGTCCGCGTGGCTGTTCCGCGGCGAGGAGCGCGAGCCCTCGTCCGGCAACATCGTGGCGCGCGCCACCGAACGATTGGCGCGACTGTATGGCGCCGCGCTGGAATTCACGCTGTCGCGCCGCTGGATCACCGGCGCCGCGCTGACAATCCTGGTGGTGGGCACCTGGCTGCTGTTTCGCGCGCTGCCCAGCGAGCTGACGCCCGCCGAAGATCGCGGGCAACTCGTCGTGCAGATCCATGCGCCGCTCGGCGCCAGTTTCGCCTATACCTCGCGCCATGCATCACTCGTCGAAGACCTGGCGCTCGCGAACCTGGGGCACGGTGTCGCGGACAAGACCTTGCTGCGGGTTCCGAGCGCGAATGGCGCCGAGGAGGTCAACACCGGGATCGTGCAGATCGCCATGACCGACTGGAGTGTGCGCAGCCAGTCGACCAGCGAATACGCGACCGAGCTCGAGGAGAAGTTGGCCGACCTGCCCGGCGTGCGCACCTACGTCACCGAACGGCGCGGTTTTCGCTCGCGCGGCGCCTCGCCGCGGCCGGTGCAGTTCGTGCTGGGCGGCCCTGACTACGAGGAACTCTCCCGGTGGCGCGAAAAGTTGTACGCGCGGATCGCGGCCGACAAACCCGGCCTGCAGCGGCTGCAATCCGACTACGAGGAGACCAAGCCCATGCTGTCGGTCGAGATCGACATGAACCGCGCGATGGACCTGGGCGTGACCGTGGACTCCATCACGCGGACGCTGGGCACGCTGCTCGGAGGAACCCGCGCCAGCACCTACGTCGACGGCGGCAAGGAATACGAAGTGGTGTTGCAGGCGATCGCGCAACAACGCGTGAGCCCGGCGGACCTGGGCAGCCTGTATGTCCGTTCCGATTCCACGGATGCATTGATTCCGCTGTCGAACCTGGTCAGCTCGCGCGAGATGGTCGGCTCCGCCTCCAACAACCGCTATGACCGCATGCGGTCCATCACGATCTCCGCGAGTCTTGCCAACGGCTACGCGCTCGGCGATGCCTTGAAGTACCTGTCGAAGATCGCGGCCGAAGAGCTGCCGCCGAGCGCCCGGCTGTCCTTCATCGGTGAGTCCCGCGAGATGCTCGAATCCGCCAACACTATCTACCTGTCCTTCGGCATCACGTTGCTGCTGGTGTTCCTGGTGCTGGCCGGCCAGTTCGAATCCTGGGTTCACCCGCTGGTGATCATGGTGACGGTGCCGCTCGCGGTGTTCGGCGCGCTGGCCGCCCTGCTCGCGCTGGGTTACTCGCTCAACATCTACACACAGATCGGGATCATCATGCTGATCGGTCTCGCCGCCAAGAATGGCATTCTCATCGTCGAGTTCGCCAACCAGCGGCGCGACGCCGGACTGCCATTCGATGCCGCGCTCGTCGAAGCCGCGCAGGTGCGGCTGCGGCCCATCCTGATGACCTCGATCGCAACCGTGCTCGGAGTGTTGCCGCTGGTGTTCGCGAGCGGCGCGGGCGCCGAAGCGCGCGAGAATCTCGGCATCGTGGTGTGCTGCGGCCTGCTGTTCGCAACGGCGCTGACGCTGTTCATGGTGCCGGCGTTTTATTCACTGCTCGCGCGCCGCAGCGGCTCACCCGGCAGAACCGCCGCGGAACTGGCCCGGCAATTGTCGCTGCCGTGAGTCGCGGGCCGTCAGAACTCGGACTTCAGCGTGACCTGCCAGCGCCGGTCCGGCATCACCTGAGCGAGCGGATTGCCGAGGACATCACCGGTGCGTGCCCGGAAATACGTTTCGTCGAACAGATTGCTGACATCGAGTTTCGCCATCCACCGGCCGATGCTGAAGAACACCCCGGCGTTGGCCACGAACTCTTCGGGAAGCCGGACCGTGCACAGGCGTCCGGTGCAGGTGTCGGAGAAGTAGTTCCCGCTGAAAGTGAACCCGAGTCCGTGGCTCCACTGGTAGGTGGTGCTGAACCCGACCTGCAGCTCGGGATTTCCCTGCTTCTTCTCGTATTGCGGCAGGTTCGCCGGCAGGACGACGCGCGCGCGGCCGCCGTACAGGAAGGCCTCCGCCGGATAGATGACGTTGCCATCGGCATCCAGCACGTCCTGGAACCCGAGCGTGCGCGCATCGACGAGTTGCGCGGCGCTGTAGTTAGGCGTGTACCTGGTCACCTGGTGCATCGCGTAGGCGGACATGAACAGGTTGCGCGTCGGAACCCACTTGATCTCCGCGCTCGCGCCGCGCGCCTCGGTCGCGGTCGGATAGGCGAAGATCACGTCCGCCGGATCGTCGAGGTCCACGTCGGCACGAGCCTGCTCGTACAGCGACACGGTGGCGAACAGCCGGTCGTCGAGCAGGCTTGCCTTGATCCCCACCTCGCCGAGCGTGGCGGCGCCGATGTGTCCGGCCCGGATCGTGTTGATCGACAAGGCGTTGTTGTTGCCGTCGAGCACGATCGCGGAACGGGCCAGCGTCACGTAGGGGCGAACATTTCGTTGCAGCTCATACGAAGCACTCAGGCTCCATGACACCGCGTCGTCCCACGCCGCGGCGCTCTGGTCCGTGCCCATGTACGCGCCGGGATTCGCCGAGGTTCCGGCTACGGGGTTGTAGCTGGCGGCACGATCCACGTTCTTCGCGCGTGAACCGTCGTAGCGCCCGCCGAGCAGGAAATTCCAGCGTGTCCCGACGTCGATGTCGAACAGCAGCCCAAGCCCGATCTCGGAGAACTCGCTGTCATAGATGAGTCCCCAGGGGTAACCGTCCGCGGCGAGATCGGGATTCTCGATGGGACTGACGAGATTCGCGCCCGGCCAGAGGCCTTCGGCGATGCCACTCCAATCCGGCGACATCGCGTCGCTGCGATGCGAGGCGAAATCTCCCCCCGCGATGCCTTTGCCCTTCGACACCGTGTTGCGCAGGTTGATGGACGCCAGGGTGTTCAGGCCCAACCAATGCGGCAGATCTCTCAGCCGCTTCGTCACCGTGAACTTGTCTTCGATGACATAGACGTCCTGCAGCACGGCGAACGGCTGGTTGGAATGTTTGAACTGATCCATGCGGTCGAAGAACAGCTGGTTCTTGACCGTGAAGTCGGGATCGCTGTCGTACACCAGGTCGAAGAAGAGCGTGATGAATTCCGCCTTGAGCTCCTTCTCGTAAGCGGCGGCGCGTCGCAGGTCCAGCGTGTCGTAGCCGACGGTACGCGGATCCAGCACCAGGCCGATCGGCACGAAGCCCGACTGCGGCAAGGGTCCGCCGACACCCTGCGCCCGCAATGCGCCGGTGGGATCGGCCTCGGGGTGAGCCACCAGATAGTCGTACATCGACTGCGGAATGCCGGCGACGACGGGGAACTGGCCGATCGGCAGGGGCCGACCGTTCGCATCCGTGGGCCAGTCCCAGTACTGCATCAGCGGCTGGTTCCCGGTGCTGAGCGGACCGCTGGCCGGCGACACCTGGTGCATCTCGAGATAACCGACGCGGCCGTTGCCATTCGCATCGAGGTCGACCAGCGGCGTGCCGCGAATGTAGCGGCCCGTGTCCACCAGGTCCTGCGTGAATCGTCCGGTCAACGCCCCCGCCGTGCGCGAAACCTGGTAGTTAGCCCCCGCCTCGAGGCGCAGCGGCCCGGCGAACTCGTCGATGCTGACCGCCGCCTGCAGGATCTGCTGCCTGACCGGCACGTCCTTCGCGAACGACCCGGATTCTTCGTTGAGACCGTAGACGTAGTAGCCGCCGTGTTTGTCGAACCGGTCGAGCACCGACAACGGCCCGCCGGCGCCGGCTGAAAGTTCGCGCCGCTGGTAATTGCCACCGATGGCCTGCGCGAACCCCTGCACCTCGGTGAGATAGCTGCCGGTCTGCGCGCGTCCGGATTTCGGCACCACGTTGGTATAACCACCGATCTTGCCCAATCCATGGATGGGAGATGGCGGCCCCCCAACTACTTCGATCGTGTCCATCGCCGCGAGAACACTGCGCCCGTGACCCTGCAGGCTCAGCCGGCGCATGCCGCGAAAGAACATGTCCGCGGGCACGGCGCGCACGTCAACGGCGCCCTGGACTCCGTAGCGGGTCGTCGTGAATACGCCCGGTGCGAGACGAACCAGGTCCTCGACCGCGGAGAGGCCGAACAGATCGATGGCTTCATCGCTGATGAACGAAACCGAGCGCGGCGTCTCGAGCAGTGACTTGCCGAAGCCGAAGGATGAATCGCTGGTCGTGTTCGGCAGGATCCTGTGCGGGTCGGCCCAGACTTCAACCAGGTTCAGGGGCTGGATGGGCAGGCTGTCTCCCGTCAGCGCGTCCGAGGGAACTCGGGCCACGGAATCGGCGCGGCCCGCCCCCGCGCCACTGACACGCCGGATCACGACGGTGCGTGGATTGACGTACTCCCACGCGAAGTCGGAACGCGCGAGCAGCCGGTTGAGCGCGGCGTCGACCGGAAGTGAACCGATGACCGCCGAACCGTAGAAATCCGAGATCAGCGAGTGTTCGTAGATGACCTGCAGACCACTCTGCTCGCTGAAGCGGTCGAGCGCGTCCGACAGGGATTGCGAGGGGATATCGAAACAGGGCGCCTTATCGTCCGGCGTGCAGGCCAGCGAGCGTGACAGCGTCAGCGCCGAAGCGAGCACACCATAAATGAGGGCACGGCCTAACAAGGCCCGTGGAGATTCGATCCGTGAGTCCGCCTCCTACCGCGGTCTGCTGCGACTTCATGAGGCATCACGGACCGCGACCTCACTGCTCACTGGCTGAGATTGCGGAACAGAATGATTTCGTCTTCGCCGCTGTTCACCGCGCGCAGCGGCAACACTGCGGCGAACGCTTCGACGATGACCTCGCTGTCGCCGACGATGAAGTTGCCCGCCACCGGCAGGTTGGCGAGCGTCGCGTCGCCGAGCCGGATCTTCTTCGTCGCGTAGCGATTCACCTCGTCGATCGCGTCGTGCAGCGGGGTGCCGCGGAAGATGTGCCGCCCCTGCATCCAGCTCATGGTGATGTTCACATCGACGATCTGCCGCTGGCGCCGCTGGGTCGACGTATCGATGCTGATCTGCTCGCCCGGACGCAGCCGTTCCGACCACGTATCGCCGCCAAAGCCGCGCTCGACGCGATCGATGGCCACCGAACCTTCGGCCAGCGTCACGACCACGTTGGAATCATCACGGCGCACCTGGAACTTCGTGCCCAGGGCCGTCGTGCGCGAGCCCGCCGCGGTGACCGTGAATGGGCGACTGGCGTCGTGGGCGACGTCGAACACTGCGCGACCCGAAATCAATTCGATCTGGCGGCGCTCGTCGCTCATGCGTATCGCGATGCGCGTGTCCACATCCAGCTCGACCGTGGATCCGTCGTCGAGCGTCACGGCGCGACGCTCGTGAGCCGTGGACTCGTAAGCGGCCGCCTGCGAACCACTGGTGAACGTGGGAGATGTGCTCTGCCAGGCAAGGACGGCAACCGCGAGACTCGCGGCAAGCGCCGCGGCGGCACGCCAGCGCCGCGGCTGCACCGCGCGCTCGCCGTATGCCTCGTCCGCCAGGGCGCGCAGCTTCTGACCCATTCTTGCGTCCTGCGCGAGCGCGCCGACGTCGGCGGAAATCCGGTCCGCGAGCTCATAGGCTGAACGATGTTCGGGGGATTCCGCCAGCCATGCCTGCGTGGCGTCTTTCTCTTCCTGAGAGCAGTCCATGGCATGCACACGCGCATATCTGCGCGCAGCTTCTTGCAAAGTGCGTTCGCGATTCATGGAATCCATGTGGCCAAGACGTTGGGTCTCAGCTTCCCCCTACCTTTTTCATGCAAATCGCCAGGGCGTGGCCGATGTGCTTCTCGACCATCTTCACGGAGATCCCGCAATGCGCGGCGATTTGCGGATAAGTCATGTGGTGCACGCGGCTGAGCAGAAAGACACGGCGGCACTTGGTCGGCAGATTCTCGATGGCCTCGTAGAGCAACGTAAGGTCTTGTTGCGCCGCGATTTCCCGCTCGACCGGGGGCGCTCCGCAGGCGAGTTCCAGCCCGTCGATGGAGGTCTGATCGGAGACCCGGCGCGCCTGCTCCGAGCGACCCAGATCGTTGGCGACGTTGATGGCGATGCGGAACAGCATCGACGAGGGTGAATGGATCTCGCGCGAACCTTCGTACTGCATCATGCGGATGTAGGTTTCCTGAGCCACATCCGCGGCATCGTCCTTGACGCGCAGACGCTGGCGCAGAAAACGGATCAACGAGTCATGGTGACGACGAATGACTTCATGAACCGACAGTGATTCATGGCCCTGCTCAACATGGAGTGACACTTCGCCGCCCAGGACTTCTTCGGATCTCATGTCGAATTCACGATGCATGTGGCGTGCCACGGCAGGTTCATGCTTTGACCTGACATGGGGCAGACGCGTGTCCTACATGAGTGAGCGATCCGCGGAATCGCCGTAAGACTAGGAAGACGCTGCGGATTTGTTACGCGTGTTACTTCGCGGTGCGTATTCGGTCGCGCGAATATTCCGATGCATACGCGGAAAAACGCGACTCGCGGAGACTTATTGCGATCGGCGGATTGCATCGCCGCAGTGCCTGCGACGGAATCCTGTGTCATCGAGGTGCGCGGACCTGCCGCGAGCGCGGTTGAAGTTTTCCCGCGTGGTGGGCGCGCCACAATTTCCGCCCAGGCGATCCGGGTGTTGATTCGTTCGTACAGAGCAGTTGCGACGAGACCGGCGACAGCCGCCTCAATCAATGCCGTCTAACTACCTGCGCGGCCGCGAGCGCCGTGCGCGCCTCGAGGGACCATGGTCTGTCAGTCGCCGTTGCAAGGCGCATCTGACGCGCAGCCCGTCACGCGCATGCGCCCTTCAGTTCAATACAAACGCGTACACCTTGCCGTTGAGATCCGCGGCGTAGACAACGCCCTCGCCGATCACCGGCGACGCGCCGAAGCCCCAGTTCGTGCCGGCCTTCGCGATCTGCTCCGAGGGCGGATCGAGATACATCCAGCGGATCGCGCCGGTCTTGCGATCCAGCGCGACAAAGGAACCCGCGCGGGATCCTGGATAGGCGCCCTGCCCGACGGTGCCGGTGATGACCAACGCATCGTTCACCGCGGGACGCTGCCATGAGAATCCTGGTACCGCCGACTTGAACCGTACTGCACCGTCCTCGAAATCGAGCGCGTACACATTCGTCGCGTCGGAGGATCCGGTGTAGACCACGCCGTCGCGCACCACCGGCGGCGATTCGATCCACGAGAACCAGTAATAACGCTTCCACTGCTCCTTGCCCGTGGCCGCGTCGAGCGCGATCAAGTCGTAGCTGCGGCTGCCGACCAGCACGCGATCGCCCGAGACGACCACGTCGCCGGCGACGGCGATCTTCGCGTCGTAAGTCCAGCGCGGTTTTCCGTCCGTCGCCGAAACCGCCTGCACCTTGCCGTCGTAGGCGCCGAAGATCACGAGGCCGCGGTGCAACGCCGGTGTCGCCGTCATGATGTCGCCGCCCGGCGTGCGCCAGAGCTCGCGGCCGGTAGCTAGATCGAGCGCGTAGAGATTCTTGTCGCGGCTGGCCAGGTAAAGCGTCTTTGCGTCCGCCGCGATGCTCGAGCCGTAGCGGTCCCAGCGGGTTTTTTCCTGGTTGGCCGGGATGCGCGGTTCGCTGCCGTTGTCGACCCGCGCGCGCCAGGTTTCGGCGCCGGATTTACGGTCGACTTTGTAGAGGAAGCCCGAATCGGATGCGACGTAAAGGTGTTCGCCGATGACCTTCGGCTGCGCCTTGATGGGTTTGCCGGTTTCGAACTTCCAGCGCGTTTTGCCGTCGCGGTCGATGGCGTGCAGGACGCCCTGGTCGTTGCCTATATATAGAGTGCCGTCGGCGTCGCGTTCCAGGCCAGCCCAGACGGGCGCGCCCGTATCCACCGACCACGCGACCTTCGGCCGCGGCGCGTTCCACTCGCGCGGCGCGGATTTCTCGAGCGGCCCGCTGCGTTTGAACTCGACCGGAATGTTGTAGACCGGCGCGAGGTCGGCCGGCAGATGTCCGGTCAGGGTCTGGCTGGCGGGATTCCATGTGAGCGGAAAAGACAGCGGCCTGGTGTCGACCGAATCACCCGAAATCACGACTTCGCCGAGGCCGATGTCATAGGCGGCGATCGAAGGCAACGAAAGGGTTGCCTGCGGCTTGCCGTCTTTCTCGAAGAAATGCAGCGCCAGCGGCGCGCTGTCTCCGCCATGCTCGGGATGAGCGGACCACCAGCCGGAGAGAATGGTGGAAGTCGCGTCCGCCTGCGTCATTACGGGCAGCGAAAGTGCGAAACCAAAAACAAACAGCGCGCGGCTAGTATGGATATACATACCCGCACGCTGGCGATGTACTCAGCCGGTGTCAACAGTGGACGAGGGATTCATGAACTGCAGATTCGCCGTGAAACATTTCCTGTTGATCGCCATCGCCGCGAGTTTCGCGGCGCCCGCGGGCGCCGCGCCGGCAAAGATTGCCGCGTATCAGAACCTCCCGTTGTGGGAGCCCGGGCAGGTGCCCGGCGCGGTGGGTGATGGCCCGCTCGACGCGCCCTTTCTCACGGTGTTCAAGCCGCGCGCGGGCACTGCCAACGGCGGCGCCGTCGTCATCGCGCCCGGCGGCGGCAACATCATGCTGATGTACGGCGGAGAAGGCGCCGAGGTCGCCGAAGTTTTCAACGACTGGGGCATCACCGCGTTCGTGCTCACCTACCGGCTCGCGCCGCGCTACGACAATGGCGCGCGCACGCGCGACGCCGAACGCGCATTGCGCCTCGTCCGGGCGCATGCGGCCGAATGGCAGATCGATCCGCAGCGGCTCGGGTTCATCGGCTTTTCCGCCGGCGGTAGTTTGGCGCGCGACCTCACCAACGCCGCGGACAATGGCGATCCGGGCGCGGCCGATCCCATCGAACGCGCGAGCTCACGCCCCGACTACCTCGGGCTGATCTACGGCGCCGGACGCGCGAGCCCCGGGGAATCATTGAAGGACTATCCACCCACATTCCTGCTGTCGTCCGCGGGTGATCAGGGACCGTCGCTCGCCAACGCGCAGCTCTTCATGGACCTCACGAAGGCCGGCGCCGTCGCCGAGCTGCACGTGTATCAACGCGGCCGTCACGGTTTCGGCAGTGGCGTCGGCAGCACGGAGTTCGGCGACTGGATGCCGCGGCTGCAGGGATTCCTGAAGGTCGCGGGTTTCTTCCCGCCCGCGGTTGCAACCGCCAGCGCACCGGCGCGCTCCGGCCCGATCCGTACCGTCAACGACGGCTACGGCGATTACGTTTTCGTGCCGGCCGGTTCCTTCAAGATGGGCGACGATTCCAAAGACGCCCTGGCCCGCGAGAAACCCGCGCACACGGTGGACCTCGACGCGTTCTACATCTCGAAGTTCGAAATCACCAACCGCGAGTGGAAGCGGTTCCGCGACGATCCCGGCTACGACGATCCGAAGTTCTGGCCCAACGGCCGCGTCGTGCCGCGCGATCAGATCCCGTACTGGACGCAGCCTAACAACCATGGCGGCGGCCCACCCGGCAGCGACGAATATCCCGTGATCGGCGTGAACTGGGACGGCGCCACCGCCTACTGCGCGTGGCTCAGCGCCCGCACCGGCCAGCGTTACCGCCTGCCCAGCGAGGCGGAATGGGAAAAGGCCGCCCGCGGCACCGATGCACGGCGCTTTCCATTCGGCCAGACCATCGACCGCCAGAAGGCTAACTACGTCGGCGCCCAGGCGTTCGACACGGTCATGCCCGTGGGCTCCTTCAAGGACGGCGCCTCGCCTTATGGCGCGTTCGACATGGCGGGCAACGCCCTGGAGTGGACCCAGGATTGGTACGACCGCGACTACTACGCCGTCTCACCGCGCAAGAATCCCAAGGGTCCCGCGACCGGCGCTTATCGCGTCGTGCGTGGCGGCAGCTTTTTCGTGGAGGAGTTCGATCTGCGTACGTCGGCACGATTTGCCGCGTGGCCGTCGTTTCAGGCCTACCGCATGATCGGCTTCAGGCCGGTGCGCGAAGCGGGTTCTCGGTAGCGCTTCGCAGCACCAGCCAGGCGATC
>JACZCZ010170808.1_pt1 | contig 11260 bp, 18 predicted proteins | sample 8641811 | NCBI WGS metagenome assembly JACZCZ01 (sample SAMN15324610, study PRJNA640507) | soil metagenome | isolation source: intercropping peanut in the first line | place: China: Luxin town, Laibin City, Guangxi Province | collected 2019-07-25 | depth 10cm m | reverse complement strand
GCGCGTCGGAGGCTTGCCACCACACGCGCGCTCCAGGAAGAACTGGAACTTCTCGCGCGCGTACTCGCTCTGCGCGTTGAGGCCGTGTTTCTCGAACGCCTTGGGCATGTGCGTGCGCAAGACGCTCTGCGCGCCCTGCTTGAACTGCGCATCTTCGCTCTGCTGCTTGACGCTTCGCAGCTCGGCAACCTCGCGCTGCAGCTGCAGCATCTGCTGGCGCTGCATCTTCTGCTGGTCGAGCCACGCACGTTGCTCGGGGGACGCGTTCTTGTAGGCGTTCTTCTGCCGCGCGTACCTGATGATCGCGGCGTCGAGCGCCTGCTCTTCCACGCCGAGCCCGAACAGGTCTTCCACCATCGTGTCGGGGTTGTTGAGGCCCTTGACGGCCGCTTCGATCGCCCGGCCACGAGCAACAACCTGCTGCTCGAAGCTGCGAACCTTGTGCAGCTCGCGGTGGAACTCCCGCAGCTGCATCCGCTCCTTGTGCCCGAGGTCGAGGGCTTCGCGGAGGGTCATGCGCTGGCGCTCGGCGTCCTCGCCTTCGCCGTAGACGTACTCGTGCTCGAGGTCGAGCAGGTCTTCGGGGATGAGCCCGTCGCTCTCCTTGAGCTTGTCGAGCACCTCCTTGGCGGTGCGCTCGCCAAGCACCTTCTCTTGCCACGGGTCGGGCGCCTCGAGCGACTCCGCAAGCGTCTGCGGCTCGCCGGAGACGTCCTCGACGGCGTCGGCGGGGATCTGCGCGCTGGCGTTCTCTGCCGCCGTCACGGGCGCGCTCGGCGCGACCATGGGCGAAGGCGCGACCGGCGCTGCGGGTGCCGCTGGAGCGGCTGCAGGAGCCGACGCGGGCGCGTCGCCTCCGATCTGTGATGCTGTGAACCCTACACTCATAGCCGTTTCTCTCCTGGTTACGCGGCTGCTTGCCCGGTGGCGGATGCCACGGGTGACTTGGCGGGCTTCGGAAGGTCGACACCGAGGCCGCCCTTCTCGCGGCTCTCCTCGGCCTTCGCCATCTTCGAGACGCCCTTCATCTCGCCGCCTGCGCCCTCGTCGGGGGTCGGAGGCGCGGCGACCATGCCCATCGCTGGCGGCATCTTCGCTGCTGCTGCAAGAGGCGGTGCGGTCATCACGTACGCCTGCAGGTGGCTCATGATGTGCTCGTCGATCAGCGCCACGATGTCCGGCCGCTGGCGAATGCTCGGGATGCGCTTGAGCGCCATGTGCTCGGCGACTTCCTCGAAGAAGTTCTCGCCGGCTTGAGCTGCAGGGATGGGCTCGCCGCGCGCGAGCATCTCGTTCTCCCAGCGGATGCCGAGCTTGTTGCGGCTGTTGGCCTGGTACAGCGGCTTGTACTGACCCGAGCGCAGCATCTCGAAGACCTGCGAGACGTCCGAGTAGGCGCCGGGGATGTCTTTGGTCGCGTTGAACAGCTCGAGCTTGCCGGCGGTGGTGCGCTGCATGGGGTTCGCGGTCACGACCTGCACGCGCTTCACCGCGCGGAACCGATCGCCCTCGAACGTCTGCGCGTACGGCGCTTCGCTCTCGCCACCGACCTCAACGAGGAACGGGTACTTCGCGTTCTGCTTGATGCTCGCGAGCAGGTAGTTGCCGTTCCGTTCACGTGAGGCGTCGACCGCTTGCTGGTCATCGCTCGCGTATTCGATCGCCATCGCGTGGTAGAGCGCTGCGTGCGTGCCGCTCTTGACGTTGCTGTTGGAGTCGCCGCGCGTGACGGCGTTCTCGCCGAAGTTCTCGCGCATGCGGTTCTGCAGGTAGCTCGTCAGCTGGTCCGGCCCCGCATCCATCGCCGGGTATTCGATGACCGCGGGAGCTTCGGTGCCCGGCTTCTTCGTGAACAGCTGGCCGCCACGGGCCAAGAGGTCGACGGTGATGGTCGTGCCCTCGTCCATGTAGAGGTTGGGCCGGCCGAAGATGCTCGCGTTCGTCGCGCGGTCGCTGATGATCTGGTCCAGCATCTGCTGGATGGGCAGCGCGTCCCACGCATCGCTGTAGCCGAAGCTCGTGCCCGCCAATCGCGAGGGCATGAACGGCACGCATGGGATCTCTTCGGTCGGCAGCGGGACGTCCCAGAGCACGATGTCGCCGGCCAAGCCGACGTAGCGCCCATCGGGCAGAGCCTTGGTGCGTGCGTGGTAGAAGTGCCGCACGAGCACGGCATCGGAGTGCTTGGGCGTCATGAAGTCGCCCGCTCCACCGCTGCCGCTGAGCAGGCCGAAGCCGTACGAGCCGCCGCCGGTCAAGCCGAGCAGCTGGTGCGCCTGGTCCTCGCCCGTGATGCTCACCGGGTACTCGGCCGCAAGCTCCCACTTGCTGCGCCACTCGCTGACGATGATCCACGCGTGCCGCCCGTCGAGGCACGACACGTCGTGAACGACCTCCCACGGCGCTTTCGGCGTGATGGTCGGCAGGCCGCTCTTGACGGTCTGCATGGTCGGCGCTTGCGGGTCGGCCGGAGCCTCGACCTCGTCGCCTGCGTCGTCGTCCCAACGGTGCCAGTCCCACGCCCAGCCGCCAACCTTGGCCAGCTCGAACTTGGTGCGCTCGAGGTCTTCGCCGTAGCTGCGGTTCGCGATGTACGAGAGCGCCGCGTCGCAGCTTTCGATCTGCGCCAGCGTCTCGTAGTCGTCGTTGATGGCGAGGCACCGGAACGCCGGCCGCTGGCCGAGCGCGAGGCTCGCGCGGTGCTTGACGTACGAGCGCCAGTCGTTGATGCGGAAGACGATGTTCTCTTGCTGCGCGCCGGCGAAGCCGACCTCGGTGCACAGCCGGCCGAAGGCCCGAGGGTCCATCCCGTAGAACTGCGCGTACGCCGTGCGCCACACGACGGGCATGCCGATCAGCTCGAGCGCTCGGCGGTACTCGGTGGCCTTGTCGAGCAGGCTCCCCACCAGCTGCTCCGTAGGCGCGTCGGCCCAGTAGACCAGACTCGGGTCGAGCTGGGCTGGGGCTTGCGCCTCGGGCGTGGGGAGGGAGCCGTCCATCAGAGCTTGAAAGCCTCCGTCTGCTCGTTGTGCATCGGCAGGCGACCATGCTCGAGCGACAGGCGCACAGGCTCGGCGTAGCAGGCGGCGGGCGCCTCGTAGCTCGGGTGGTCCTTCGGCAGCAGGCCGCGCAGCGCGTGGAGCGCGAACGCTTCTCGCCGCTCGAGCCATGCCGAGAGGGCTTCAAGCGGCACATCCTCGATCCAGGGGTACAGCCGCACGGGATGCGCGTGCTCGTCGCACGGCTTCGCGTAACAGGCGCGACCCGCGAGTTGCGCGAAGCTGCCCACGTCCACGCGCGCGGCGACGAGACTGTAGGGGACCTTGACGCACTTAGGGCAGCCCGCGATTGCTCGCTCATCAAGCGCTTCGCGCTTGGCGAACTCGTCGCGGAACTGCTGCGCCTGCTCGAGGCTCACGCGTGCCTCAGCTCGAAGTAGCCGTTCTCCACCTCGGTGCGCCGGCTCGCGAACATCGGGTGAGCCAGCTTGCCGACCTCTTCGAAGAACAGCTTCGGGCTGACGTCGCCGACGCCTTGGCGCGCGGTCTTGTCCCAGTGCCTGGTGACGTCGATCGGGCCGCGAAGCTTGTAGCCCTTGCCGGGCTCGGACTCGCTCGCCACCACCACCAAGTCACCCTTGCGCAGGTGGCTGGTGTAGATGCGGCCGACGATGGTCGCGCGGATCTTGTCCGCGTCGTTGCCGAGCACCTCGCGGATCGCCGCGTCGAGGTCGGGCGGCGGAGGCTCGGGCTTCTCGCCCTTCTTCGGGCGGTTGACGAGCGTGGTGCTCAGGCGGTTCGGCGCGATGATCACCGTGTTGTCTTTGAGCAGCGCGTCTTTCAGCGAAATCTCAGCCATCCGATCTCTCCTGGTTAGGCGCGCATCGAGCGCACGCCCGTCATGTTCTGCATGCCGCGGATCTCCGCCGTCGTCTGGTTCACGTACTCGGTGAGAGCGCGCTCCAGCTTGTCGACGTGCGCCGCGTGCGCGTGGAGCCGGTCATCAAGCTGCTTCTGCAAGCGCGCCTCAACGCCCGCGATCGACGCGTAGCGCCGTAGGCCGTCCCACAGCGCAACGATGAACAGCGAGCCGAGCACGAGCGCGCAAACGGGCCACGTGATCATGCGGCAAAAGCTGACCGAGCATGTCTAGCCGTTCAATCGTGACGAAAACTTCATGCGGCGAAGTCTTCATCTGACCGGCTGCGAGGGAGCCGAGCAGCTTTTCGTTGGCACTCAAACGAAAGGCCAACGCACATGGGAAGCTCAGACCTCGCGAAAGTAACCGCCCTCCAGCAAATCGCAAACAGCCTTCGCGGCACGGGAGAGATTCCCATCCCGCTCTACGCCTGCACCCTCGCCACCGGCGGCACCGCGCTCGCTGCATGGGCCGACGGCGCGACGGCGACGCCCGGCTTCGCGATCGTCGACAGCGAGAGCTGGGGCATCCGCTGGAACCCCAACGCCTCGCCCACTGCCATCGCGTGCAACGTCACCGTCCCGCACGACCTCGACCCGAGCTATCCCATCACGCTCATGTTCGACGTGAGCAAGGTCGGCGCGACCGTCGGCGATGCGACCACGATCACCGTCGCCGCCTACGTCACGAAAACGGGCCAGCTGCACGACGCGGACGCCAACATGGGCGGCGCGACCGGCGCCGTCGTCGGCAACCTCGCGACGAAGACCAAGACGTGCCTCACGCGCACGATCAGCGCCAGCGACATGACCGCATCGCTCGGCAGCGCGCCGCTCGCGAGCAACGAGGTGGCCAGTCTCGCTCTCTCGTTCGGCCCCACCGCCGGCCTACTCGGCACGGACGACTTCTGCATCCACAGCGCGAAGATCACGTACACCAAGCGCTACCCGACCGTCTGAGCGTAGGCGAGCAGCGCGGCAAGGCCCTCGGTTCTTATGAGCCGGGGGCTTTCGCTTGCGCGCTCAGTGCGTCTCCGGCGGGATGAACCCTACCACGTCACGCAGGTGCACCAGCACGTGCTGAGCCAGCAACGCGCCGAGGTCGAGCGTCTCCGCGGTCGGGCGCGGGATGAGCCTCGAGCCCACGGGCGCCTTGAACGGCACGAACGTGCCCGCGGTGTAGTGCCCTTCGGCGGCCTGCACGAGCACGAGCTTGTGCGTGCCCTCGCGCTCGGGGATGACGATGCCGCCCTCGGTGACGCCCGGAGGCACCACGCGGCAAAGGGCCCACTCAGCGGCTGGTAGAATGCTGTTGTCGCTCATCGATCTTGTCTCCTGTCGTGTTTCGCCATGCACCGGACCGTCGTAGCCCGGCGCGACATCCTCGAAGGTCCACGGCGAGCCGGCCATGATGTGCTCAGCCTCAGGCTCGAAGCCGCCCTCGTTCCATTCGTCTCGTCGCCGCTCGTGCGCGTGCAGACTGAAGCGTGGCCTGCCGCGGCTCTCCCAGACGCGAGCGATGCGGTAGACCACGCCCTCGCGCAGGTTGTCCCACGGCCAGTCGGCCGACGCGCGCACGAGCTTGCCGACCCATACGCGCTTATTGAGACCGTCGGTGTTGATGCCAGTCATGCGCTCTTCTCCGTGATGCTCTCGAGCACCGGCCCGAGCAGCGTGTATCGCGTGCGCGTGAAGCGCCCCTTGCTCGCGCGCTCTCGGCGCACGAGGTTCTTCTGCGCCAGCTCAGCCAGCGCGACCAGCGCGTGACGCGTCGTGTTGTGCCCCGCGGTCCATGCAAGCTCGCTGACGCTCGGGTGGTAGCCGCGCGCGTGGTAGGCAGCGATCGCCCCGTAGACGGCAACGGCCATGCGTGAGCAGCCGATGCGCTCGAGCGCGGCGAAGTGAGGGACGTACGCGATCTCGGGCGGGGTCATGAGTCCAGCACAATCTCGAAGCCGGGCTTCGCGCTCAGTCGCTCGACCTCCATCAGCTCCTCGTGTGCCGCGTCCCCAAACACATCGCGATGACACGTCATGCAGAACTCCGCGATGCCGTGAGCGGTGTAGCGCCGCACCAGCACCGAGTACAGCTTCGAACAGACTGGGCATTCGCGTGGCCAAACCATCATCGCCTCCAGCTCGGGGTAAGCAACTCGCCGACCGTGGGCACGCTGCGAGGGCGCTCGAAGTAGTCGGCGCCGTGCGATGCCGGGGGCGAGGGGTTGAGGTTCTTCGGGATGTTCCGCCACGCGTAGACGAGGCACATCAAGCAATCCAAGTGCCCGAGCAACGGGGAACGGACGAAGTCCTTGCGCTGGTCGTTCCAGCGGCCCTTGTGCAACTCGTCGATGAGCTGTTGATTCTCTGGTCCGGGCCAGAGCTCGATGTCGCCGTCCTTGAACGCGTCGCGCACCAGGAACAGCCCCGCGCGGAACGAACCCACCTCCGTGTCGATCGGCTTCGGCGTCGGCGCGAAGAACAGCCCGTGCTCTGCATCCATGTCGAGGATCAAGCGCTTGTCGATGTCGCTCCATCGCCACTTGGGGGCAGGCTCGAGCTGCTTCGTGTCAGCGTTCCACGTGACTACATTTGCGAACAGCGCCGCCTCCATCTCTTTCGTCTTGGCGGCGATCTCGCTCGTCGGCGCGTTGAGCTTGTGCCACGAGCGCTGGATCACGAGCTTGGCGCGCAGATGATCCCAGTAGCCCGCGATGAGCGCTGCAGGGTCGGGCTCGGTACCTGGATCGCAGACGGTCAGACAGAAGCGGTGCTTGGGCGGCTCGCTCATTACCACATGCCGCGTGATGTCGAACTCGGGGACAACGGTCGTGTCCTTCGGGCGCACGCGGATGTTGAAGTACTCGCGCTTGCAGTCGTCGTGCTCACGACCTCCTGATGCGCGGATGAACTCCTCGCGCTCCTCGTCGCTGAGCTTGGTGTTGTCGTCGATCGTGCCGTACCAGTACGCGCCACGCTCTTTGGCGTCGTCGACAAACTCGGTGTCGTACTCGGTGTCGGGCTCGGTCGGAGCGCTGGACTCGAGGCACATCCGAGCGTCGGGGCGCTGCTGGTACTGGTGGTAGAGAACGTTCTTCACCGTGTAGCGCAGGTGCCGGATGAAGGCGGCCTCGCTGATGTCGTCGCCGTGGCTCGCGCGTCCACGTAGCGCGTTGGGGTTCTTGTCGAGGCCCGCGAGGCGCAGGGCTGAGCCGTTGGGGAAGTAGTAGCCGGCCGGCCTACGCCCGTGCGCGGAGCGGTAGACCGGGCGCAAGTGCTCGGGGCACGTCTCGAGGATCGCCGGCGCCGTCTCGCCCACGATCTCCTCGATGTCCTTCGCGAACGCTGTCGTGTAGCGGTACAGGTGCCCCGGATGCCGGATGCAGTCCTCGAAGCGCACCAGCAGACGTGAGGTGGTCTTTCCCCAGCGCTTGCCGACGTCGTACACGAACACGCGCGGGTACTTCCCCGGCTGCTCGTGAGGGACGAGCTTCTCCCAAGCGCGGTACTTCTCGTAGGCCGCACGCTGGTGAGGGTGCAGCAGCCACGAAAGCTCGCCCGCTTCCCAAGACAGCTCGATGAGCTGCTCCGGGTCGAGCGTTGCCAGCTGCTCGTGGGAGGCCAGCTGCACCTATGCGGCCCCCTTGTCGCGCAGGCCCTTGAGCGCCTCGTTGACCTGCGGCCCTGAGACCAGCAACAGCTTGGTCTTGGACTCGCTCTCGCCGCTCTCCTCGCCGAGCCCCTCACCGCCCGTCTCTGCGAGCTCCAGGAGCGTCGTCGCCGCTTGGAGGCGCACGGTGTCGCGGTCGGCCTCGAGAGCCTCCACGATCGTCTGCACGGCCTTCTCAACGTGCGGCAGCGCGAGCGCGGCGATCTTCTTGCGCAGGGCGGAGACTGACTCAGAGCCCCCCGACCCCCCGCGTGGTGGTGATTGCAGTTTAGCGGGCATTTTCACCTCGTCTAGCCTTGGTCACGTCCGGCTTCCTTTCGCGCGGTCCTGCTCCGCGATGGGGGTCATAGACCTAGGCCCTCTTGCACGGGCTCTGTGGCGGGTGCAGTGAACAGTGGCTGCTGAGCGAGGGCGCGCTCAATGCGGCGCTTGCCGATGGCGCAGGTCTCGGCGTCGACCTCGCACGAGATGGCGGAGCGGCCCTCGAGCAGAGCCGCGAGCGCGGTGGTGAAGTGGCCACCGAACGCATCGCAGACCACGTCGCCGGGGCGGGAGTAGTCGCGCACGATCGAGCGCATGAGCCAGACGGGCTTGCCGCCGATGCGCTGCTCGCTCTTCTCGCGGGCTCGGCCATGCCCAGGAGGCACGACGTACGAGCCGGGGAGCGCGCCCCACTTGCTGTAGGGCTGGGACCGTGGCCGCGCGACCACGAGCTGCACCGCCCACTGAGCGGGGCCGTCGCCGGTCTGTCGAACGCGGGAGCCGGGCTCGACGCAGGAGAGCGGCGAGAACACGTATCGACCTGCAGCCTCGAGCGCTGCTTCCCAATGCGGGGCGAGCACGTGGTCGGTCATCGTGCAGAACCAGCCCCGCGTGCGGGGGGACCAGGACTGCACAATCTCGTGCACACCTTCGGGTGTGAGAGCGTCGTAGCTGATGGGGCGCCGGCGCAGCTCCGCTTGGTCGCGATACGCCTTGTGCGTGCGGTCGGAGTACGGCGCGTCGATGCAGAACAGGTCGCACGTCACGTCCTGCATCACGTCCTGCCAGCGGCCGTGCCTGAGGTCGATGCTCATGGCAGCACCGCCGTGATTGCGTCCTGGACGCTCTGCACGATCACGACGGTGTGCTCGAGCGCCGCGGCCTCTGCCTTCCACTTCGCCTGCGCCGCGACCGTCTTGGGGTTGGTCGAGCGCTTCCAGTTGCCGGGGCGCTTCACCTCGAGCCACACGGTCTTTCCACCGCGCAGCAGCACCTGAATGTCCGGCGTGCCCTTGGCTCCGAGCGTGACTCCGCCCCTGCGGCCTGCGTTGTGGCGCAGTACCTTGATGCGGCCCATCACTTCGAGCGACTTGAGCGCGTCGAGCACGGCGGCCTTGAGGTCGCCCTCGGTCTTGGAGAGCCCAGCGGCTTGGGGTGGGGTCGACTCGCTCACAGTGACCCCAGCCAGCCGAAGAACCCGGCGATCGCTCCAGCGTTGGCGCCGGCGAGCGCGTAGAGCAGCGCGTCGATTCTGCGCGGTGGCTTTACCTGCTCCGGATGAGCGTAGGCGCAGAGGTGTTGAAGGCCCCAGATGTAGAGGCCGAGGCCTGCGCTGACTGCGGCGCCGATGAGTACGAAACCGGTCATGGCTTCACCGGCTCGAGGTTCGCGCAGCGGCAGACGTAGCCGTGCTTGTCGAACGTCATCTCGCCGCCGTCGTGCTTCGGCTCGAGCCCAGGCCCGTGGCAGTGGTCCGTGCACTGGTCTTGTTTCGTATCGAACGCGCCGCAGTTGCCTGCGACTGCGACCGTAAGCATCGCGCCGAACACGACGCCCCAGAACATGCACGCAGCTGCGTCGTCGCTGGCGCTCACGTCCTCACCTCCCCGTTCACCGCTAGGCGGGCTACGAGGCATGGCTCAGCAGCGGGCATTACGCGCCACGCGCTGTTGCCGGAGCCGCGCGGCCCGACGTGCTTGAGCAAGCCGTGCATGCGCAGGTGCTTGAGCGCGTTGTGCACCTCGCAGTCATTGAGCCCCGAGGCCTCCCGGAGCTCGGCGCGCGAGGCGTCTCTGCCGATCGCACGCGCTGCCTCGAGCACGAGGTTATGCTTGGCCGTCATCCGTGCGACCAAGGTTCCAGAGCGCCTGCTCGCGCTCGAGGCGATGCGACGGACATCGCTCGCGATTCGGTGGCGCATCAGCACGCGCGCATCTCCGCCGCGTGCGAGCGTTGTCAGCAGCTGGTCGAGCCACTCCGCTTGGTCAGCCGACATCGACATCGCCACCCGTCGCCCGTTGCTTTGATCACCCATGCTTCTTCCCCTCTGTGTGTTGCTCGTGCAGGTCTGAAAACTTCTTCGCGACGCCGACCAGTGCGGCGCGCTTGAGCAGCTGCCTCACATCACCGCCGGCATAGAGCGTCCGGAAGAGCTGCGTCATCACCGCGGCCTCTTCGTCGTCAAACGCCTTGGTGAGCGTGCCCCGTGGCGGTGGCGTGGCCTTGCCCGGCTCGAAGCGCTTACCGCTGCCGTCCCTGCACCGCTGCTCGGACATCGCGAGCGCGTGGTTGAGCGCTGGCTCGCCGCAGTTCACGCACGGGCGGTGACCACGAATGGACACGACGTTGCTGCTCATCGCTTACCTCCGCTCACGCGCGCCATCTCCTCGAGCACGACACAGCGCTCGATGTCCTTGGTGACCCTGCGTGCTGCGATCGCCAGGGCCTTCTTCGCGCTCTGCCCGTCGTTGCCAGGGAGGTCACGAGGGCTGTTGGCGTCGGTGCCGTCCGAGCGGCGCAGCAAGGTGATCGCTCGGCAGGCCGCGCGGCGGTCGGTCTTGCGGGCGTAGGGGCTGCAGCTCACCGCAGCTGCTCCTTGTGCATGAACTCCACGCAGTCGCTGGTCAGCTGCGTGCGCGTCGTGAGCGAGGCGTTGCGCTCGATCGCCATGCCCCACTTCGTCGTGAGCACCGTGCGCGCCGCCTTGAGCGGCCCCGTCGCCCGCGCATCGCCCTCGTCCTCGGCGCGCTCGAGCGTGGCGATGCACCAGAGCAGGCCGCGGAGCCGGCTCTCGTTGACCGCGCGGATGTTCGCGCGCATCGCCATCCACGTTTGCATGGCGTCGAAGTCGTGGTCTTGCTCGCCGCGCTTGCCGTCCATGACGCGCGTCGCGATCGCCTTCAGGTCATCGCGATAGACCGACATCAAGCTCGGTGGTCGGGTCGGCCATGGGCTCGGCTCGAGGCACAGCGCGGCGTCGCGCACGCAGCGGATAGCCCGCTCGATCACGGGCATGCCGATCAGCGTTTGCATTTCCTGGGCGATGGAGGGGTCCGCGGTCATGACAGGGCCTGCCTTTGCTCACGCTCGGCATCGAGCGCGCGACGAGCGGCCGCGATGCGGTCGCCAAACGGCTTCATCTCGGGCGCGTCCCAGTCCTTGCCGGGGTGGCGCTTCTGAGCTTCCTCGCCGGCCTTGCAGGCCTGCTCCCACTCGCGGTGCGCCTGCGTCTGCCGCGGCGCTGCGTCTGCGAGCGGGTCATCGGCCCACTGCTCGAGCTGGGAGAGCAGCACGGGCAGCGTGCACATCTTCTTGGCCTTGAGCCCCGCGTCAGCCTTGAAGCGGTCGCAGGCACCCTGGAAGAGCGCGACCGGGTCCATGCCCCGCTCCTTGGCCAACCGCTCGATCAGCGGGAT
>JACZCZ010016412.1_pt1 | contig 11272 bp, 8 predicted proteins | sample 8641811 | NCBI WGS metagenome assembly JACZCZ01 (sample SAMN15324610, study PRJNA640507) | soil metagenome | isolation source: intercropping peanut in the first line | place: China: Luxin town, Laibin City, Guangxi Province | collected 2019-07-25 | depth 10cm m | reverse complement strand
GTCTGCGCGTCGAGCGCCGACAGCGGCTCGTCCATCAGAAACACGGCGGGCCGCACCGCAAGGGCGCGCGCGATGCCGACGCGCTGCCGCATGCCGCCCGAAAGCTGTTTCGGCAAAGCGGCGGCGAAATCGCTCAAGCCCGTGCGCTCGAGCGCGTTCGCAATTCGCCGTTCCAGTTCGGCGGCACCGAGCTTGTGATGCTTGAGGACGAACGCGATGTTGTCGCGGACGCTGCGCCACGGCAGCAGCGAGAAGTCCTGAAAAATGAACGTGATCTCGTTCAGGGTGTCGGGAGCCGGGACGCCGCGCAGCACCACCTCGCCGGCCGTCGGCTTCAGGATACCGCCCGCGATGCCGAGCAATGTCGACTTGCCGCAACCCGACGGGCCGATGATCGCGACGATCTCGCCGTCGTGCGCGTGCAGCGACACGTTCTCGAGCGCCGTGAGATCGCCGAATCGGTGCGTGATTCCGCTGAGTGCGATCTCCATGTCTTACGGCGCAGTTCGCATCGCAGCGGGAACGTTGTCGTGCCCCTCGACGAACGTCAGGTCGATGAAGGTTCTGGGATCGGTGTCGCGCTCGATCATGCGCTGCCCACGGTACCACTCCACCATCTCGTAGATGCTGCCGACGTCGAGGCGGCTGTCGATGTAGGCCAACGATTGCGCGATGGCACTCGGCGGCACCGAGGTCCAGCGCGATATGAGCGCGAGCAGCTCTTGGGCCTTGGCCGCGTCCTTGAAAGAGCCGTCGGCGTTCTTGTCGAGCAGCACGGCGGAGTATTCGGCCGCGCCGCGCTCGTACGTGTCGATGACGGCTTGCAGCGCAGCACGTTTCTCGGCGATGACGCGCGGATGCGACGCGAGCCCCGTCGACTGCCACGAGATCTCGTCGCCGGCCCAACCGATGATGTGCGCTTTACCTTGGCTGATCAGCCCCATGAACGACGTCCCGGCGCCAGACGCGACGTCGACCTGATTGCCCATCAGCATCGCCGCGAGGTTGCCGAGCCCCTGTGCCGGCACGAGATGATTGTCGTTGATGTCGAAGCCGTATTTCTCGGCGATCCGCGCGACGGCATAGTGATTCGTCGAACCGATCGTCGTGAGGCCGATGACGCGACCGCGCAGGTCCGCCATCGTGCGCACGCCGGCGTCCCACGCCTTGTTCGAGGCGAACACGCCCGTGTTCGGGAAGCCCGGCAGCTCGCGGCTATGGCCTGAGATGACGACGACGCCGCCGAAATAAGCGAGATTGAAGAATGCCGGCGTGAAGCCGATGACGGCGAGGTCGACGTCGCGCGAGGCGATCGCGAGCGTCGCGGGTACGGCGGCGTCGAAGAAGACGAGCTCCGCATCGAGACCCGCCTCGGCGAAGTAGCCTTTCTCGACACCCATGAAGAACGGCGCCTGCGACGCGATCCGCAGCACGCCGATCCTCACGTGCCTGCGCGGCTGGGCCGAGACCCCGAACGACGCGGCCATCAGCAGCACCGCCAGCAGCGCGATCGTGACCCGCACTGCGACGGAATGCTGAAAATCTACGCGCCAGGCCCGCATACCCTCTCCGCTCGACCAGGTACCAAAATACGCGGAAACCCGAGCGGATGGCCAGGGGGCTAAAACAACGGCAGGTGGGCGGGCCTCCTTAGTCGCTGCGACGCCGAATGCTGCCGGCGCCCGACTGCGAGACGTTCACCTCGCTGACGTTGCCGACGTACTCGAGGTCGGAGGCGCCCGACAGATTGCCCGTCAGCCTGCCGCCTCCCATGCGCACGACGACGTCGGCCGCGCCGCTGACGCTGACGTTCGCATTGATCGCGGTGAGGTCGCCGAGCTGTGCGTTGCCGGCGCCGCTCAGCACCACGCGCAGCTCTTCGTAGCGACTCGCGTTGGCGCGCAGCTCGGACGCGCCCGACGAGACGATCGACAGCTCGCGGCCTTCGAAGCCGGAGAACGACACTGCCGAGGCACCGGACAGCTCGAGACTCTCGAGCGCCGGCATCGTAATCGTCGCCGCGAGCGCTTGGCTGTCGCCGCCCCAGCCGCCGCGCACCCAACCCCCTTCGAGGCCGAGCTCGAGCTCGTCGCCGTCGCGCTCGACGCGCAGATATTCGAGCAGCTCTTGGGGAGCCTCGACCGCGACGCGCCAGGAATCGCCGCGCTCGATGGCGACCTCCCACTGGCCGCTGACGCTCACACGGTCGAAGTCGGTGTGGTCGTACGAGCGCGCGCCGCGCTCGCCCGACAAGGCGGGCAGCGGCGGCACGGCAACACGGATCCACACCGCAACGGCGACGACGAACGCCGCGAGCAAGCCGATCACGGACAACACTGCACGCTGACTGTTTCTCATGACACCTGGCCTCCGTTCGTCTGCGCGAAGTACGGCTCGAGGTCTTTCAGCTCCATGCCGAGCACGCGCATCGTGCGAAAGATCTTCGGCAACTCGTCGCGGACGAATTCCTCGCGCATCTGGTCGACGATTCGCGCCTTGGCATCCGCGGCCACGAAATAGCCGAGGCCGCGTTGGTTCTCGATGATTTCGCGATCGAGCAGCGCTTGGTAACTCTTGGTCACGGTGTTTGGGTTGACTCCTACCCCGGCTGCGAGCTCGCGCACCGACGGGATGCGCTCCCCTTCATGCCACTCGCCGGCGAGAATGCGGTCGCGCATCTGCTCGGCAATCTGCTGGTAAATCCCTTTCGGTTGGCTAAATTCCATGGCTCACCTGCAGCTCGCTCACGCGCAGCCACGCAACGATCCAGCAAAACGGCGGCAGGACGTAAAAGTAGGCGAGCGACGCTACGTCCGGCACCCAGTCGAGCGCGAGGAACGCGTCGCCGTCGCCGGTCGTCCAGCCCGTGCTGCCGAACAGCAGCCAGCTCACGAGCGCTGCAAACGCGCACAGGCCGAGCACGATTCCGACAGTGACCCCGACCGTCTTCACGACGTGGAGCTTGCGAAACCATGCGGCGCCCAAGAAGAACATCGCCTGCGTGCAGATGTAGTACGGCATCAGTGTCCACACGAGCGAATCGAACGGAGAGAAGAATGAGCGGCGGACGTCGAAGATTACGAGATTCAAGCCCTCCGCGACCCACGACAACATCGTGGTGAACACGAGCAAGTAGGCGACTAGCCCGACCGTGTGCAGCAGCAAGCGCGCTAGCGTCTTCTCGAGCGCGGAGGCGGGCAGCAGCAAGAACGCCATGTTCGTCGTGCGCCCGTGCATGTCACGGAAGCAATCGCTCGTCGCGATCGCGCCCCACGCGAACAACGCGATGAGGAAGAAGATGCGATAGAAGCGCGGCCCCTCTCCGACGACACCGTCGTAAGCGCTGGCGAGCGAAATCAGCAGCATCCAGAGCGCGGCCGCGCCCGACAGGACGAGCACCGAGCGCGAGACGCGCAGCGCATCGTTGCGCAAAAGGTGCGCAAACCGCTGCAACGAAAACTGGTCGCTCACGCGGCACCTCCGTTGGCTGCGAACATGTCCCGCGTGAGCTGCGGCTTGGCCACGATGGCGTTGAACAGCACCTCGAGATCGAGCGGCCCGTCGCCGCCGCCGCTCCACACCGACCAGAATCCGCCGACCGTCGGCTCGCTGAACAGGAGCCCGGGGGCATCGGCCGGCGGCGGCGACGAGTGCTGCGTCATGTGCAGCCGCGCGCCGAGCTCGGCCAGCGTGCGATTCAGCAGCACCTGCCCTTGATGCAGGATCACGACAGGATCCATCAGGGTGCCGAGATCGCGCACTTGGTGCGTCGAGATGATGAACAGCCGATCGTCGGCCACCGCTTCCGCGACGACGCGACGCAACATGCTCTTCGACGGGATGTCGAGCCCATTGGTGGGCTCGTCGAGCAGCACGAGCCGCGCCTGACTCGCGAGGCCGAACGCCAGCAGGAATTTTTTCTGCTGACCGTGCGACAGCGCGGCCAAATTGCCGGTCGCGGGCAGCTCGAACTCGCGTAAGTACCGGTCGAACAGCGCTCGATCGAAGCGCGGATAGAACGGCGACCGCGCACGCAGATAAGCCTCGACGTGCATGCTCGGGCACTGCGCATCCTCGGCGAGCACGAACACGTCCAGCAGGAAGCTCGGGCGCCGCTCGGCAGGATTCTGGCCGAGGGCCCGGATAGACCCACCCGCGGGAAACAAGAGGCCCGAGATCAACTTCAGCAGCGTCGACTTGCCGGCGCCGTTGACGCCGAGCAACCCATAGATGTTGCCGGGCTCGAGGCCGAGCGTGAGTTCCTTGAATACGTTGCCGCGCTGGTAGCGGAATGACATCGCGTCGATCGTGATCATGCGTCTCTGTGCACTAGTTTCCTATTTCGATAGTACACTAAGATATAGTGCAGCTGCCTGTCAAGGGCAGTCGCACCCTAGGCGCGGCGCGGGGCCGGACCTACTTCCTGATGAAGCCCGTCCGGAATGTCAGAATTGCACTAACCCCGCGGCTCCCGAGATAGGTCGATCGATGTCCTCGTCGCACGGTTTTCGCGAATCCAACCTGTACGGCGCGCCCATCCGCGACCTCGGTCTCACGATCGACGGCACGCGGCTCGAGCCCGTCATCGCGGAGTTTCGCGCGGAGCTCGCGCGCTGCGGCATCAAAGTCGTGCCGAAGTTTCACTTGTCGACCGAGTGGGGCGTGCCGTTCGGCACGGTCGTCATCGGCATTCCGTTCTATCTCGCCCGCCCGGAGCTCACGGAGCTGCACGGCGAAGAGGTCGGCCACATCGAAGGCTTCAACCACGCCGACATCTTGCGTTACCTGCGCCACGAGATGGGCCACGTCATCAATTACGCGTACAGGCTCTACGACCTCGAAGCGTGGGTGAAGCTGTTCGGCTCGACCACGCAGCCGTATCGCGAGGAGTATCGGCCACAGCCGTTCAGCCGCCGCTTCGTACGCCACCTGCCCGGCTGGTATGCGCAGAAGCATCCCGACGAGGACTGGGCGGAGACGTTCGCCGTTTGGATGACGCCGGCTAAAGACTGGCGCGTCGACTACGCGCAGCTGCCGACGGCGCTCGCCAAGCTCGAGTTCTGCGCGCGCACGATGGCGGAGCTCGGCGAGCCGCTCGTCACGACTGCCGAGCTCGACGAGGACGTCAGCGGCATCGATTACACGCTCGAGCAGTACTACCAGAGCTTCGCCCCGGACAACGAGCCCGGCGCGGCCGGCCTGGACGGCGACTTGCGCGCGATCTTCGACGACCTGCAGGAGCTGAATGACGGCCCAGCGCAGGACACGCGTCCCGCGGCGGAGCTGATTCGCCGGCACGAGCGCGAGCTCATGGCGACCGTGTTCCGCTGGACAGGGCACTTCCCCGAGAAGACGCGAAGCCTAGTCCGCGGGCTCGCGCGGCGCGCCGAGGCGCTGAAACAGGTATATCCGCGCAAGGCGGAAGAGGAAGCGCTCGTCAGCGTGACGACGCTCGTGACTTCGCTCGCGATGAACTCTGTGCATCGCGCCGCGTACTTCCCCGAGACGACGGCGCCGGCTGCGCTGGCGGAGCCGGCCGCGCCGCCGGCGCTCGATAAGCCGCTCGATAAGCCACCCGACAAGGCGCCCGCGAGCGAGCCGAGCCGGTCGGGAACGCCTTAGCCCGAAGCGGCCGCGGCGGTGCGCGCCTTCTTGCGGCGCTTCTGTGCACGGCTGCGATGCTTCCACCGCTCGACGGCAAGCTCCGCGATGCCATTGACGAGCTTCGGATACGGGATGCCGTGCGCTTGCGCCGCCGTCGCGAACTCGCTGTGCCGCTCGAGATAACAGCTCGCGTTGACCTCGATGACGTAGACCTCTCCGGTTTCCGTGAGACGCAGATCGACGCGGCCGTAATCGCAAACGCGCAGCGCGCGGTACGCCTCGATCGAGGCTTTTTGCAGCTTCGCCTTGAGCTCGGCGTCGATCGACGCGATGACGGCCTTGGTGCCGTGATAGCGCTCGCTCTTCACGTCGAACTTAGCTTCGTTGTCCATGACCTTGAGGCTGCCTTCCTTGAGCCCCGAGAAGTCCATCTCGATCGGCGGGAATGCGACGAGCTCGTCGTTGCCCATGACACCTACGTAAAACTCGCGGCCTTCGATGTACTCCTCGGCGAGCGCCGCGTCGCCGAACGTGCGCTGGATATACAGCACGCGCTCCATCATCTGCTGCGTGTTGCGGACCAGCGATTTCTCGTCGATGCCGATAGATGCGTCCATGCGCAGCGGCTTCACGAACAGCGGCATTCGCAAGTTGCCGCCCGTCTCGAAGTGGGCGTCGGCCGGGAAGGTGGCGAAGTCGGGGTAGCGAATGCCCTCGAATGCCAGCAGCTTCTTCGTCAGCGCCTTGTCCTCTTGCAGAAAAATCTCGCCGGGCCCGCCGCCCGTGTACGGAATCTGCAACAGATCGAGCACACCGGCGACGCCGATGACGCCGCCCATGATGTCGTCGCCGAACGATTCGACTAAGTTGAACACGAGCTGCGGCTTGCGAGCCTTGAGCCCCGCGATCAGCTCGTTCAAGTCGTGCCGGATCGTGAGAATCGACGTTTTGTGGCCGCACTCCGCAAGCCCGTCCGCCACCTGTTGCACGACACCGTCCGGGACGGTCTCGTCGGGCTCGAGGTAGGCGAGAACGGTGATGTCCATGCGTGTCGGTGCGCGATCGTGCGATCTATCTTGCCGTGCTTGTCGCGACTCTAATCGACCTGCACCGTCGTGGACAATCGACTTAGAGCGATCGCGTGCACGAGATCACACGCGCGCGGGACGTGAAAACGACTGCGGCGCGCCGGTCTCCCGGCGCGCCGCGTCCCCTTCATCGACTCGAGCTACGTTAGTCGAAGCTCACCGACATGCCGACGTAGGCGCGCCGGCCGAGCACGTCGTAGAAGCCGCCGTTCACCCCCGTGCCGCGCGTGAAGCGCGTCGCGTTGTTGTACACCGGCTCCTCGTCGAGCAAGTTGTCGATGCCGTAACGCAATTGCCAATTGCCGCCGAAGCGATAGCCGCCCGAGAGATCGAACATGTCGTAAGACGGCGTGTCGATGATGGTCGTCGCCGGGTTCGACACGATCGCGGACGGCTTGATGCTCGGCAGGTGGCGCCAGCGCAGCGCGATATTCCAGTCGCCCTTGCGGAAGCTCGCGGTCGTGAACGTACGCCAATCGAATGCGCCCGCGTTCACGCCCGACAAGCCGGCCGGACCGAACGTGCCCTTCCACTCGCTCCACGGCGCCGTCGGATTCAACCGCGTCTTGAAGCTGTCGAGATAGCTCGTGACGAAGTTGAGGCCGAAATCGCCGCCCGCGAGGTCCATACCCCAGTTCAACTGCAAGTCGACGCCGCTGGTCTCGACGGACGCGTTGTTGGAGTACGTGACGTCGACGGCCGCGATGGTGCCCGTCGTGGGATCGCGTTGGATCTGCCCGCAGGCCGCCGTGAACGGGCTATAGGTTGGGTTGAAGACGGGGTCGTAACAGAGGCGAAACACCGATTCGCCGAGCTGCGCCGAGATGTAGTCCTTGATCGTGATCTCGTAGGCGTCGATCGAGAGCGACGTGCGCTCGCCGATGTCGAGCACGGCACCGAGCGTGATCGTCTCGCCCTGCTCCGAGTGCAGGTTCGGATTGCCCGTGCGGTTGCCGAGCGTGCTGGCGGCCGGATTCAGCGTCGCGTAGTACGCCGTGGCGCCCGTGACACCCATCTGCGCCTCGCACATCGCACGCACACGCGCGGCGTTCGGGTTCAACGTCGGGTTCGCGCTCAAGCCGCCGCCGGTCGTGTTGCCTTCCCAACACAGGTCGCCGAGCACGCTACCGCCGGCGCCGACGACCTGCGTCTTCGCCTCGAACAGCTCGCCGATGTTCGGCGCGCGGTTCGCGATGTTGCGGCCGCCGCGCACGCGCACCTTGTCGTTGACGCGCCAATCGATCATGACCTTGTAGGTCTCGACCGAATCGGTCGGGTCGTTATCCGAGTGCCGATAGCCGATCTCGAGGTCGAACTGGTCGAAGACGCCTTTGTCGGAGATCAGCGGCAACAGCAGCTCGCCATAGATGTCGGACGCCGACGTCTCGCCCGCCGAGTTACCGCCCGGGAAGATGCCGACTGCGCCGTCCAAGAACGACGTCTGACTAGCCAAGCCGTCAGCGATGAAGAAGTACGAGTTCTCGCGATAAGAAACGCCGGCCGCAAACCGCGCCTCGCCAGCCGGCATGTCGACGAGCTTGCCTTGGACGTTGACCTCCGCGATGTTCTGGTCCATCTCGGCCGTGCTCTGGAGGTCGGCGACGATGGCATCGATGCAGTCCTGCGAGACGGCAAACGTCGCAGCGACCGGCAGGCCCGACGTGCAACGCAGCGTGCCACCCGCCGTGCGCGCCGCGCTGAACGTGTTGCCCTGGAAGAACGCGTTGCGCCCGTAATTCGGCAGGTTGACCAGGTAGCGGTAGCGCTCGATCGCGATGACGCCGCCGAACAGCGTCGAGACGTTGGTCGAACCGTGCGAGACGTACGCTTCCCACGTCATGTCGCGATCGCCGACGTCGCCCTCGAAGCCTGCCGTGAACTGATACGTCTGCGTGTCGTTCAGCGTCGTGCGCTTGCCGGCATAGTCCGTGAAGTCCTGCAGGATCCACGGCCGATCCGGGAAAGTGCGGCTGTTCAGCAACTGGTTCAGCTCGGGCGAGGTCGGCCACACTTCCGAGTTCGTGCAACCGCCCGTGGGGGCACAGTTCAACCCATAAGCGCCGCCCGGCAGGTACGCCGGCAGCGTCACGCCGCCGGCCCCGACGGAGGGCGCGTAGATGCCGGTCCCGTGCGGCACGGTGGCGCCCCAGAACGAGCCCAAGTAGTTGTCGCCGAGCTGCGTGTCCGTCTCGTCCTCGCTGAAATTGACCTGCAAAATTGCTCTGACGTTGTCGCTCAAGTCGAGGCGGCCGCTGCCGAAGAGCGCGTAGCGCGTGAGCGGTATCTCCATCATGCCTGTCGTGTCGATCTCGACGAGCTGGCCATTCGGCGTGTTCGCCGCGCGAGGCACCTCGTTGTCGACTCTGTACTTGCGCAACATACGCTCGTCGCCCATCGGCCCGTTGTAGCAGCGCGAGCCGTCGGCCGTGAGCTTCCAGAGCTGGCCGAGCTGGGTGGGATCCGTCGGTTGTAGGTTCGTGAAGAATTGCTGGCCGCCGACAACGCTGACGTTGCCCGCGGCGCAACCCGCCAACAACGTGTTGGCCAGCGCCTGATTCGGCAGATTGCCGGCCTCGACGAGGTAGGCGGGCTCGGTCGGCGCGAAGAACGATGCGCCGACGGACGGGTCCTCCCAAATCGCACGTTGCCAGTCGCGATCGCGCGACCGCACGCGGCCACGCGACGAGTATTCGAAGCCCATCAGCACGTTGCCGTCGTCGTCGGCGAAGTTCGCGCCGTAGACACCGGACAACCGGAACTCCTCGCCGTCGTTTTCGAACGTCTCGCCGTAGCGGACGTCGAAATCGGCGCCTTCGTAGTCCTCCTTCAAGATGAAGTTGACGACACCGGCCATCGCGTCGGCGCCGTACACCGACGACGCGCCGCCCGTAATCGTCTCGACGCGTTGCACGGCAGCCGACGGGATCGAGTTGATGCTGATCGCGCCGAGCGCGTTGACGGGCATGCCGCGGCGGCCGTTGATGAGCACCAAGTTGCGGTTAGCGCCCAGGCCGCGCAGGCTCAGGGTCGAAGCACCCGGAGTGTTCGTCGCGCTCGCCTGGACGTCGGTCGTCGTGAACGGCGTGACGGCCGGCACGAACTGCGGCAGTTGATTCATGACGGTCTCGATGCCGACCGACATGGTGTTGTCGAAGGTTTCTTCCTCCACCGTGAGAATCGGGCTGTTCGCCTCGAAGTCGCGACGCACGATGCGCGATCCCGTGACAGTGATTTCTTCCAAGGCCGGACCCTGCGCCTGCACGGCGAGAGGTACGGAGACTCCCAGCAAAGCGGAGATTTGGACGGCGAGCGCCGATTTGGCCAAAACACGCGGATACAAGCGTTTCATAGACACATCCCCCCGAAAGTGACGATTACTGCGCGGCGTTTTTGTGGCTTGCGAGATCGGCGGTGACGACGGAGCGGCACCGCACCTGATGTTCGATTTTTCCTTCGGTCAACGACCTGCTGGCGGTCGTCAGGATGCTAGCACGCCGTCTCTACCGAACAAGCCGCAAATGTTAGGAATGGCGAGCGACCGCGACGCAGGGTTATCGTGACGCCCTCGAGCACGACGCGAGATTGGCAATGGCAACCGGACGACGTTCGCTCTGGCTCCTGTCCACGGGTTCGTTGATCGCCGCATGCGGCGGCGCGCCCGAACCGCCCCCGGCGCCGGACTTCTCGCGAGCCGTTACGACGGAGCGTCTACAAAACGCCGCCGCAGAGCCAAACAACTGGCTCACCCACGGCCGAACGTACCTCGAGCAGCGACACTCGCCGTTGACGCAGATCGACAGAGACTCCCTCGAGCGCCTCGCACCCGCGTGGTACTACGAGTTCGACACGTATCGCGGCCAGGAAGCGACGCCGCTCGTCGTCGACGGCGTGCTGTACACGACGACGGCGTGGAGCAAAGCCTACGCGCTGAACGCGGCGACCGGCGAGCTCATCTGGAGCTATGACCCGAAGGTTCCCGGAGCCGCCGGCGCGAAGGCTTGCTGCGACGTGAACTCCCGAGGTCCGGCGCTGTTCGAGAACAAGCTCATCATCGCGACGCTCGACGGGCGGCTCATCGCGCTCGATCGGCAGACGGGCGCCGAGCTCTGGAGCACCGTCACCGTCGATCAGACGAAGATGTACACGGTCACGGGCGCACCGCGCGTCGTGAAGGACAAAGTCGTGATCGGCAACGCGGGCGCCGAGTTCGGCGTACGCGGCTATGTGAGCGCCTACGACGCGGACACGGGCGAGCTCGCGTGGCGCTTCTACGTCGTTCCCGGCGATCCGACCGCCGGCCCCGACGGCGTTGCGTCCGACAAGGCACTCGCCGAGATCGCGGCCCCGACCTGGTTCGGCCGTTGGTACGAGATGGGCGGCGGCGGCACGCCGTGGGACGCGATCGTCTACGACGTCGAGCTCGATCAGCTCTACATCGGCACGGGCAACGGCAGCCCCTGGAATCGCCAAGTCCGCTCCGACGGCCGCGGCGACAATCTGTTTCTAGCGAGCGTGCTCGCGCTCGATCCCGACACCGGCGAATACCTCTGGCATTACCAAGAGGCGCCCGGCGAGTCGTG
>JACZCZ010155078.1_pt1 | contig 11283 bp, 9 predicted proteins | sample 8641811 | NCBI WGS metagenome assembly JACZCZ01 (sample SAMN15324610, study PRJNA640507) | soil metagenome | isolation source: intercropping peanut in the first line | place: China: Luxin town, Laibin City, Guangxi Province | collected 2019-07-25 | depth 10cm m | reverse complement strand
ATCATGCAGGCGGAATACGACTACATCATCGTCGGCGCGGGCTCGGCGGGCTGCGTTCTGGCGAATCGGCTGACGGAGAACGGCAAATACCGCGTGCTGCTGCTGGAGGCCGGGCCGTCGGATGCGCGTTTCTGGATCCAGGTGCCGATCGGCTATGGCAAGACCTACTACAACAATCAGTTCAACTGGATGTACCAGTCGGAGCCGATCCCCGGCCTGATGGACCGCACCAATTATGTGCCGCGCGGCAAAGTGCTGGGCGGGTCGAGTTCGATCAACGCCATGGTCTATTCGCGCGGCCAGGCCGGCGATTTCGACGATTGGGAGGGGATGGGCAATTCCGGCTGGGGCTGGAAGGATGTGCTCCCGGTCTACAAGCGCATGGAGGACCACGCGCTGGGGAGCGGCCCGTGGCACGGCGCCGGTGGTCCGCTGGAGGTCAGCGACATCTCGAAGGAGGTGCACCCGCTCACCCACCTCTATGTGAAAGCGGTGCAGGAGGCCGGGCTGACATTCACGCCCGACCTCAATGGCGAGACCATCGAAGGCGTCGGCTATTACCAGCTCACCACCACGCGCAATGGCCTGCGCGCCTCCACCGCGCGCGCATACCTTCGGCCGGCGATGAAGCGGCCCAATCTGCGGGTCGAGACCGACGCGCTGGCAATGCGCGTGCTGCTGGCGGGATCGCGCGCGGTCGGCATCGTCTATGGGCAGCACGGGCAGAAGCTGGAGGCACGCGCCGGCCGCGAGGTGATCCTGTCGCTCGGCGCCATCAACACGCCGCAATTGCTGCAGGTTTCCGGCATAGGCCCGGCCGGCCTGCTGCGCCAGCATGGCATCCAGGTGCATCACGCCAGCGAGGCGGTCGGCAACCACATGCAGGACCATCTCTGCTTCGACCATACCTACAAATCGACGATGCCGAGTCTCAACGACGTCTTTCACCCGTGGTGGGGCAAGGCGCTGGCCGGGTTGCAATATATCCTGACCCGCCGCGGGCCGCTGTCGCTCAGCGTCAACCAGGGCGGCGGCTATTTCCGGTCTCGCGCGGATTCGCGGCGCCCGGACATCCAGCTCTATTTCTCGCCGCTCACTTATGAGAAGGCGCCCGCGGGCGTGCGCAAGCTGACCGGCGTCGATCCCTATTCCGGCTTCATCATGAGCATCTCGCCCTGTCGCCCGACCAGTCGCGGCCATGTGCACATCAAGTCGAGCGACCCGCATGAGCCGCCGGCGATCCAGCCCAACTTCATGTCGACCAACCATGACGTGGAGGAGATGCTGGCCGGCGCGAAGTTCCTGCGCCGACTGGCGGAGACGCCGACCATGAAGAGCATGATCAAGGAGGAGCTGAAACCCGGCCGGCCGCTCAACGCCGATGACGAGATCGTCGCCGACATCCGCGCGCGCACCTATTCGGTGTTCCACCCCTGCGGCACCGCGCGCATGGGTTCCGATCCGCGCGAGGCGGCCGTGGATCACCGGCTCAGATTTCACGGCCTCGAAGGCCTGCGCGTGGTGGATGCATCGATCTTTCCGACGGTGACCTCGGGCAACATCAACGCCCCGTCGATCATGGTCGGCGAAAAAGGCGCCGAGCTGATCCTTGCCGACGCGCGTTAGAGAGTCATCGACTTCGGATTGCCGGACAGGAATTCCATCCGGCAGAACTCGATGAAGGCCTGGGCCGGCGGCGGCAGCTCAAGCTTGCGCGGCCATGCCAGGCCGACATCCATGCTGGGCACGGTTTGCCCGATCTCGCGCGATTCCAGCTTGTCGCCTTCGAGCGACCAGGGGCGATAGACCATGTCGGACAGGATGGTGACGCCCGCGCCGGTGGCGACCAGACTCCTGACCGCTTCCACCGAATCCGTGCGAAAGACGACGTTCGGCTCCAGGTTGTTCTTCTGCCAGTAGGAGAGGGTGGTCTTCGCGGCCTCGTCGATGGTGAGCTGGATATAGGGTTCCTTGGCGATGTCGCGCAACGTCACCTTCGGCTTGGCCAGCAGCGGATGATTGGTCGACGTCCACAGGCGGCGGCGCGATTTCGCCAGGGTCTCGGTCGAGAGCTCGGCCACGTGCTTCAGGTTGGACACCAGCAGGATGCTGAGGTCGAGCTGTCCGGCGATCAATTGCTTCTCGATGACGCTGCGGTCGAGTTCGCGAATGGTGATATCGACATCGGGAAAGGAGCGGCGAAACCGCGCCAAGGGCGCCGCCAGGAAATAGCCGGCGACGGTGATGGTGACGCCCAGGCGCAACTGGCCCTCGACCCGTTTGCGGTGCGCCCCGACGGCGTAGGTCGCGGCGCTCAGGGCCGAGATGATATTGCGGCAGTGCTGTAGGAACACATAGCCATCGTAGGTCACCTTGATGCCGCCGCGATGGCGCGTCACCAGACGCGTGCCGACGGTTTCCTCCAGATCCTGGATGGCTTCGGTGATGGCGGAGGGCGAAATGCCGACGGCGGACGCGGCGGCGACGATCTTGCCGGCCTCCGCGGCGGCGACGAAATAGCGGATCTGCCTGATGTTGAAACTCATTCGCGCCCCCAAATCGCCGCGTTTGGCGGCAAAGCCCTGATTTCGGTTTTTCCGAAATCCTAACTCAAAAGATCGCTCTTTACAAAACCCCGCCGAAAACCGGGAAATGCCGCATCGCACCATTCCGAACGGCCGGCAAGGCCGAGGATGGGTGAGATCGTTGCGGCGTCCTGCCGTGCCGATCGCGAAGGGGGCACGACTCACAGGAGGGAGGTTTTCCAGATGAGGAAGTCGTTCATGCTGGCGGCATCGGCCGCAGCGGTTCTGGTTGCGTCGGCCGGCGCCTATGCCGCCGATGCCTGGTATCCGTACAAGATCGAGGTGTGGGAGAAGGCCTTCGACATGGCGAGTCCGCGCCATCAGATCGATTATTCGCCCGTCGACAAGGCCGCGCAGAAATGGAAGATCTGCGTATCCTTCCCGCATATGAAGGACGATTACTGGCTGGCCGTCGATTACGGCGCCATCGAAGAAGCCAAGCGTACCGGCGTTTCCATGCAGGTGCTGGAAGCCGGCGGCTATACCGAACTCAACAAGCAGATCAGCCAGATCGAGAATTGCGTGGCCGGCGGCGCCCAGGCGGTCATCATCGGCGCCATCTCGTTCGACGGCTTGAATGGCCTGGTCGGCCAGCTTGCCGACAAGAAGATTCCGGTCATCGACGTGATCAACGGCATCTCGTCCGACAAGCTTTCGGCCAAGTCGCTGGTCTCGTTCGGCGAAATGGGCGGCAAGGCCGGCGAATATCTGGTCAATCTACATCCGAAGGGCGGCGAAAAGGCGAAGGTCGCCTGGTTCCCCGGACCGGCGGGCGCGGGCTGGGTGGAAGCCGGCAACACCGGCTTCACCGAGGCGGTGAAGGCGGGCGAGATCGAGGTCGTCGACACCAAATACGGCGACACCGGCAAGGAAGCGCAGCTGGCCTTGCTGGAAGATGCCCTGACCGCCCATCCGGACATCAACTATATCGTCGGCACGGCAGTGACCGCCGAGGCGGCGATGCAACTGGTGCGTGATCGCGGGCTGGAGGATCAGGTGAAGATCCTGTCCTACTACTTCACGCCCGGCGTCTATGAAGGCATCAAGCGTGGCCGCATCCTGGCGGCACCGACCGATTCGGCGGTGATCCAGGCGCGGGTCGCCGTCGACCAGGCGGTTCGTATCCTCGAAGGCAAGGAATACGAGAAGCATGTCGGGCCGGAGCTGTACGTGATCGATTCGAACAACGTGAACAGCTTCGATCGCAATTCGTCGCTGGCGCCGGACGGCTTCAAGCCGGAATTCGGCGTCGAATAATAGCGTACAGAGTGTCTGACCAAATGCCGAGCAACGCGCCGAGTCAGCGCGATTGGCCGACCGGCGCCGTCCTTGCGGATGGCGCCGGCGGTCCCCTGCTAACGACCGAGGGGCTCTGCAAGCACTATCCCGGCGTCGATGCGCTGGTCGATGTCGATTTCGACCTGTTGCCCGGCGAAGTGCACGTGCTGTTCGGCGAGAACGGGGCCGGCAAGTCGACCCTGATCTCGATCCTGGCCGGCGCCAACCGGCCGAGCCGCGGCCGCGTGCTGATGCGCGGCGAAGTGGCGGACTTCGCCAACGTGCGCGAGGCGCGGGCGCGCGGCATCTCCGCCGTGTTCCAGGAATTCTCCCTGGTGCCGCAGTTGACCGTGGCCGAGAACCTGTTCCTCGGCGCGGAGCCTACGGAGTACGGCCTGCTCGACCGGCGCGGCGAGATCACGCGCGCCCGGGAACTGCTGGAGCGGCTGGGTTTTCCGTTGCGGGCGGACAAGACCGTCCAATATCTGTCCCGCGCCGAACAGCAGATGGTGGAGATCGCCAAGGCATTCCGCGGCGATCTCTCGGTCCTGATCCTCGATGAGCCGACTGCCTCGTTGACCGAGCGCGAGACCGAAAGCCTGTTCGCGCTGATCGCGCAGGCCAAGTCGCGCGGCGTCGGCATCATCTACATCACCCATCGCATGGCCGAGATCCGCCGCATCGCCGACCGGGTCACCGTGCTGCGCGACGGCCGCAAGGTCGGCATGCTGCCGGTTGCCGATGCGCGCGAGTCGACTTTGATCCAGATGATGGCCGGCCGGCCGATCTCGCAGATCTTCCCGAAAGTCGAATACGCACCCGGCGAAATCGTGCTGCGCGCCGACCGGATCGCCACGGCCGATGGCAGTGTCCGCGATGTCTCGATCGAAGTGCGCGCGGGCGAGATCGTTGGCATCGCCGGTCTGGTCGGCTGCGGCAAGTCCGAAGTGGCGCGGGCCTGCTATGGCCTGCTGCCGCTGTCGCAGGGCAAGGTGACATTCGGCGGCAAGGACGCGACGGACGCCAAGCCGCGCGCCATGCTGGACCGTGGCTTCAGCTATCTGCCGCCGGACCGGCACAAGGAAGGACTGGTGCTGATCCGCAGTTCGGTCGAGAACGTGTCGCTGCCGGCCTTGCATCTGGGCGGCTTCTCGCGCGGCATTTTCCTGAAGCGGCGCGACGGGCGGCAGACGGTTTCCACTCTGGCACGGGACCTCAACCTGCAGCCGCACGACATCGACCGCGACGTCGGAAAATTCTCCGGCGGCAACCAGCAGAAGGTGCTGATCGCCAAGATGCTGACGCGCGAGGTCAAGCTGTTCGTGTTCGATGAGCCGACGGTCGGCGTCGACGTCACCACGCGGGTTGCGATCTACCAGTTGATCGCGCAGCTGTGCGAAGGGGGCGCCGGCGTCCTGCTGATCTCGTCCGACCTGCCTGAAATCCTGCACCTCACCAATCGCGCCTATGTGATGTTCCGGGGGCATGTGGAGGTGGAGTTGCGCGACGAGCAGATCACCGAAGACAGGGTGCTGTCGCATTTCTTCGGGAGGGCGGCCTGATGGCGGAGCGGGCGATGGCCGGACGAACTCACGGATATGAACAGAAACTGATCCAGATATTCATCGGCATCGGCGTGCTGCCGATCCTGCTGGTGATCGCCGTCGTTCTGTTCTCGCTGATGTCGGATCATTTCCTGAGCCAGGCCAATATCACCAACGTGCTGCGCCAGAGCAGCTATCTCACCATCGTGGCCCTGGGGCAGATGGTGGTGATGGTGACGGCCGGATTCGACCTGTCGGTGGGATCGATTTTGGCGGTGACCTCGGTCACCAGCGCGCTCGCCATGTCGAGCGTCGCCGGCGGGCAGCCGGAAGCGCCCTGGATCGCCATCGCTGCCGGGATTCTGGTCGGCTTCGCCTGCGGGTCGGCGGTCGGCGTGGTCAACGGGCTCGGTGTCTCGCTGCTGGGCGTCTCGCCTTTCATCATGACCCTGGGGATGGCGTCGGTCGGTTTCTGCGTTGCCTTGTTCCTGACCTCGGGCACGCCGGTACGCGGCATCCCATATGAATTTGCGGATACCTTCGGCAGCGGCTTGTTTCTTGGCCTGAGGGCGCCGGTCTGGGTGGCGCTGGTACTGGCGATCTCGGTCTATGTCCTGATGACCTGGACCCGCATCGGCCGGCATTTCTACGCCGTCGGCGGCAATATCAAGGCGGCGGCGTTGTCCGGCATCAGCACGCGCCAGACGCTGTTCCTCGCCTATACGATCTGCGCGGCGCTGACCAGTATCGCCGGGTTGCTGCTGACCGCGCGGATGGAAACCGGCGAAGCGAATATCGGCACCTCCATGCCGCTGCAGTCCATCGCGGCTTGCGTCATCGCCGGCGTGTCGCTGCGCGGCGGCACCGGGCGGGTACATTACGTGATCCTGGGCGCCTTGTTCTTCGGCGTGGTCGAGAACGGCATGAACGTCTCGGGCGTCAGTTCCTACCTGCAGATCGGCGTGACCGGCGCGATCCTGGTCTTCGCCGCCGTGGCTGACGAGTTCCGCCAGCGCCTGGTTGCGCGAGCCAAGGATTGAAGACAGAGGAGCAGATTATGGCATTGGCGATCAATTGCGACATGGGCGAGAGCTTCGGCCTCTACCGGATGGGCGATGACGACGCCATCATGCCCTATATCTCGGTCGCCAACGTAGCCTGCGGGTTTCACGCCTCCGACTTCAATCACATGCACAAGACCGTGCGCAGCGCCAAGAAGCACGGCGTCAAGGTCGGCGCCCACCCATCGCTGCCCGATCTGCAGGGCTTCGGCCGGCGCGAGATGAAGATGACGCGCGAGGAGCTGGCCAATTGCATCATCTACCAGGTTGGCGCGTTGAAAGGCTTCCTCGAAGCGGAGGGCATGCCGCTCAACCATCTGAAGCCGCATGGCGCGCTCTACGGCATGGCGGCAAAGCTCGACCACATCGCCAACGCGGTCTGCGACGCGGCGCTTGTATTCAAGGTTCCGATCATGGGCATGATCGGGACCTTGCATGAGGAGATCTATCCCCAGCGCGGCTGCGCGATGATCCCTGAGTTCTACGCCGATCTGGACTATAGTGACGAGGGCGGCCTGATCATCACCCGCGAGCACGAGGCGAAGGACCCGCAGGTTTCGGCGGCGCGCTGCCTGCGCGCGGTCAAGGAAGGCAAGGTCAAGAGCGTGGGCGGCAAGGACATTGCCGTGCGCGCCGAATCGATCTGCGTGCATTCGGATACGCCGAACGCGGTGGCGATCGCGGCGGCGGTGCGCGAGGCGGTGAAGCCCTATCTGGGCGCGGCGTAAAGCGGCGACCTAAGGAACAATCGACGGATATGGAGATCTAGATGGCGACCAAGCAAATCCTCTCGCCGCTTCCCGGCACCTTCTATCGCAAGCCGGCACCGGACAAGCCGGTCTACAAGTCGGATGGCGACAAGGTCGCCGTGGGCGACGTGATCGGCCTGGTTGAAGTGATGAAGTCATTCAACGAGGTGAAGGCCGATATCGCCGGCAAGGTCGTGGCGTTCCTGGTCGACAACGAGGATGCGGTCATGGCCGGCCAGCCGCTGGCCGAGATCGAGATTTGACGGGCGGTCGCACGGCATGGCCATCAAGACCCTGCTGATCGCCAATCGCGGCGAGATCGCGGTGCGGATCATCCGCGCGGCGCGCGAACTGGGCCTGCGCACGGTGCAGGTGCATAGCCTGGCCGATGCGGATTCGCTTGCCGTGCGCCTGGCCGATGATGCGGTGAACATCGGTCCGCCGCAGGCCTCGAAATCCTATCTCAGCATCCCGGCGATCCTGGAGGCGGCGCGCAAGAGCGGTGCCGACGCAATCCATCCCGGCTATGGCTTCCTGGCGGAGAATGCCGGTTTCGCCGAGGCCGTGGTGAATGCCGGCTTGATCTTCGTCGGGCCGAGCGCCGAGGCGATCCGCCTGATGGGCGACAAGGTCGCCGCGCGGCAGGCGGCGCAAAAGGCCGGCGTGCCGACGGTTCCGGGCAGCGACGGCCGCGTGGATGATCCGGCGGCGGCGCGCGAGATCGTCAAGCGCATCGGCTTCCCGGTGATGATCAAGGCGGCGGCGGGCGGCGGCGGTCGCGGCATCCGCATTGCCGCGGACATGGATGAGTTCGAGCGTCTGATGCCGCAAGCCAGCGCCGAGGCGCTGGCGGCGTTCGGTGACGGTGGCCTCTATCTGGAGCGGGTGATCGAGCGGGCGCGCCATATCGAGATACAGGTGTTGGGCGATGGCGAGCGGGTCATCCATTGCCACGAGCGCGAATGTTCCCTGCAGCGTCGCCGGCAAAAGGTGTGGGAAGAGGCTCCGTCGCCGGTCCTGCCGGCGGACGTGCGCAAGCGGATGTGCGACACGGCGGTGGCGCTGGCGGCCGCGGTCAAGTATCGCGGCGCCGGCACCTTGGAATATCTCTACGACGACCAGACGCGCGACTTCTACTTCATCGAGATGAACACGCGCATCCAGGTGGAGCATCCGGTGACGGAGTGCATCACCGGCATCGATTTGGTGCGCGAGATGCTGCGCATAGCCGGCGGCGAGAAGCTGCGCATCGCGCAGCAGGACGTGGCGATGCGAGGCCATGCCATCGAGGTACGCATCAACGCCGAGGACCCGGCGCGCAACTTCCTGCCGTCGCCCGGCAAGGTGGCGGAGCTGCGCGTTCCCGGCGGCAACGGCGTGCGGTTCGATACGCTGCTCTATCCCGGCTACACGATTCCGCCGTTCTACGATTCGCTGCTGGGCAAGCTCATCGTCTGGGACGAGGACCGCGCCAGCGCCATCCGGCGCCTGTCACGTGCCCTGCAGGAGCTGGAGGTCGGCGGTGTGCATACGACGAAGGCGCTGCATCAGGCGCTTGCGGCAGATGCGGATGTGCGGGCCGGCAGGTTCGATACGCGCTGGCTGGAACGCTGGCTGGAAGCAAACGCCGCGCGCCTGGCCGGGGCCGGCGGCGAAGCGACGAAGGAGGTGGCCACGACATGAAGACCCGATATTCCTTTGGCGGTGACGAGCACATCTTCGTCGAGGTCGACGAAGAGATGTCGCTCCAGGCCTTCTTCAAGAGCCTGTCCATGACCAACGCCGTTCGCGAGTCCAGGATCGCCGGCGTCACCGAGATCTGCCCGGCCAATGCCTCGTTCCAGATCAAGTTCGATCCGGACAAGATCAAGCCGGATGATCTGCTGGCCGAGCTGAAGCGCCTGGAGCATGGCGCGGAAAGCGGCGATTCGGTGCTGAAGACCCGGATCATCGAGATTCCGGTGCTTTACAACGATCCCTGGACGCACGAGACGCTGATGCGCTTCCGCGAGCGCCACCAGGACCCCAAGAGCACCGATATCGAGTATGCGGCGCGCATCAACAATCTGGATGGCGTCGACGGCTTCGTGAAGGCGCATTCCGGCTCGCCCTGGTTCGTCTCCATGGTGGGCTTCGTCGCCGGCCTGCCGTTCCTCTACCAGATGGTCGATCGCCAGCATCAGATCGAGGTGCCGAAATATCTGCGGCCGCGCACCGACACGCCCAAGCTGACGGTGGGGCACGGGGGTTGTTTCGGCTGCATCTATTCGGTGCGCGGGGCCGGCGGCTATCAGATGTTCGGCATCACCCCGATGCCGATCTACGATCCGCAGCAGCAGATCGGTTATCTGCGCGACTTCATGGTCTTCTTCCGGCCCGGCGACATCGTCAAATGGAAGCCGATCGACCGCGTCGCCTACGATGCGGCGGTGGAGGATGTGGCGAAGGGCAAATTCGCGCCGCGCATCCGCGACGTGACGTTCTCGCTCGGCGATTTCCAGAAAGACGTCGCCGGCTACAACCGCAAGCTGGAGGGGGTCCTCTATGGCAATTAAGGTCATCGCGCCCGGTCTTGCCACGACGGTCCAGGATCTCGGCCGGCCCGGTTACTATCATCTCGGCATCCCGCTGTCCGGCGGCATGGACCGCTTCGCCCTGCGCGCCGCCAACCTGCTGGTCGGCAATGACGAGGGCGCGGCGGTGCTCGAAGCGGTCTTCATGGGGCCGGAGCTGGAGTTCACCGCCGACGTCCTGGTCGCGGTGACCGGCGCCGATCTGCCGCCCAAGGTCGACAGCGCCCCGCGCGAGACCTGGACTGCCTTCGCGGTGAAGGCCGGCCAGAAGCTCGGTTTCGATTTCCTCAAGAAAGGTGCCCGCGCCTATATCGCGGTCAGCGGCGGCATCGACGTGCCGGTGGTGCTGGGCAGCCGCTCGACCTATGCGCTGGGGGCGCTGGGCGGGCATGAAGGACGCAAGCTGCAGGCCGGCGACCAGTTGCCGGTGGGCCAGGCGACCAAGCCGGCGAAGGACGGCAGGTCGGTGCCGGCCAAGCTGCGCCGCGCGCCGGGTTCGCCGGCCGAGCTGCGCGTGCTGCCCGGACTTTACTGGCACCGCATCACCGACGGGGCGGGGCACCATTTCTTCGACGATACCTGGAAAGTGGCGCCGGAAGCAGACCGGATCGGCTACCGCTTCAAAGGCGGCAAGGCGCTGGATTTCGTGCCGCGCAGGGCGCCCTTCGGCGCCGGTTCGGACCCGTCCAACATCGTCGACGCCTGCTATCCCTATGGCTCGATCCAGGTGCCCGGCGGGACAGAACCGATCGTTCTGCACCGCGACGCGGTGTCCGGCGGCGGCTATTTCATGGTCGGCACGGTGATTTCCGCCGATATGGACCTGATCGGCCAATTGCAGCCGCACACGCCGACCCGGTTCGTGAACATCGATATGGAAACGGCGCTGTCGGCGCGGCATGATCGCGCCGCCCTGCTGGCGCAAGTGCGTTCGGCCTTGCTATGATCCAGCCGGAATCAGATTAAGGAGCCTTACCTATGCATACCACGCTCGCCGCGGCCCTTTGGACCCGTACCGCCACCAGCCGCCTGCATCAGGTGCTGCTGGTCGTGCTGGGCACCGTGCTGCTCGCCATTTCCGCGCAGATCCAGGTGCCGTTCTGGCCCGTTCCGATGACCATGCAGACCTTCATGGTGCTGATCATCGGCGCCACCTATGGCGCGCGCCTCGGCGGGATCACCGTGGCGGCTTATCTCGTCGAAGGCGCCGTTGGCCTGCCGGTATTCGCCCAGTTCAGCGCCGGCGCCCATGTGCTGGTCGGCCCGACCGCCGGCTACCTCTTCGGCTTTGTCGCGGCCGCGGCGGCGACGGGCCATCTGGCCGAGCGCGGCTATGGCCGCAACCTGGCGACGGCGGCGCTGTCGTTCATCATCGGCACGATCGTGATCTTCGCCTTCGGCCTCGCCTATCTGGCGAGCCTGATCGGCGTGGAGGGCGCAATCACTCATGGTCTGATGCCCTTCATCCTGTCCGAGCCGACCAAGGTGGCGCT
>JACZCZ010091053.1_pt1 | contig 11287 bp, 8 predicted proteins | sample 8641811 | NCBI WGS metagenome assembly JACZCZ01 (sample SAMN15324610, study PRJNA640507) | soil metagenome | isolation source: intercropping peanut in the first line | place: China: Luxin town, Laibin City, Guangxi Province | collected 2019-07-25 | depth 10cm m | reverse complement strand
TTGATCGGCTCGATGTAGACCGCGTCCGCCATCTCCGGGTCGGTCATGATGGTCGCGGGATTGCTGTTGACCAGCACCACCCGATACCCCTCCTCGCGCAACGCCTTGCACGCCTGGGCGCCGGAATAATCGAATTCGCAGGCCTGGCCGATGACGATCGGGCCTGCACCGATGATCAGGATGGTTTTGAGGTCGTTGCGCTTGGGCATGGGGGACTGCTTCCAGGGTTACTGGGCCGCGGCGGGGTGCGCCTTGGGCCCGATGTACTTGTCAAAGAACGCCAGCATCTTGGTGTAGAGGTTGACGTTGTTCTGCAGGTCGCGGAATCCGTGCGCTTCCTTCTTCTCCACGATCACGTCGTCAGGCTTCTTGCCGACCTTGGCCAACTGCGAAATCAGGAAATGCATGTTCTTGATGGGCACGCGGACGTCCTTCTCGCCGTGTACCAGCAAGATCGGAACCTTGATGCGCTCAACGCCATAAGCGGGCGACTGCGCCATGCGCTCGGCGGCGGTCGGCGGGTAAACGTCCTTCAGGTAGTTGCGACCACTTTCGTGGCCCATGAAATCCGCATCGCGCTGGGCATCGAGGTCGTACACGCCCACGTAGCCTACGGTGCAGCGATACAGGTCGGGTTCGCGGACCACGCTCATCAGTGCTGCGTAGCCGCCGTAAGACGCGCCGTAGATGCACACGCGGTTGGGATCCGCGATGCCCTGGGCGATCGCCCACTTCACCGAATCGGTCAGGTCATCCTGCATGGCGGTACCCCACTTGCGGTAGCCCATGCCCTCGAACGCATTGCCATAGCCACCCGAACCGCGGTAGTTGATCTGCAGGACGGCGTAACCGCGATTCGCGAACAGCTGCACCTCGGGATTGAATCCCCAGTAATCGCGCGGACCGTGCGGGCCGCCATGCGGATTGATGATCAGAGGCAGCTTCTTGCCATTGCTATCCTTCGGGATGGTGATGTAACCATGCAACTCCAGCCCGTCGCGCGCCTTCACCACGATGGGCTTCATCGGCGACATTTCCGCCGGCTTGATCCAATCCCGACTGGCGGTCAGGAACTGCGCCTGGCCGCTCTGCCGATCAAACAGATAGGCCTCCGACGGCTGCGTATCGGAATAAACCCGCATCATCAGGTAGCGACCATCATCGGAGGGGCGCTGGAAGCTCACCGCCTTGCCCGGGAACGCCTTTGCCAGGCCTGCATAAACCTTCGTTTCCGGATGATCGGGGGCGATCCAGTCCCAGTAGGGAACGCCGTCGTCATACCAGACGCCGAGCAGCGTCTTCTCGTCGCTGCTCCACAGGTAGCCGCTCGGGCTCACCGTGCCGTTGCTGGAGACCGGGGTTTCCTCGCGCGAGTCCACGTCGAGGAGCACGATGGTCTCCGGCTTGCCCTGCTCGCCCTTCGCCATGTAGACGCGTTTGTTCTGGGCGTCGAAGCCCAGCGGATAATACGTGGCTCCATTGCGTTCGCTCTCGTGCACGAGCGTCCACTTGTCGCCGTCGCGCCGATAGGTGACGTTGCGGCCATCGTTCATGGCGCCGGCGACGAAGCGGACCTTGCGGTCGTGGTCCACCAGGAAACTGCCCTGCTCGACGGGAGCGTTCGCCACCGTGGTGATGCGGCCGTTGTTCACGTTGAGCTTGGAGAGGAAGGACGTTTCAACAGAACGCTGCACCAGGATCGTATCCGGGTCTTCCGGTGTCAGGTCCACGACGCTATAGGTGTTGCCGTTGGGGATGTCCATGCGGCCGGTACCATCGAAGTTGGCCGCATACAGGTCACCGCGGGCGGTCTCGAAATCGAACCGTCCGGTCTTGAACGTCACGAAGAAAAGCAGACGCGTGTTGTTGGCCCAGAACACCTGGCGGAAATGACGATTCTCGCCGTAATCGAACTTGCCGACGATCGCCTGGTCCGCCACGCGCACGATCGCCAGCAGCGTACGATCGGCTTGCGGAACGTTGACGGCCATGTGCTTGCCGTCGGGCGACAGTGCGACGGAAGTGAACTGGGGATCCTTGAAGAAATCCTCGATCGGTATCTCACGCGCGAAACCGTGCAGCGGCAGCAAAGCCAGCAGCAGCAACAAACGGACCATCACTTTCATCTTCCACTCCCTGAGATGGGGCGGCGTCCCCCGCCGCCCGCTACGGACAATCGATGGCGCCGGGCCATCCCCCTCACGATGACCGCGCCTGCTCCATGGAGGCAACGAAACGGTCGAACAGCGGTGCGACGTCATGCGGCCCCGGGGACGCTTCCGGATGGCCCTGGAACGAGAATGCGGGTGCGTCGGTCAGTTCGATGCCCTGGTTGGTGCCGTCGAACAGGGAACGGTGGATCACCCGCACGTTCGCCGGCAGCGAGGCTTCATCCACGGCGAAGCCATGGTTCTGCGACGTGATCATCACGCGCCCGCTGTCGAGATCCTGGACCGGATGGTTGGCGCCGTGGTGGCCGTGGCCCATCTTCATGGTCTTCGCGCCGGCGGCGAGCGCCAGCAGCTGGTGACCGAGGCAGATGCCGAAAGTCGGCGTCTGCTGCGCGATGAGCTCGCGAATCGCGGTGATCGCGTAATCGCACGGCTCCGGATCGCCAGGTCCGTTGGACAGGAACACGCCGTCCGGCTGCAGCGCAAGCACGTCGGCCGCACTGGTCTGCGCCGGCACAACGGTGACGTCACAACCACGCTCGGCCAGCATGCGCAGGATGTTGTGCTTCACGCCGAAGTCGTAGGCCACGACCTTGTACTTCGCAGGCGCCTGGACGAAGGCATTGCGGTCCAGGTCCAACTGCCCGTCGCGCCAGGGATAGGCCTTGTCGGTGGTGACCACCTTGGCCAGGTCCATGCCCTTCAGGCCGGGGAACTTGCGCGCGGCTTCCAGTGCCTTCTCGACGTCGATGCCGTCGCCGGCCATCAGCGCGCCGTTCTGGGCGCCGCGCTCGCGCAGCAGGCGAGTCAGCTTGCGGGTGTCGATGCCGGCGATGGCCACGATGCCGCGGGTCTGCAACCACGCCGGCAGGGCCTGCTGGTTGCGCCAGCTGCTGGGGCGGCGCGGCACGTCGCGCACGATCAGGCCGGCGCACCAGACCTTCGACGCTTCGTCGTCCTGGTCGGTGCAGCCGGTGTTGCCCATATGGGGGTACGTCAGGGTGACGAGCTGGCGGGCGTAGGACGGGTCCGTCAGGACCTCCTGGTAGCCGGTCATCGCGGTGTTGAACACCACTTCGCCGACCGAAAGGCCATCTGCGCCTACGGATTCGCCCTCGAATACAGTGCCGTCTTCGAGTACGAGGATTGCGGGTCGAGTCACGGGGTTCGCCTTGGGGTGGAGGAACCCTGTCCCACCGGCTTGCGGCTGCAAGAAACCGCGGACGCGGCGTTCATCCGGTCCGTGGCGATGGGTAACAGGCGAGCGGGAATTGTACGGGCAAGCCCTGTTCAGCGCCACCGTTTTTTGCATCCGGCCGCCGGAAAGGGGCATCCCCGCGGGGCTGCGCGTTCAGGTTGAACAGCGGCGCGACGCGCGACGCCACGCGTCAATCCAACAGGTCGCGCACGCGGTAAGCGCCGGGCGCGCGGCCCGCCAACATCCGTGCCACATGCAGCGCGCCTCTCGCGAAGATGTCGCGGTGGGTAGCGCGGTGCGTCAACTCGATCCGCTCGCCGAGCCCCGCAAACTGCACCGTATGTTCCCCCACGATGTCACCCGCCCGGAGGCTGGCGTAATGCACCGCCTGCCCGGCACTGCCCGCTGCCTGGCCCAGGGTAAGCGCGGTGCCGGAGGGTGCGTCCTTCTTGTGGATATGGTGGGACTCGACGATATCCACGTCCCACCCCGGCAGCGCGGCCGCCGCGCGCTCCACCAACTCCGCGAGCACCGCGACGCCCAGGCTGAAATTGGTCGCCCAGACCAACGGAATGCGCGTTGCGGCCGTTGCCAGCGCCCCCTGCTGGGTTTCGTCGATACCCGTCGTACCGGACACAAGCGGCAGGCCCCGCTCGACGCACAGCGCCAGGATCGGGTCGAAGCCTTCGGGCAGGCTGAAATCGATTGCCACGTCGAACGCGGGCACGCCCGACAATTCCGCCGCGGCGAAATGCGGCACGCCGTCCACGACGCGCTGGGCTGGGGAACGGCGGGTCACGGCGGCAACGACGGTGTGGAGGGCGGGCTGCTCGGCGGCGAGGCGAAGCAGGGCCTGGCCCATCCGGCCGGAGGCACCGTGGATGAGCAAGCGTGTGGGGGCAGCGTTCATGGGGCCATGGTAGCGGCCCCTCGCGCCTCGGCGTAGCCCCGCGACTCAGGGCGTCTGCGGATATCCCAGGTGGAAGCCCTGCGCGAACGGGACGCCGAGCGCCTTGAGTGTCTCCAACTGCCGCTCGTTCTCCACGCCCTCGGCGATCAAGTCGGCCTGCGTACCCTGCGCGAAGGTCAACAACGCGGCGATGAGCGCCTGCATGCGCGGCCGCTGGTCCACTTCGCGCACCAGGGTGATGTCGAGCTTGATGATGTCCGGTGCGAGCCGCAGCACGTGCCGCAGACTCGCGAAGCCGGCACCGGTATCGTCCACGGCGATGCGCAGGCCGGTTTCCTGCAGCGCCGACAGGCATTGGTTCAAGCGGCCGTAGTCGTCCACGGCCGTGTGCTCGGTCACTTCCAGGACGAGCCGATGTGGATCGTGGCTGGCGACGAGGTGCCTCAAGCGCTCACTGCATGCGGTCTCGGGCGAGATGTTGATGGAGAGGAAGGCCTCTGCCGGCAGCGCCGCCAGATGGGTCAAGGCGGCTGCGGCAGCGGCGAGTTCGAGTTCGACACTGAGCCCGCTGCGGGCGGCATCCTCGAACCAGCGCCCCGTGGAGAGGTCGTACTCCAGGGGGAAGCGCGCGAGGGCCTCATAACCGGTGATCGTGCCATCAGCGAGGCGGACGATGGGCTGGAGCGCCATCGTGATCTGTCGCTTCTCCAACACCTGCAGCAGACGCTCGCGGGCATCGTGTACCTGCTTGCGATCACGCTCGCCCTGCCCCATGCGCGCCTCGAGCGCCGCGCGCATCTGCGCATGCTCGATCGCCTTGTACAGGCTGGCGGCCACCAGCGTGCTCAACTGCTCCAGCGTCTTGCTGGCGGTATCGTCATAGGCGTTCGGCGTGGCAGCGAGCACCTTGAGCACGCCGACAACCTGTCCGCGGAACCGAAGAGGCGCGACCAGCATCGAGCGCAGGCCCACGTGACGGCAGGCATCCCGATTGACCCGGGGGTCTTCCTCGCTGTCATCGCAACGCAACACCCGGGCTTCGGTGATGCAGCGCCCCGACAGGCTCCCTTGGACGGGCAGCGTCATGCCGATCTGGCTTTGGGCGATGCCACTGGCCGACCAGTAACGCATCAGGTCGCCATCCCGGATCTCGAGCACGGCACCCGCAGAGCCCGTCAGTTCCTGAGCGCGGTGGGTGATGGCATCGACCACGTCCTGCGGTTCCGGGCCGGCCGCCGCAATTTCTCCCTGTGCCGCGACGATGCGCGTGAGCAGCGCGATGGCTTCTTCATCGGACACCGTCGCGCCCGATGTCGATGGCGGCAGCCGCACGGAAGACAAGGACGTTATTTTTCGATCCCGACTCATCTCCGACACTCCTTGCGGACGATGAACATGATGCATCCCCCGATGCATTGAGTTCGTGATGCTAGAGTGCCCTGCCGCTCGATGTCGAGTAAACGCGTTTACGGAACAAGGCTCGCCCGGAATCGGGTTTCAGTCGACGGGCGCTATACCGGTCAGCCGTTTCTGCCAGTTCTCGACCGTACCTCGCTCGAGACGGCGCTCGAACAGGGTTCGCCATGACGGCACCAACGGCAGCGCAAGCAGGTCATACAGCAGGTCGACCTCGATGGCGCGTTGATACAGCAGGTCGATGAAGCGGGAAAGCGGCCACGCGGGATGCGGGCGCGCTTCCAGCACAATGGCATCGCCCTGCTGCACCTGCCCTGCCTCGATCACGCGGTAGTACCACCCCGTACGCCCGGTGTCCTGCACGCGGCGCGCCATGTCCGCAATCCCGAAACGATCGGATAGCTTCCAGCAGGGTTGACGCGATTGCGATACCTCCACCAGCGCCGAGCCCAACCGGAAGCGATCTCCCAGGCAAACGTCGGCCTCGATCATCCCCGTCGTGCTGATGTTCTCACCGAATGCGCCTGCCCTTGCCAACAACGGATGGGGCCCGATGTCTTCACGCCACAGCGCGTAGTGATCGTGGGGATAGTGATGGATTGCCTTGTCGGGGCCGCCGTGAACCCGCAGGTCACCCTGCTGATCGCTGGCCGGCCCCAACGGGGTGACACGTTGAGGCCCACGCACGCTCACCTTGGCGATCGCACTGACGCTCCCGGCACGCGTGAACGGCACGGCCTTGCCGACGAGGACATCTTCGATGAGACATGTCGCCGAGGTAGTCGTCGCATTCATGGCAATACCCTGCCCAACCCACTGGAATCGATCTCGCCCGCGGCACGCGCCAATGCCTCGCCATCCACATCCGCATCGAATCCGATCCGGAAATGCACTTCGCCATCCGGCGTACGCGAAGAATGGATGGACGACAAACTGACGCCATGCCGTTCGAACACGTGCAGCAGCGCGCGCAGCGAGCCGGGCCGATCCTGCGGAAGGTGCACGCTGAGCGCTTCGCGCCCGGCGAGGTCCGCCAGCAGGTATCCGATCCGCTCGTAGCTGTAGTTGCTTTCCGCGAGCATCGCGGCGCCGATCGCGTCGTGGTTGTCGGCAAGGAATTCCTGGCGGAACGCAGCGCGTGCCGCATCGCTCCCCTCCCCCACCAGTTCGGCCATGCGCCCGATCTGCCGGCCCAGCGACGCCAGCACATCGCCCGCATAGGGATTGCCGAACTGGATGTCCTCGTAGATCGCGGGGTTGAGCGACAGGATGCGGGCGATGATGGCGGCATCCATTTCGAACGACGCCGAGCGGAACGGCATCAGCGCCGCCAGTTCGCCGGTGTGCGCGGCTTCGTTGCGCAGTACGCCGGCCTGTGCCAGATGGGTGGCATGGACCATCGCCTGTACCAGCGCCATCACGCGGTCATGCTGTTCGGGCGAGGCCTGCACGCATTCGGCCTCCAGCGCGGCTAGCAACGATGCGACCCAGGGTCGCCAGGTCTCCAGCCGTGCCTCGCTGACCACCATCACCCGGCCTTTCAACGTCGGCGCCTTCGGCGGTGCGGTCATCGGATGCAGGCCCACGACCTCGGCCCGCGAGGCGAGCATCGCGGCGATGGGCGCTGCCTTGATGGAGGTCACGTCCAACCACAGTCGACCCGATTCCGTACCGCCGGCGATATCGGCGTAGCGCGCGATCAGGGCCGCCGTGTGGCGAATGGGGGCGCAGAACACGAGTACGTCGGCGCGCGCAACCAGCTCCGCCTCGTCGACGCTCGAGGCATCGGCCGGATCATGGCCGATGACCTCCAGGCCCATCCGCGTGCGGAAGAACCGCGCCAACCATTGCCCGTACGCACCGGCGCTGCCGACGATGCCGATCAGCGGGTTGAGTGTGGGCGTCACGCGCGGCATCCGGCGGTATTCACTGCTGCACCGCTCCTTCCCCGGTCAGGTAGACCACCTGCGCGCGCAGGTCGGGCATGATCTTGCGCATGACCCGGGCGAAGCCGTCGTTGTACTCCGGCGAGCACACCGGGCCGGGCGTGCGGTCGTCCAGCGTGCGCCTTACATGCAGGCGGGCGCCCTCCTGCCGGAACGTCGAGACGTAGCTGAGCGTGCCTTCGCGCACGCTGACGTCCTTCGGCACGGCGACGATCCGCATCGATGCCGGAAACTCGAAGGTGTACTCCTCGTCCGAGTGATAGGCACCACAGCTGCTCTCGCCCGCGGGCTGGTCCGGATCGCCGAGTTGCGAGGCGACCAGCATGGAGACCGGGGTGAAACTGAGGAACCACGGTTGCACCTGGAAGCCGCCGCTCGTCGGGAGCATCCGGTCGACTTCGAAATCCGCATCCATGTTGAACGTTTCAAGCATTGGCACGGGGTCGTCGTACTTCACCTTGCCGCTCGCCGCCAGCGCACTCCCGCGGAAGTAATTGCGTACCAGCTTGTCGGCATCGCTGGCGCCGACGTTGCGGAACTGCGCGCGCGCCGCCACTGCCATGCGTCCGCTCAACTCGACCCGCTGCGACCCCTTGATCGAACCGTCCGGTTGGATCCGGAGGGTCGCTCGCAGCTTCTGCCATTCCGAACCGACCTGCGTCACCGGCGTGGTGGTGCCGTCGCGATGCCCGTCCACCAGCAACACCGGCTTGCCTGCCGCACCGTCCGGCAGGCTGCCGAAGGGCACCGTCGCCGCGGTGGAATCCACGTAAAGATCGAGGCTGGGGATGTAGTTGATCACGTGGTTGACGACCGACGCGACCGGGATGTCCGGCAACGTGTACGTACCGCCCGCGTTGATGAGCGCCTGGGTACTGTCGATGCCGCGCGCCTTGAGCAACGCCTGCAGCAGGGTCGCATGGTCCTTGCAGTCTCCCATGCGGTTGTCGAGCACCACGTCCAGATCGCGCGGGACCACCGCGCCCAGGCCGATGCAGTTGCCTGCATAGGTGATCTTCGTGGAGACCCATTCGTAGAGCTTCTTCGCGGTCTCGCGCGGGTCCTTGCTCTTGCCCGCGATCTCCGCGGCAAGCGTGCGCAACCGCGGCGTAAGCGCCGCCTTGGCGTTGGCCGGACCACCGTAGGCCGCCGCGATGTCGGCATAGCTGGCGAAGGTGGAGAACGCGTAGCCCGGATAGCGATCGGCGGTGAAAACCGTATCGCGCAGGCTCTCGCGGTCGACCGGCTGGCGGTTGCTCCATTGCCAGCGGACGATCCTGCGGCCGTCGCGGGTTTCGATGTCGGGCTGCGTCATCTGCCAGTTGCGCCACGTCGCCTGCATGGCCTCCGGCGCGTCGATGGTCACCTTGACGTCGCCGTAGTACGCCGCGGGGCTGTAGTTGCGGATCACCGAGAAGTGGCCCGGGAACATCGGCTGCGTTGCGGTCACGCGGTAGGTGAACACCGTGGTGTCGCCCACGGCGAGCTCCGGGAACACGACGGTGAGTGTCGTCTGGTCGGAGTAGATCGGCGAATCGCCCTCCCGCCCCGAACTGCTGCTGACCTGGTAGTTGCCGCGCGGCACATCGACGCGTCGGCCATCGGGCTTCAACGTGTAGGCTTCGACCACCTCGGCCTTCTGGATGCTGGTGCTGTAGCTGACCGACGCATCCTTGGCCGCTTCCAGGGCACTGTCCTTCAGCACCTTGATCGCGGTTTCCTGTTCCTGCACGAAACTGCCGTCGGCATTGAGCACGAAGCGCGTCGACTCGCGCTCGACCTGCAGCGGCCTGTCATCGGCCGCCCATGCAGGCGCCATGACGACCAGCGCCAACCATCCCCACCCCTTCCCCATGTTCATGCGCACGCGATCTCCCTTCTTCGTGGACGTGAATGAAAACGGCCCCGGGGTCGCCGGGGCCGTCGCAGGATGCCACAAGCCGCGCGCAGGCGCGGGCGGCGGGATGTCGCGGGGGCTCAGGACGTCATGCGGTCCCAGAAGCCCTTGACCCCATCGAGGAAGGTGGCGGATTTGGGCGAATGCTTGCGCGCTTCGTCGCCGACGAACGTGGCTTCGAATTTCTCCAGCAGCTCGCGCTGTTCGGTCGTCAGGTTGACGGGGGTTTCCACCACCACGCGGCAGTAGAGATCGCCTTCGCTGCGGCTGCGGACCGACTTCACGCCCTTGCCGCGCAGGCGGAACAGCTTGCCGGTCTGGGTCTCGGCAGGAATGCGGATCTCCGCCTCGCCCCTCAACGTCGGAACGCGCACGGTGTCGCCCAAGGCCGCCTGCGAGATGCGGATCGGCACTTCGCAATGCAGGTCGTCGCCATCGCGCTGGAAGATGTCGTGCTCGCGCACGCGCACTTCCACGTACAGGTCGCCCGGCGGCGTGCCCGGAGGGCCGGCTTCGCCTTCGCCGGTCAGGCGGATGCGGTCGCCGTTGTCCACGCCCGCCGGGATCTTGACCGACAGGACCTTCTCTTCCTCCACACGACCGGCGCCATGGCACTCGGTGCAGGGATTCTTGATGGTCTGCCCGCGCCCGCCGCAGGTGGGGCAAGCCTGTTGCATGGCGAAGATGCCGCGCTGCATGCGCACGTTGCCGCGTCCGCCGCAGGTGCTGCAGGTCTCGACCTTCCCGTCCGCCGAGCCCGAGCCCTTGCAGGGCTCGCACGCGACCAGCGACGGGATCTCGATGCGCTTCTCGATGCCCGCGACCGCTTCCTCCAGGTCGAGCTCCATGACGTAGCCCACGTCGGCGCCCCGACGGGCGGCACGCGCGCCGCCTCCGCCGAAGATGTTGCCGAAGATGTCCCCGAAGATGTCGCCCATGTCCGGGCCACCAGGGCCGCCACCGCCCATGCCGTGCTCGAACGCGGCATGGCCGTGGGCGTCGTAGGTGCGTCGCTTGGCGCCGTCGGACAGCACCTCGTACGCCTCCTTGCACTCCTTGAACGCCGCTTCGGCAGCGGCATCGCCGGGGTTGCGGTCGGGGTGGTGCTTCATCGCACAGCGACGATAGGCCTTCTTCAGGTCCTCATCGCTCGCGTCCCGGGCCACGCCCAGGACTTCGTAGTAATCGCGCTTGCTCATGTGTCGTCAGGCTGGTCTCGCAGGTTCGCCGGATGGCAAAACGGGAGGCCGTGGCAGGCCACGTCTCCCGTCCGCCGCATCCCGTGGGCCGGGATTACTTCTTGTCGTCCTTCACTTCGGTGAACTCGGCGTCGACCACGTCGTCCGCGCCGGCCGACGCACCGCCGGCAGGACCGGCGCCGCCACCGGGCTGCTCGGTCGAAGCGGCCGCTGCGTACAGCGACTGGCCGGCCTCTTCGAGCACCTTGGCCTTGGCTTCGATCTGGGTCTTCTCGTCGCCCTTCATCGCCGTTTCCAACTCGGCGATGGCGGACTCGACGCGTCCGATCACATCGCCCGGCACCTTGCTGCCGTGCTCGGTGATGGCGCTGCGGGTGGCGTGGATCAGGCCGTCGGCGTGGTTGCGCGCCTGGACCAGCTCCTGGAACTTCTTGTCTTCCTCGCGATGCGCCTCGGCATCGGCCACCATCCGCGCGATCTCGTCCTCGGACAGGCCCGAACCGGCCTTGATCTCGACCTTCTGTTCCTTGTTGGTCTTCTTGTCCTTGGC
>JACZCZ010027715.1_pt1 | contig 11287 bp, 12 predicted proteins | sample 8641811 | NCBI WGS metagenome assembly JACZCZ01 (sample SAMN15324610, study PRJNA640507) | soil metagenome | isolation source: intercropping peanut in the first line | place: China: Luxin town, Laibin City, Guangxi Province | collected 2019-07-25 | depth 10cm m | reverse complement strand
TACACCTTCGACCTGCACGGTTTTTTTTTGCCGAGCGCCAGATGAACGTCGACCGCCTCTACCTGGAAGTCCACCACCTCGCGCTTCACTACCACTGGTCCGAGCGCGAAATCCTGCAACTCACGCGCGGCAAGCGGCAACGCTACCTGGCATTGCTGGTCGAGCATTTCGAGCGGCAGGCGGGAGCTGAGGCTCCGTGAGTGCCGGCGAATCACACGCCCTGCTCGAGAGATCCGCGGTACCGGATGGGCCGCAGATGCGTGCGGCCCGCGGCGCTGGCGGCATCGCGTCGCGGCTGAGCGCCTTTCACCTGGCGCCAGTGGCACCGGTCGCGCCGATTCGTTACCGGGCCTTCGACACGGGGCCGGATCTCGGCGTGTTGCACGCGCCGCCAGCCGGGTCGCGGCGGGAATCGGTCCTGTCCACCAACGCGGAATCGGCGCACCCGGTGACGCCTTCGATCCAGCCGGTATTCGAAGCGAAAGTGCGCGCCACCATCGCCGAGTCGCCGGCCATGGCGGCGCCGGCGGCCGACGTACTACTCACCACACCCCTGGTCTCACCGGTGCCAACCGGGAAGTCGCTGCCGGATCCGGTGTCGTCGCCAACCGTCGCCGCGGGTCTCGGCCTCTCGCCGCCCGGGATCGGGATCGCGCAGCCGGTTCCCCGCCTCCAGCCAGGAAAGCAGGCACCCGCGAACGCGAGCCACGGCGCCCCGCGGCGCATGGAAGGGCCGCCAGTCGCGATTGCTTCGCTCGCCTCGCCGCCGCCCACCAGCAGACCTGACTACTCGAGCGCCGCAGAAAAGTCGCCGGGCGGCAGTGAGGATGCGGATGCGCGCTCCATTGCCAGCATCCGGACACGAGTCATCGAGACTGTCGTCCGGGAATCCCCAGCACCGAGGCCGGTGCCCGCGGCGTCGCCGGCGCCGGCCATCAAACTACCGACGACTCTGCATCGGGAGCCTGGCGTGAGCTCCGCACCGCGGGCCATGGGCCTGGCCGTGGAGAACGCGCCGTCACCTGCCTTGCCGCGTGTCCTGCCGCATGCGCCGGGTGCCCCGGGTGCGCCGCTGGACCGCCTCGTTCAGCTGCCGCGCGTCCCGGCGCGCGAAACCGTGCACATCGGCAGCGTTCAGGTTCAGGTGCGCGCCGTCGCGCCACAGAACGCGACTGCCGCCGCGCCGGCGCCCGTGGCGGCAAGGCCGGCGAGTGCGCCGGTGCGCGCCAACTTCCGCAATGTCTGGCTTTCGCGCCGCGGTGTGGAGTAGATAGCCGTGACACTCGCCACCCGTCTCGTGGAATTTCTCGATGGCCGGGCTGCGCTGGCGGCGCAGCGCGCCGCCGAGAACGCGGCGCGCGATGCTTTCATCGTCGCGCAGTTCCCCTTGCTCGAGGCCCGGCTCGAAGACCAGATCCGCGCCGCCGTGGGGTCGCACTCGCGCCTGGCGGTCACGGTCACGCCGCAGATGCTCAACGTCACCGGCCGCACGTTCAACTCGCTGCCGCAGCAGGTGGTCTCGCTGACGGCCACCGTGGAGACGGCGCCACTCTCCCTGACGTTCACACCAGTGCTTGATTTCACCCACCCCAACCAGTTCGGCCGCGTCGAATGCACGGCCAGCTTCGAGACCAACCTGCGCCGCTCGCGCGCGGCGGAAATCGCACGCAGCCTGTTGCAGGAGGGCATCCGCATGCAGGGCACGTCCAGCGCGCACCTGCTGATTACCGCGAACGGCACCTGGGCCGAGCTCTCCGTTTCGCACCTGGAGGACGCCTTCGCGGCGTTGGTGTTGCGATGAAGGCCGGCCTGACCATTCACGAAGTCTCGCTGCTCACCGACCAGGGCCTGGATTCGCGGCAGGCCATGCGCCTGGGTCGCAAGCTGGGCGAGGCACTGGCGCGCGAGTGGCGCGCGGCCGGTGAGCGTGCGGACCTGGTCATCGACCGTCTCGAGATCGACGCCCGCGCTGCGGACCTGCGCCGCGCGGACTTCACGCGCGCCGCCGCGCGCGCCGCGGTCGGCGGCCTGCTGCGGAAGCGGAGAGGCTGATGGCGGACTTCGCACTGCGGCCCAACAACCTGCTCAAGGGAGCATTCGTCGAGTACGGGCTCTCACTGCCGCCATTGCTGTTCGCATTCCAGTTCAATCCGGAGACGCTCACGCGGAATCGCACCGCCACGTTCTCTTCAGGAGGCGCCGATGGCAGTGGCGGCGACGGCTGTCGTGAGGGATCGGAGGCGCAACAGCGCTCGTGCCTGTCGCAGGTGACGGTGTCCGAGGAGACGATCGGCCTCACGCTGCAACTCGACGCCACCGATGATCTCAACGATGGCGCCGGGCTGCCGCGGCAGTTCGGCATCGGGCCGCAGTTGTCGGTGCTCGAGCTCATGATCTATCCGAAGACCGACCAGCTGTTCGGCTTCCCGATGGGAAACCTGCTGGGCGGCAGCGACCAGTTCGGCGCCGCGCAGGCCAAGACCATTCCCATCCTGCTGTTCATCTGGGGCCGCAAGCGCGTCATGCCCGTGGTCATGACCAGCCTGCAGATCACCGAGCAGGAATATTTCCCCGATCTCAACCCCAAGCGCGCGAGCGTGGCCGTGCAGCTCAAGGTGCTCGAGGGTTTCAACCCGCCATACCTCTATTCGCATGGTTGGCGCATGGCGCTGGGCGCGATGAACCTGGCCAACGTGGGGGACATGCTCGATGTTCTTTGACGGCTCCCGATACCTGCGCGTGGGCGAGTACACGGTGGTGGACGAACGGGGCAACACGCGCCAGCTCAAGCGGCTGCGTGAACCCCGTCAACTGGAGGGCGCGCACGAGTACCAGGTACGTGAAGGAGATCGCCTGGACCTGCTGGCGATGAAGTTCTATCGCAATCCACGCAAATGGTGGCTGCTGGCCGATGCCAATCCGCAGTTCCTCTCGCCCGACGACCTGATGACGCCCGGCCAGATCATCCTGGTGCCGCGCGACACCGCGCTGGATTCGGGAGGCTGACGTGCCCGCGTTGCCCACATCCGCGGATCGCAATTTCTCGGTGGCGCTGCGCATCAATGGCGAGCGCAACGACAGTCTCTACAAGTGCATCGAGCGGATCACGGTGGAAGAGGATCTGGAGGTGGGCTCGTCGTTTTCCATCCAGCTCTCGGCATGCCGCAACGAGGATGGCAGCTGGCCCTATCTGGAGGACGAGAACCTGCAGGTGTGGAACCGCGTGACCCTGTACGCGATTTTTCCCCAGCAGATGGAAGTGGTGATGGACGGCTACATCGCCGACGTCGCGGTCTCCACGAATCCGGACCAGGGAAACGTCACCGTCGAGATCCAGGGCGTGGATGCCGCGTATCACATGAACCTCGAGGAGAAGAGTCGCATCTGGCGCGACAAGAGCTACGAGGACATCGCGCGCGAGATCCTCGAGAGTTACGACTTCGGCACGGAGATCGCCGAACCCGCCGAGGACGCGGCCGCCACGCCGCCGCACGCCGTCGCGCAACGGCACACGGACCACGCCTTCCTGCGCGAGCTCGCACGCCGCAAGGGTTACGAGTTCTTCCTCCAGGGCGGAACCGGCTTCTTCCGGCCACCAGCGCTCGATGGCGCGCCACAGAAACTGGTGGCGGTGAACTTCGGCGAGCAGACCAACTGCACGCAGTTCCGCGTGGCCGCCGACGGCACCGCGCCCACGGCCGCCTCCATCACATTCCTCGACCCGATGACGGGTGCCGTCATGGAATCGCGCCGCGAGTCCTCTGGCCTGCCGCCGCTGGGCACCGACACCCTCGACACTTTGCGTGGCGCGGTGGGCGTGCCCCAGTCGCTGCGCGTCGGGCGCCGGCTAGGCGGCCTCGACCAGGCACGCGCGGATGACTACGCCACCGGGCTGCTGCGCCGGGGTGGCTGGTGGGTCACGGCGACGGGCAATCTCAACGGGCTGCGCTACGGCCGCGTGCTCCGCTCGCGCAAGACCGTGACCATCAAGGGCATCGGCGCGCGCTACAACGGCGTCTACTACGTACGCAAGGTGCGCCACGAGCTCACCATGCGCACCTACGCCATGCACTTCGAGGCGGTGCGCAATGCCGTCGGCCGTCTCGGCACCGAAGACTTCGAGGGCGAGAGCGCCGATTCCACCCTGATACCACCAGCCGCGGGCCCGGGCGCCGACAGCGACAGCGTGCGCGTCGCCGAAGCGGGACCACGCGTGCTGCCAGCCTGAGAGGTAGATAGACCATGACCGAAACGGCCGAAGCTTCCAGCAGCGCGCACGGTTCCGCCGCCGACTACTCGCGTCTCGACCGGCTCGAGAACGCATTCTTCGGCAAATATCGCGGCGTCGTGGTCGACAACCAGGACCCCGAGCAGTTGGGTCGCGTGCGGCTCATGGTGCCCAGCGTCTTCGGCGGCGTCACCGATCGCGAGCCCACGGCCGACGACCTGTTCGTCACCGACTGGGCGTGGCCCTGCGTGCCTTGCGGCGGCAAGGCGGGGCAGGGCTTCTTCTTCATCCCGGACGTGGGTGCGAAAGTCTGGGTGGAGTTCGAGGAAGGCAATCTCGATTGCCCGCTGTGGGTGGGAACCTTCTGGGCGAAGCCGTCGGCCACCGAGATCCCGACCGAGGCGCAGGCGATGACGGAGAACAAGCCCGAGAAGCGCGTGCTCAAGACCTCGAGTGGCCACGTGATCGAATTCAGCGACGTCGAGGGCGAGGAGACCGTGACCATACGTCACAAGGACAACGCGCTCATCCATTTCGATGCGTCGGGCAGCATCACCATCAGCAACAAGTCCGGCACGCTGATCTACATGAACGCCGAGGACCAGGAGCTGGCGATCGCCGACGAGAACGGCAACAACATCCGGCTCGGCGACAGCAACGTCACGCTGACCAACAAGTCCGGCTCCCTCGTGGACATCGCCGACCAGGCGGTGCAGGTGGTCGCCAAGAACGTGATGGTGCGCAGCGAAACCGTCTCTCTGGGCGAGGGCGCCATGGAGCCCGCGATCCTCGGGCGCACCTTCGCGGCCATGTACGACTCGCACACGCACATGACCGCATTCGGTCCGAGCAGTCCGCCGCTGCCGGTGCCCATGCCGCTGTCCTCGCCGATGAATCCCGCGATCTCCAAGGTGGTGACGCTCAAATGAGCAACTGCCGTTTCCCATCGTTGCCGCTGCCGTCGCTGGTGATCCCGCTGCCGATCCCGCCACTGCCGTCGCTGCCGTCGTTGCCTTCGCTGCCCAAACTACCATCTCTGCCAGGCCTGGCATTGCCGAGCCTGCCGCTGCCGTCGCTGGTGATCCCGCTGCCATTCCCGCCGCTGCCGTCTCTGCCGTCGCTGCCGGCCCTCCCCAAGCTGCCACCGTGCCCGCTGGACTGAGGCGCCCATGCTCAAACCCGGAACACTGGTCGGCGATTCCCTCGAGGCGGGCAGCATGGCGCGCGCCATCGAAGACGCACTGGTCGCCCAGGACGTGCTCGACCTCGGCGAAGAGGCCGCCGATGCGGCCGAGATGCGCCGCAAGACCTTCATCGCGATCGCCACCGGCGTCATCTCGCACCTCAAGGCCAATCTCGAAGTGAAGGTCGCCAAGGACAAGGTGGCGCTCAACCTGCCGGCGGCGGATGTGTCCATCCGCGGCCAGGACGGAGCGATCACCTGATGGGCACGTGGCTGTCCTTTCCATTCCAGTTCACGCCCGCGGGCGGCGTCGCCACGGCCGATTTCGAGGCGCACCTGCGGCAACGCATCGAGCAGGTGCTGTTCACGGCGCCCGGTGAGCGCGTGATGCTGCCGGAGTTCGGCTGCGGCGCGCGCACCCTGGTCTTCAAGGGCAACAACTCCGTGCTGGCCGCCGCCACGGAATTCACCATCGCCAAGGCGCTGCAGTCGACGCTGGGCGCGCAGGTCATGATCCACGCCGTCAACGTGCGCGGTGAAGAGGAGACCCTGCACGTGGAAGTCGTCTACACCAAGTCACGCGACCTGGAGCGCGAGCGGCTGGTCTTCCAGCTGCTGCCATTCGCCGGCGACAACCGCGCATGAACGCCAACCTCTGCAACAGCATCGATTGCGGTCGCAAGCCTTCGGAAGCGTCCGCGCCTCGCCCGCTGCCGGCGATCGACCTCATGGCCAAGGACTACGACAGCCTGCTGCGCGCCATGCTCGATCAGTTGCCGGCGCGCGCGCCGGGCTGGAACGATCGCAGCGAAGCCGATCTCGGCATGGCGCTGCTCGAGTTGTTCGCCTACTGCGGCGACCAGCTCAGCTATCTGCAGGATCGCGTGGCTCTCGAAGGGTTCCTGCGTACGGCGAGCCAATTCGAATCGGTGCGCAAGCTGCTGCGGCTCATCGATCACCCGATCGATCCGGGGCGTGCCGCACGGGTCATGCTCGTCATCGAGTGCGCCGGCAGCGCGCCGCTGCACCTGCCGGCCGGCTTCGCGGTGAGCACGCGCGCGAGCACCGCCGCGTCGGCGATCACGTTCGAGACCGGCGCGGACGCGGTGCTCGTTCCGGCCGTGAGCCGCGTCGCGTTGTCCATGGATGCGCCCAGCGATAGCGACGGCACGCAGGCCGTGCTCGCCAGCATCGACACGCAGGCGCTCGAGCCGGGACGCACCGTGCTGCTGGAGAGCACGGACGCGCGCGAACTCGCGGTGATCGCCGCGCGGGTGATCGGCGGCGCCACGACCACGCTGACTTTCACCCTGCCTTTGGTGCATCGATACCCTTCCGCGGGCCTGGTGTTCGGGAACGTCGTCGGCGCCACCCATGGGGTCACGCAGACCATGCGCGCCGAAGGCAATGGCAGGCCGGGACAATCGGTCGCCCTGGAGCAGGCGCCGCTGGTCTATCTACCGGCCGAGGCGGGGTACGAATCGACGCTCACCGTGCGCGTCGATGGCGTGGTGTTCACGGAGGTCGAGGATTTCGTCGACAGCGCCGCGGCCGACACGCACTTCCGCATCACGCGCGACAACGCAGGGTACGTCACCGTGTGGTTTGGGGATGGTTCCCGCGGCCGTGCACCACCCGCCGGTGCGGTCATCGACATCCGCTACCGGCACGGCGGTGGCGAGGCGGGGCACGTCGCTGCCGGGACGCTCACGCAGTTCGAGCCGCCGGCCGTGGCCGACGCATCACAACGCGTGTCATCGATCCGCAATCCATTCGCCGCCGCGGGTGGACGCGAGCCGCAATCATTGCGAGACGCCAAGCTCACGGGCCCCCGCGCGTTGACCGCGCAACGTCGTTGCGTCACCGGCGCGGACTTCGAGGAGCTCGCCTTGCAGGGCGTGGAAATGGATGGCCGCCATGTCGCGCCCATCCAGGCCAATGCGCGGCTGGTGTCGACGGGCGGTTGGAGTACGGCCGTGGTGTCCGTGGACATGGCCGACCGCAGGCCGCTGCGCGAGACGCCCGCATTGCGCGCCGCCTTCGAAGAGCGGCTGTCGCGCTTCAAGCTCATGGGCACCGAGGTGCGTGTCGAGGACGCGCGCTACGCGCCGGTGGCCGTCCGATTGCAGGTGGAGGTCAAGGCCGAATATTTTGCGCGCGACGTGCGGCGCGCGGTCGAACGTGTGCTGGTGGGAGACGACGCCGCTTCGCGCGCCCAGGCGTTCTTCGCTGCAGGCAGATTCCGCTTCGGCCAGAGACTGCACCTTTCCGACCTGTACTCCGCGGTGATCGCCGTGCAGGGAGTGAGTTCCGTGGCGGTCACGCGCTTCAAGCGGCTCGGAGACCGCTACGCCGACAGCGAGGCGCAGGGCTACATCGAGGTGGGCGAGCTCGAGGTGATCCGCTGCGACAACGACGGTGCACGCACCGAGAACGGCGTGTTGTTCGTGCGTACCTGTGGCGGGAAGGACGGCTGAACATGGCAGCGAATCTCGAAGAGCAGTTTCCTTCGCTGCCGCTGACCACGGCCAACCGCGCGCAACTCGATCGCGTGGGTTACGTGGCGGACGACCTCGCGGCCTTGCGCGCGCGGCTGCTGGCACGCATGGCCGAGACCTTCCCGCAGTGGAATCCGGCGCTGACCGACAATGCAGGCGATCCGGACTTCGGCGTGCTGTTCGTCGACCTGTTCGCGCAGATGACGACGATTCTGAACGCGTACAGCGACGCGCGCGTCAACGAATCGCTCCTGCGTACCGCGCAGCTGGAACGCTCGCTCATCGACCTGGCGCAACTGGTCGACTACCGGCTTGCGCCCGGCGCCAGTGCGGCCGGCCTGCAGGCTTTCATTGCCAGGGAAGGCGGCGCAGGCGAACTGCCGGCCAATTTCAAGGTGCAGTCACCGGGAACGGGCGCCACGCCCGCGGTGATCTTCGAAACCCTGGCGCCACTCGCGGTCTCGAGCGTGCGCAACCGGCTGCGGCATGTGGGCTTCGATCGGTCGAGCCGCAAGCTGCTGCTGCGCCAGTCGTCCAGCGCGGTGCAGGATGCGAGTGCGCTGCTCGATGCCCGCTATCGCTCGCTCAAACCTGGCGTGCCACTGATTCTCGACGGCCTGCACGCCGGCGTCGCTTTCCAGGAAGCCCTGCCATTGAGCGCCACCAGCGAAGAGCAGGCGTGCACGCGCGTCTCCTGGGCCGCCGGCGCACCGCTCACCGATCGGGACGCAGCCATCGCGGACCTGAAGATCCTGGGCCGTCCGCGCCAGGCCATGCGTCTCGTCCAGGCCGCGCGCGCCGACGAACTGGCGCTGGGCACCACCGAACTACCCGTCGCCACGCCCAGCACCTTCAGCGTGGGCGACGTCGTGATGGTCGCCAGCGACGGCGTGCAGATGGGCGCGCGTTTGCTGGCACGCAGCACCACGGCCGGCACCATCACGCTGAACCGCGGCCTCATCGCGCCGCTGCGCCGCTCGGCCACACGCGTCACGCGCGGAGAACTCGTGGGGCACGTGACCGGCCGCATCCGCCCGGGCACGACCTCGTTTGCATACGTGGCGGCCACGGGTTCCAGCACGCCACAGGCTGGTGATCTGCTGCTGCTCGCCGACGACATGGGCGTGGAGATTGCGACCGTCGCGCTGGTCGCGAGTGGCGCGATGGTGCTGTCGTCGCCGGTGATGCGCGCCATGCGCGTGAGCCGGCAGTTCCATCATGGTGGCGGTTTCACGCTCTCGGGTGTCGACGGAATCTATCTATTCCGGATCCGGGCGACGGATCCGCCGCACACCAGTGTGGCGCGCGCCCAGCTCCTGTCGGACCTGCCATCCATCTACCAGTCCGGACAAACGACGCTGGAGCTGGAGAAGACCTACGAGGGTCTGGTGGCCGGCGCGCTGGTGGCGGCCAGCGATGGCCTCCAGCATCGCGTGCACCGCATCCACGACACCGGCACCATCGACGGTCGCACGCGGCTGACACTGGCAGGTGCTCTGCCGGGCGCCTTGCGCGTGGCCTCGCTGCAGATCCACGCCGACTTCGAATACACGATGCGCGTCGAAGGGTTCGATCGCGCCGACACGCACATCGCCGCCGGCGTCTCGCAGCTCGACCTGCTCGGCACCGCATTGGGGTTCACGGCCGGCATGCACGTCATCCTGGACGACGGCGCCGCCGACGCCGCGCCCGAGGGCGCGAGGCTCACGCAGGTGGCGGAAGTGGACGGCCACACGCGGGTATCGCTCGCGCGGCCGTTGCAGCGCGACTTCTCGCTGGCGCGCACGGTGATCTACGGGAATGTCGCGCCCGCCAGTCATGGCGTGAGCGTCGCCGCGGAAATCCTCGGCAGCGGCGACCCGGCCGTCTCCGGGCAGCGCTTCGAGCTGCGACGTTCCCCGCTGAGCTTCATGCCCGACCCGACGCGCCCGCGTGGCGTGGCGGCGAATCTCGAAGTGTTCGTCGACGACAAGCGATGGAGCGAAGTGGAAACGCTGGCCGACAGCGCCGCCACCGACGAACACTACGTGCTCGAAATGGACGACGCGCAGAAGGTGACCGTGGTCTTCGGTGACGGCGTGCACGGCGCCGCGCCCGCCTCGGGACGCAACAACATACGCGCCCGGTATCGCGTGGGGCTGGGCACCGCCGGCAATGTCGCGGCGGGCCAGCTCAGGCAGATGCCGCAGGCGCTCCCGTTCGTCGCTTCGACGCTGAATCCGGTTGCGATCGGCGGCGGCGCGGAGCGCGAGACACCGGCCGGTGCGCGCCGCGGAATCCGCGCGCGCGTGCGCACGCTCGAGCGGGCCGTATCGTTGAGCGACTACGCGGATCTCGCGCTCACGGTGGGCGGCGTGGCCAAGGCGCGCGCCGACCACGGGCGCGATGCCGCGACCGGCGCGAAGACCGTGCTGCTCACGGTCGCCGCCAATGGCGGCGCGCCGCTGTCGCCGGAGGCGCGCGAGTCCCTGCATGCATTCTTCCGCCAACGCTCCGCGCGCCGGCCCGCGCTGGTGATCCTCGACGCCCGCCGTGTAGCGGTGCGCGCCGCGCTCGCCGTCACCGTGCTTCCCGACTATCTGCTCGCCGATGTGCAGCGCCGCGCATTGCAGGCGCTGGGAGGCGGCGTGGATGCCGAGGGCGCGCCGGCCTTCTTCAGCTTCGACCGCCGCGATCTGGGCGCCGACCTGCACTTGAGCGAGCTGTACGCGGTGATCGAAGCGGTGCGCGGCGTCGATCACGCACTGGCAAACGCGTTCCATCCGGAGTCCGCCGCGCCGTCGGTGCAGGACCGCATCCGCCTGGAGGCCGGCAGCTGGGCCAGCGGTGGCGATGCGGTCGACGCCGCCATCGGCCGACTGACGGTCTCGTTCTCAGGAGGCGTGTTGTGAGCCCGGCCATTTTCGAAGTGCGCGAGCAATACATCGAGAAGCTGTATCGGCTGCTGCCCGGCGTCTACCGCGCGCGCGACGAGACAGGCGATCTGCGCGCCTTCCTCGGCCTGTTCGCCGACGAGTTGCTGCGCCTGCGGGCAGGCCTCGACCAGCAGCTCGCGGACCACTTCGTGGACTCCGCGCAGGACTGGGTGCTGCCATACATCGCCGATCTCGTGGGCACGGATCTGCTGTCGACGGATGGTGCGCGCAACCGCGTCGACATCCAGAACACCGTGCGCTGGCGACGCGCCAAGGGCACGCTGGCCGGTCTCGAAGAGATGGCGGCCGGTGTCAGCGGATGGGGCGCGCTCGCGCGGGACATGCTCGATCGGCTCGGCCGCGTGCAGGCACTGCCGCATCTGCGGCCGCGCGCCGGCCAGTACCTGGACCTGCGCGATCGCGACGCGATGGCCGCGTTGAATACCCCCTTCTCGCGCGCGGG
>JACZCZ010059522.1_pt1 | contig 11301 bp, 8 predicted proteins | sample 8641811 | NCBI WGS metagenome assembly JACZCZ01 (sample SAMN15324610, study PRJNA640507) | soil metagenome | isolation source: intercropping peanut in the first line | place: China: Luxin town, Laibin City, Guangxi Province | collected 2019-07-25 | depth 10cm m | reverse complement strand
GTTTGTTTGAGTTCGCGCGAGATGTTCTGAGCAAAATTTGCATCACGCTTCAGGTGATCTTTGGTTTTATTCCTGGCAACGGTGTACAACCACGCCACCGGATTTGGAGGAACGCCTTTAACTGCCCAAAGTTCAGATGCAGCGAGAAATGTATTGCTTACAATGTCTTCGGCAGTTTCGATATGTTCAATACCAAAGAGTTTACAGAGTACAGAGATGATCTTGCGGTACTCTGTTCGGAAAAGATGCGGGATTAGTTCAGGCTGTTCCATTGAAACAAAGAAGGGTGATAAGTACCAAGCTCCAGATTCCAAATTCCAAATTCCAAAATTCAAAATTAGATGCAGAGCAGGGAACCAGGAACATGGTACTCTTTTCAATAGCAGTTTTTATTGAAGCTCAAGCCGTCATGACTTCGCGTACTTCGAGGCTGCCACCATATCCGAACACTGGACAATTTCTAGCGAGGTCAGCAGCTTCATCGAATGAATTTGCTTTTACAATTGCGTATCCGCCGAGTGATTCCTTGATCTCCATGTATGGACCATCTGTTACCACATTATTGGCGCGAAGAACTTTTCCGACGCCGGGCACCAGGCGATTTCCACGTTCGGCGAGTTTGCCCTGAGCAGCAATGCTTCCGAACCAATCCATCCATTTTTTTGCGAGCGCCTGCATTTCTTCGGGTGATGCTTTTGGCATTTTGCTGAAATCGGTTCTGAACACAAGTAGGTAATCTTTCATAAAAATTGGTTTTTTAAGTTATATAGCCCCATATCGATCGGGCTCCGCCGGATTGGACAAGAGTATTGAAATTTTTTTTAAGTTTCGTCAGACTGAGCGGGGCGAATTTGATAATTTGGATATAACCTTTTATTAATCTGAAGTAAATATCTTCGGGTTCCGGTCGTCGGGGATTATCGACGTGTAATTTTTTAAAGTACTCAACCTATGATCGCAACAATTCAATTATTTGATGTAATTGGCTGGACAGGTGTGGTTGTTTATGTGGCTGCTTATGGTCTTTTGAGTGCAGACATCATAAAAGCTAACCGTTACGCTTATCACGCTATGAATGCAATTGGAGCAGTAGCGCTTGTCATTTATTCCAACGCGGTTGCTGATGTGCCGAATGTGGTTGTAAATGCAATCTGGTTATTTATCGCCGCTATTTCTCTCTTCAAGATGATGCGTAAGCGAAAGACGGAAGCAGCTGCACGAAGCTGAGCTTTAGTGCTTTATTCCAAGGATCTGTAATGCCTGCCGCTCAAGCAAAGCGATCTTGGCTTTATATTCTGTTTTTGAATCAACCATTCCTAAATAATAGTACGCACCTTCTACGAGCGTAAAGATCACTTCCGCCGCGGTTTCTTCGCTCTCTATATTAATTACCTTATTCTGCTTTGCTTTTCGAAGCGCATCAACCAATAAGTTGCGTAATGAATCGTGCAGTGATTTGAAAGACTTTCGGATAGTCTTATCGCGATAGGTCATGGCATAACAACTGTAAAACACGCCATCATCAAATAGTTTATTCCACTTTCGTGAAAACAGATTCGAAATAAGTGTCTCCACGTCACGTGTTGTGCGGTACGTGTTTCCGTCCACTGAATAAATGCCACGGTATCGCTCGAGTATGAATTCGATCAGCCCTGTGAGCAGTGCATCGCGTGATTTAAAATAATGCACAACGAGACTTGGATTAATATCCATATGCTCCGCAACGCGTGCGAGCGATGCGCTTTCCAGGCTTGTGGATTTAGCCACGGCATAAAAAGCTTCAATGATTTCCTTCTGCCGTACGGCCTTTAAGCTTGTTCTTCCCATGTGTTAACGATACATCAAAAATAAATTAAGTTCTGTGGATTCCAGTATGAATTATTGGTTAAATTTATTGAACAGTCGTTCAATTTATTTTTTACCTGATACTTTTGACGGATTAAAAACCAAAATCACAACTATGACATGTTTCTACACGAACAATCTATTCCGGAGTCGCCTGCTCTTGCTGACCGTAGTGTTATTGGTCGGAATGGTGGTCTCTGTGTCAGCGCAAACATCGGTGGTCAAGGGAAAGATCACTGATGCAACGGATGGTAGCCCGATCGTAGGTGCAAACGTCCTGATCAAATCCACTTCGCGCGGAACAATTTCCGATGCAGATGGTGCTTTTTCAATTGATGCTAACTCATCTGATGTACTTGTTATTTCCTTCATTGGATTTCAAACACAGGAGATCACGGTGGGAAGTGAAACACAATTCTCCGTAGCCCTTCAGCCAAGTGCTGACGCGTTGCAGGAAGTTGTTGTGGTTGGATATGGTGAGCAAAAGAAAGTAAATCTCTCCGGTGCTGTAGACGTGGTCGACAGCAAAGCACTTGACGCAAGGCCAATTCAGAATGTTGCGCAAGGTCTTCAAGGGATGGTACCGAACCTCAACATCGACTTCTTGAATGGTGAGCCAGGCACAACGCCAAACATTAACATTCGTGGATTTACTTCTATCAATGGAGGTAATCCTCTGATCCTGGTTGATAATGTTCCGATGGATGCGAGTGAGCTCAATTATATAGCTCCATCTGATATTAAAAGTTTTACTATTCTGAAAGACGCTTCTGCAGCGGCCATCTACGGCGCCAGGGCAGCGTTCGGTGTGATCCTCATCACCACGAAATCAGGAGTAAAGGATGGTGTCTCGATCGAATACAACAACAACTTTTCATGGGCAAAGCCGACGGTACTTCCAAACAAGATCACCGATCCATACATTTTTATGCGGATGCTCGAAACATCAACAGACAACACGCCATGGGATTATGTGAATTACACAGCAGACCAATATGCTTACGCGAAGCAACGTTCCGACAATCCGTCATCGATAGGCCCGGTTCGACTTAATCCCAATGATAATTCACTCTATGAATATATGGGTGATCGTGACTGGACAAAATATTTTCTCGATAACTATACACAATCACAACGTCACAACATCGCATTGTCTGGCAGATCAGGAAATACCTCCTATTACTTTTCTGGAGCTTACGACATGCAGAATGGCGCTTTGAAAATTGCAGAGGACAAGTTTGATCGCTACTCGTTCCGTGGAAAAGTAAACTTCAAGCCGTTCAAGTGGTTATCGTTTGGCAATAACACATTGTTCTCACTAACTGAGCGATCAAGACCTTTCCATCTTTCAATTTATTCACTCTACGATCTGTTCCCGACGAGTTGGGATAAAAACCCGGACGGTTCATGGGCGAACACTGATGTTGGCCGTGTAGGGGCGAGTCTCACGCAAGGTGGGAGAGTTAGTAACAAAGTCAACATGATCCAGAGTACATTCAATACGGAGCTCTCGTTCTTTGAGAACTTGTTGCGTTTGAATGGCGAGTTCACAGTACGGAGAGAAGATGCAAATAGTAACGCTTATCAAAACAAATATGACATTGGTTTCGGACCTGGTGATATTCGTCAGGAGGGAAACAACATTGCGTATCGCCAGGGTGGTTTCGATTCCTATTATGTGTTCAACGCATACGCAACACTTGCCAAGACTTTCGGTAAACATGATCTGAGCGCGATTATCGGTTATAACCAGGAATATAGTCGTTCAGAAATATTCAATGCACAACGAGCAGGTGTATTCTCACCCGCATTGCCTACAATACAACTGGCCAATGGTGAAGTAGTGATCAGTGAGTGGATTGAAGACTGGGCTGTGCGTGGAGCGTTCTATCGTTTGAATTATATCTTCAATCAAAAATACATTGTCGAATTCAATGGCCGTTATGATGGCTCTTCAAGGTTTCCAAAAGACAAACGCTTTAGCTTCAATCCTTCAGCTTCTGCCGCATGGAAGATCGATGAGGAAAATTTCTTTGAGTCGATTCGTGAGACTGTCAGCTTGTTCAAGCTTCGCGGCTCGGTTGGATCGCTTGGTAACCAACTGGTGCCAGCTTATGGATACATCTCTACAATGAATGCGGGTCGTGGTAATTATCTGGTTGGTGGCACGTTGCCGATCGTAGTCACTCCTGGCGCGCTTACATCTTCCAATTATACATGGGAGAAAGTATACTCACGAAATTTTGGTGTTGATCTCGGATTTGCACAGCAAAAGATCACAGCTTCATTCGACTTGTATAAGCGTGATACAAAAGGAATGCTGACACAAGGCAAAGAACTTCCAGGTGTGCTTGGCGCAAACGAGCCGTCTGAAAACGCAGCAGATCTTGAGACAAAGGGGTGGGAGCTCTCGCTCAATTATAACACTGACTTCCTGGTTGGCGGACATCCGCTTCAGTTCAATACGCGATTTGTTCTATCCGATAATCGCACGTATATCACGAAGTTCGATAATCCAAACGGAAGTCTTACTCAGTATTACGAAGGTAAAGAGCTGGGTGAGATCTGGGGTTTGAGAAGCGACGGATTTTTTCAATCACAGAGTGAGATAGATGCTTTAGATCAATCGCAGATCGTACCCTGGGGAGCATTGACTGTAGTACCCGGCTGGCCGAAATATGTTGACGTTGATGGTAATGGTGCGATAGAAAAAGGAAGTACGATCAATGATCCAAAAGATCTTTCTGTTATCGGAAATATCTCGCCACGCTACCGTTATGGTTTCAATCTTGACGCCGCCTACAGAGGTTTTGATATACGTGTCTTTATTCAGGGTGTTGGTAAAATGGATTACTATCCTTTACACTATCTCTATTGGGGAGCTTACCAACAGCCATATGCCGGTGGTTATGTTCACCTGATGGATTACTATCGTGCAACGAGTGATCCGGATGTATTACGCGCGCAACATTCGCAATCGTATATCAACGCGGGTCTGGCAGATGCTAACACCGACGCTCAATATCCGGTGCTTCAGGCGTGGCTTGCCGACAGAAACCTCGGTGAACGTATTGATGAAGCACAAGGACTTGCTATTCCGCAAACCAAGTATATGCTCAATGGCGCCTATATGCGATTAAAGAATGTTACGATCGGATACACACTTCCTCGTCATCTTTTAGAACGGATGAAACTCAGTAAACTCAGAGTGTATGTAAGTGGTGAAAATCTTTTGGAAAGATCGGATGTAAAAAAATATTTCGATCCTGAGGCGATCACCGATAACATCAGCAAGGTCAATCCTTCATTAAGCTCAGCGAACGGCTGGGGATATGCATATCCATTCCAGAGACGTTATTCATTTGGTATTGAGATACAATTTTAATCATGAACAACATGAAAAAATATTTAATACTGTTTTTTGCTGCACTCGTATTAGTGACGCAATCTTGTAACGATGATTTCATGGACCTGTACCCGGAAACATCTATTGCAAAGGAAAACTTTTTCAAGAGTGAAGAAGATCTCGCGACGTATGCCTATAGTCTTTATGATTTCCCCGGCTTCAGTATCTATGTTGGCGATCATTCAACCGACAATGCAGCTACAACAGGTGCAACGGAGATCAAGAATATGATGATCGGATCGCCGACTGCTTCAACGCTCGTTAATGGCTGGGGTCAGGGTGACTGGTATCAGTTAAGAAAGGTTAATTATTTCCTTGAGAATTCTTTGAATGCGAATGTCAACGAACAGACGCTGAAACATTATCAGGGAATCGCGCGCTTTTTCCGTGCTAAGTTTTACATGGACAGAGTGAAACGATATTCGGATGTACCGTGGTACGATAAGACACTTGAAACGGATGATCCTGATCTGTACAAGGCTCGCGATTCCAGAGCATTTGTTGTTGAGCGTATCTTTGAAGATTATGCTTTCGCCGTCGAAAACATCCGCGAAGATGATCGCACGGGTGCTGTTAATAAATGGGTTGCTCTTGCATACCAGGCGCGCCACGCATTGTATGAAGGTACTTTTAGAAAATATCATCCTGAACTTTCATTAAGCAATACAGCGAATACCTTTCTGCAGCTGGCACGGGATGCCGCGAAGAGACTCATGGATGAAGGAGGTTTTTCAATCTATTCGTCAGGAGATGCGATGGAGGATTATGGATCATTATTCAACAACACCGACCTGTCGGGCAATCCGGAGATTATTCTTGCTACGTTCAGTGAAACCGATGCATTGAACAGCGGATGGTGGGCGTATATGTTTGGTAATTATGAAGTCAATCCGGTTCGTGATCTTCTTCAGACTTATATGATGGACAATGGCACGCCGTACACCGACCAGGCGGGTTATGAGACCAATCTTTTTGTTGAAGAATTTGACGATCGCGATCCGCGTTTGTATCAGACATTCGCTTATCCAGGATGGGAATTGATCAATACATCGACGTATGCGCAAGGCGCAGGAATTTATATTCAACAACTCACCAAAAATTTTTCAGGCTACCATCAGATCAAGGGTTTTGTCAATAATACGAGTCAGGCTGTGCAGAACAGCATTGATGTGCCTGTTCTGAGATATGCTGAAACATTGTTGACCTATGCTGAAGCGAAAGCAGAGCTCGGTGAACTCACTCAGGCTGATCTTGATGTTACGATCAACGTGTTGCGTGACCGCGTTGACATGCCTCATCTCACCTTAAACCCTGCATTGGATGATGTGTTGCAGCAACAATATCCGAATGTTGCCGGAGCACAGACAGCAGTATTGCTTGAGATCAGACGTGAGCGCCGTGTTGAACTTGCGCTGGAAGGATTTCGATTTGACGATCTCATGCGTTGGGGTGCCGGAAAGCTTATCGAGAAAGAACCCGAAGGTTTGTATTTTCCGGGGCTTGGAAAGTATGACCTCACAGGCGACGCTATTGAAGATATCATTCTTATCAGCAATAGCCAGGCAATTCCAGCAGAAGAAGACAAAGAAGAAAACGCACTTGGAAAGAAACTCATTTATTACAGAGTTGGACCGCAAGACAGCGATGCATCATTCTATCTTAGCAATGGTACAAGTGGAACTTCAGTAACAGATCCTGAAAGAGGAACATTTGTTGAGCCGAAGTACTATTATCGTCCGGTGCCCCAGCCACAGGTTCTGCTTAATCCAAACTTGCAGCAGATCTTTGGGTGGTAGCTATTGCCGCGCATTCTTCGCAAAAAAGCTCCGATCATTCGGAGCTTTTTTTTTCAAACTGATAATTCGACACCTTTTGCAATAGTCTCGCACCTTTTTCATAGGGGAAATTATCACGGTCAGGCTGCCACGTTTTAGTTAATCCTTTGCTTTGCCTACCGTCCGTAAGGCGAATTACCCGCCTCTTTTCGCGGCTTGATCAACACATCTCAGGCTGCAAATCCTACATCTCGATAAATGGCACGCTTCAATTGGCAACTGGACGCTGATGGAATCGTTCGTCAGCCCGCGAACACACTTTGATTTCGGCATGCAGAACGGGTTTAAAAAATCCGACCAGAAGTGAATAGCAACAGAGATTATAAACAAAAAACAAAACACACTATGAAAATGTATTCGACCCTTACTGAAACCCTTGGTGCCTTGCTTCTGCAGATGTTGCCGGCACACCTGATCGTGGAGACGAGATTGGCGCTTCACTATTTCATCAGGCGATCTCAAGAGATTGGAATCGCTACGGCCAATCACATCATCAGACATCAATAAAAAAGACATGAAAAGACTAACCACACTACTCATCTTTTGTATCACGTTGATATTGGCAAATACTATGAACGCGCAGACTGTTTCTCTAAAAGATTGTATTGCAATCGCCCTCGAGAACAATCAAAGTGTGATCAATAGCCGGCTCGACGTCGAGTCTTCTGCTTTCAGAGTGAAAGAGGTGAAGAGCGCGTTGATGGCGAACGTGAACCTTACCGCGCAATCATTGTACTACCGCGAACTGCCTGCACAATATGCACCTGCATCATCATTCGGTGGTCCAGAAGGCAGTTACAAGAAGTTGACGCTGGGGATGGAGCAAAACACTTCTGCAACACTTCAGGTATCACAGAACCTTTATAATCACAGTGTGCTCACCGGGCTCAAAGCTGCGAAAGCCGCTGAAGACCTTGTGACACTGCAGAGCGAATTGACGCGAGAGAATGTTGTCTATAATGTATCCTCAACATATTACAGTATTCAGATACTTGGAGATAATCTGAAACGGCTCGAGGACAACATCAAGAATCTCGAGCACACTACATCGATCAACGGCGTGATGAAAGACAATGAACTGGTCTCTCAGAATATTCATAACAGGATGCTGATCAATCTTGAGAACCTCAGAAATCAATATGAAAGTCAGCAACTGCTGCACCAAAAGAATCTCACTACGCTCAAGTATCTGATGAATATGGATGTAAGCGCCCCGCTTGAAGTTGAAGCGTTTGATTACAGTGCTCTGCTGACTAGCGAAGAGACTGGCGAAATTTCTGAACGGACCGATATTCGTTTACAACGCGCGAACATCAAGCTTGCTCAATTCGACAAAAAATCAATTGCAGCGGGGTATTATCCGGTATTGACTAACAACATTTCATTCGGTTACAACGGGTTCTACGACAGCTTCAATCCGTTCCAGTCGGTGAACAATGATTGGATCAAGACAAGCTCATTTGCGCTTACGCTGCGTGTTCCTGTTTTCGATGGATTCCAGAAACGTAATCAGCTTCAGCAAAAGGAAATTGCCATTCAAAAGAACATAAACACGCTCGCACAGATGCGAACAGCAGCCGAAAAAGAAGTCGATGATGCTAACAGCAGCTTTAAAGCACATAAGAATCTTCTCACTAACAGTAAAAAGAGTCTTGATCTCGCTGAACAGCTGTTTGAAAGTTCTATCAGTGAATACGAGAACGGCATTACATCGCTTACAGAATTGCTGAACGCACAAAGCGATCTTACAAATGCGCGGACAAATTACAGCTCAGCGCTTCTCAACTTAAAGCTTGCTGAACTATCACTTCAGAAGGCAAATGGAAAACTATTAACGAATCTTTAAAAAAAATTAAAACCTCATACAATGAAATCGAAAATCACAATCCTGGTTATTATCGTGGCCCTCGTTATCAGCGTGTCGTTCACGCTCAGGAGTAATAAAGCCCAAGTGGAGAAGAATGTTTATCATCCTGATGTTGAACGTAAGATTGTTGTTCAATCGGGTCTCGTGAAAAGTGAAGATGTAGACCACACGTTTTCGTATACAGGCACCTTTGCTCCGTATCGTGAAGTGATGCTTATTCCCCAGTTACATGGTGAAGTAGAAGGCGTGTTCTTTGACGAAGGCGACGTGGTGAAGCAAGGTAAAACTCTTGTTCAGATAGACAACGACATTCTTCGCGCACAGTATCAGGCAGCCGAGGCAAATTATCAAACTGCAAAAAGAAATCTTGAGCGTTATCAAAATGCTTCCGTGAGTGGTGGTGTAAGTAATCTTCAGCTTGACAATCTGAAATTGAATCTGGCTACAAGTGAGTCACAGGTGAAACAACTCGCACGACAGATCGAGTTGAGCAAAATTACTGCGCCGTTTAGCGGAACAATGACGCTTCGCTCAACAGAGCCGGGAGCAGTTGCTGGTGGTGCCGCCGTTGCCAGGATATCAGATCTTTCTCAACTGAAACTTGAGATCGCTGTTCCGGAAAAGGAAGCTGTTATGTTCAAAGCCGGCGAAAAGGCGGAGATCTACACTGATGTTCGTCCAGGTGAAGTGTTGTTCGGAACGATCGAGTATGTATCGGATCGTGCAGACGCGGCACACAATTACAATGTAAAGATCGTATTGAAGAACAATCATCCTGATGGAAAATTAAAGGCAGGAATGTATGGAACAGCTGTTCTGAAAAAATCTTTTGGTAAAAGTACACTTACCATTCCAAGATCAGCATTGCTTGGATCTGCGAAAAATCCGCAGGTGTTTGTGGTGAAAGACGGTAAAGCTGTTCTCACTAATATCATAACTGGATTTGCGACGAATGAATCGATAGAAGTTTTATCCGGCGTAACTGAAGGTGAAGAAGTTGTAACTACTGGTCACATCAATCTGGCAGATGGCGTCAACGTATCTGTTGTAAAATAACCCTCTAATAAAGAACCATTATGAACTTAACTGAAATATCAATCAAGCGACCGTCGATCATCATTGTGATCTTCGCGATCCTTATGCTCGGCGGCGCGTGGTGTTACAGCACTCTTCGATATGAGTTGTTGCCGCCAATGGAAGTACCAACGCTAGTGATCACGACTCCGTATCCTGGCGCCGCTCCCGCAGAAGTAGAACAAGCGGTGACAAAGAAGATTGAAGATGCAGTATCGGGTCTCGATCGCGTGAAAGGAATTCTTTCTCAATCTCATGAAGGCGTATCTGTGCTTGTCGTGGAATTTACCGTCGGCACAGATACCGAAGGCAAACAACAGGATGCGCAACGTGCGATCAACAATATATTGAATACTCTGCCAGAGGATGCTGAGTCTCCGTCGATCTCAAAGGTGTCGCCAAGCGATAAGCCGATCATCGAGTTAATGATCGTCTCGAACGAGGGCGCCCGTGAAACCTATGATCTTGTCGAGAATGAAATACTTCCACAGATCCAGCAAATTGAAGGTATTGGTGAGACGCGAATGCTTGGAGGTCAAAAACGTGAGATCAGAGTGAATGTGGACAAAGACAAGCTGGCATATCATAAACTTTCTTTGTCGCAGGTAACGAACGCGATCAACAGTGCAAACCTTGATTTTCCAACAGGGAAAGTAAAAGATCGCGATGATCAGATGACTGTTCGCCTATCGGGCAAATTCAGTTCGATCCAACAGGTAGAAGAACTTATCATCACCGTTGCCTCGGGTAGCCCTGTTCGTGTTGCTGATGTGGCTACGGTTGTGGATGGTGCAAAAGATCAGACATCCATCAGCCGATTTAACGGACAGGAAGGAATTGGTATCAGCATCAAGAAGCAGAGCAATGCGAACGCTGTGGCCATCAGCAAAGAACTGAAAGGAAAAATCGGCGGCCTTGAAGCTAAATATAAGGAACAGGGACTGAAAGTGATCCTGGCCGATGATACATCTGACTTCACACTGGAAGCTGCTGATGCTGTGACGCATGATTTGATCATTGCCGTAATACTCGTAGCTGCCGTTATGCTGTTGTTCCTTCATAGCTTAAGAGATTCGTTGATCGTTCTTGTTGCCATCCCCGCGTCGTTGTTGTCGACCTTCATCGCCATGTACCTCTTCGGTTATTCATTGAACCTGATGACGCTGCTTGCAATGTCGCTGGTGATTGGAATTCTTGTTGATGATTCGATCGTGGTGCTGGAAAATATTCACCGTCACCTTCACATGGGAAAAGACAGAGTCCAGGCAACGCAT
>JACZCZ010009993.1_pt1 | contig 11301 bp, 10 predicted proteins | sample 8641811 | NCBI WGS metagenome assembly JACZCZ01 (sample SAMN15324610, study PRJNA640507) | soil metagenome | isolation source: intercropping peanut in the first line | place: China: Luxin town, Laibin City, Guangxi Province | collected 2019-07-25 | depth 10cm m | reverse complement strand
CACGGCGGCCGGCGATCAATTCGGCAGCGGCTGGGCGTGGCTGGTGCTCGAGAACGGGAAGCTGAAAATCGTCGCGACGTCCAACGCGGAAACCCCGCTCACCACGCAGCAGGTGCCCCTGCTGACGATCGACGTGTGGGAACACGCGTATTACCTGGATTACCAGCACCGCAGGCTCGACTACATCGCCGCGTTCCTGAGCCACCTCGTCAATTGGGACTTCGCGAACCAGAATCTCGCGGCGGCGGTCCCGCAGGCGTGATGTTGTTAGTTCGGGAAAACCTGAGTGTCGTATCGAGTATTTCAAATTGATCAAATAGAACAACGCCTGTAGAACGGGCGTCACTTGAAGAGGAGGCCACAACATCATGTTGTCCAATGCCGACATGCGCGGCCATCAGGCCATGGCGCAGTTCTCTCATGAGCTGCGCAATTGCCTCGGTACCGCCCGCAGTGCGATGCGGGTCCTCGAGATCCGCGACCTGGAGCTTGCGTATCGCAAGAAGACGCGAAAGCTGATTGGGCGCCAGCTCGATCAGATGACTCGTCTCGTCGACGATCTTCTCGACGCCTCGCTGGTCAGCAGTGGGCGCTTCCGGCTCGACCGCGCGCGTATCGATCTGCGCGCCGTGCTGGACAACGCCGCCGAAGCCGTGCAGTTCCTGATGAAGCAGCGGCGACACAGCCTGAAGGTTTGCGCCCCGCCGGCGCCGATCTGGCTGAATGGCGACGCCGCGCGGCTGGAGCAGGTGTTCGTGAACCTGCTGGTGAACGCGGCGAAGTACACGGACGTGGGCGGCGAAGTCAGCGTGCTGGCCGAGCCACTCGAACATGAAATTGTCGTCCGGGTCCGCGATAACGGAATCGGAATCTCACCCGACGTGCTCCCGCGTGTGTTCGAACGTTACGTACAGGCCAACCAGTCCACGCGGCAGGGCGGCCTGGGATTGGGTCTGCCGCTGGTGCGCACGCTCGTGGAGAGTCATGGCGGCCGCGTCGAAGCGGCGAGCGCTGGCGTCGGAAAGGGCAGCGAGTTCAGCGTCTGGATTCCGAAGTGATGCGTGGCGCCGATCAGAAGTTGTGCTCGATGCCGATGGCGGCATAACGATTGCGCTCGTTCGTGCCGCCGATGTCCCCGGACGTGTAGAACGCGAACAACCGCGTGTCGTCGCCGAGTTTGCGATCGAGCCCCACCGACAACATCGACTCGAACCGGTTGTCGAGCGGATCGATCGCGGGCTGTGTGCGCCAGATGTCCGCGTCCAGGTACTGGAACTTCGCGACGTACTTGCCGTGAGTCCAGGCGAACGATGCGCCGTAGCCGTCTTCTTCGATGGCGCCCGCTTCAGTGCGCTGAAACAGCAGCATGACCCGCGCGGCTCCGAACGTGTAACCGCCGACCACGCGTGTCGTGTCGACGTCAGTGCCATCGATGTCGCTGTCATGTGCGATGGCCGCATAGACGAAATCCGTTTCGTATTCGAGAGCGAATGAGGTGCCGTCCGCGACACCGTCGTTGCCGGCCTCGGGATCTTCGCCCGGAATGAAATTCACGACGGCGCGGAACGCCTTTCCGATCGTCGGCGTGGTGTAGCCGATGTAATCCTTGAGGCGGTTTTCGCCGTTGAGCACCCTGGTGATGTCGCCCTCGAGATCGTCGAACAGGTCGAAGTCGCCCTGTGCTTCCTTGAGCGCGGTGTCGTGGCGCCCGACCTTGATCGTGCCGAAGGCGCCTTCCAGGCCGACGAACTGGTTGCGCGGCGTGATGTTGTCGTCATTCGCCTCGCTGTCGATGTTCACGCCCCATTCGAGCTGGTAGATAGCCTTGAGACCCGCGCCGAGGTCCTTCTCTCCCTTCACGCCAATGCGTGAGGCATTGCTCTGCAGTTCCACATGTTCTTCGGAAGCCTCGTCGGAATTCTGCAGCGTGACGTTGATGCGGCCGTAGACGTCGAGCTCGTCGCTCGCGCCGGCCGCCGCCGATATCAGGCAGGCCGAGATAGTCAGCCAACGCTGCGTATTCACCGGTGAGTGACGCGGAAGATCGTGCCGTTCGCATCGTCGCTCACGAGCAGGGCGCCGTCGCGTGTAACGGCAACTCCCGCGGGCCGGCCCCACGCGGTGTCGTTGTCGACGAGGAACCCGGTCATGAAGTCCTCGTACTCGCCGATCGTTTTTCCACCCTTCATTCGCACGCGGACTACCTTGTAACCCGTCCGTTCCGGCCGCGTATGCGAGCCGTGCAACGTAACGAACGCATCGCCTCGATAGTCAGCCGGGAATTTGTCGCGATCGTAAAACGCCACGGCAAGCGCCGAGGAATGCGCCTGGAACAACACTTCGGGTGCACGCACGTGGCTGGCGAGATCGGGGCGTTTTCCCTTCAACGCCGGATCCTCGCGGCCGCCGAGATAGAACCAGGGCCAGCCGAAGAACGCGCCATCCTCCAGCCGCGCCATGAAATCCGGAACGAGGTCGGGACCGAGGTGGTCGCGTTCGTTTACCACGCACCAGACCGCGTCGGTGCCGGGTTGCAGCGCGAGTCCCGAGCAGTTGCGCAGTCCGGTGGAGTAGTTGCGGATCTCCTTTCCCTCCGGATCGAACACACGCACCACCGCGCGATTCTCTTCCTCACCCCAGGCGGCACCGCGGCCGTGGGTCTTCTCGAATTCGCGCAGCTTCTCCGGTGTCATTTCCGGCATGCCGTTGATGCCAAGGTTGGAGGCCGAGCCGATGGAAACAAACATGCGTTTGCCGTCGCGTGACACCGCGAGGTCGCGCGTCCAGTGCCGCTTCGTCGGGATATCGCGGATGATCACTTGCGCGGGACCGGCCGCCTTGATGTCGCCGTCGCGGTACGGATAACGAACCACCTGGTTGGCCGCCGCCACGTACACGTGTTGCGGGTTCACGGCCGGATGAAACGCGATGCCGTAGGGTTTCTCCAGGTTCTGCACGAACACTTCCGGCTTCGCGGGGCCACTCGCACCTGCGCGGAATACGAGCACGCGTCCGGTGCCACTTTCCGAGAGAAAGATATCGCCATTCGGCGCGGCCCGCAGAGTGCGAGGTTGTTTGAATCCATCGGCGAACACCTGCACCGCGAAGCCTTCGGGCACTTTGGGCAGCGCGCCTTTTGGCCGCGCGACGATCTTTATGTTGGTGCCCGTGGACGTTTCAGGTTCCGTGGCCTTCGGTGACGCCGGCAAGTCCGCAATCCTGATGTGGCGCCGCACACCGGGCGCATCGGATTTCCAGCCCGACAACGCGGCGCTACCGCTGCGCGGCTCACCGGTTTGAGCGCAGACGAGTGAAGCCGCGAGGGTCAGCGTCGCAAGCGCCGAAAGCATGGGTAGCCGCATGTTGATCTCCGGATCCGAGGTGGCGCCCGGGCGCGAGTGGGTAGTTTGTGTACGCCGCACATTGCCGGCGCGCAATCATCCATTACGCGGCGTCGCGCAAGAGTGATGAACCCTCGATAGCTGCCGATTCCCACATCACTACCAGCGTCAAATGGAGGCAGGCTGGCCACATCCGGCCGACAATTCGCCGGATGCAAAGGCCCTTACACCCCCTGCACGCAGTGTTGCTCGCGGGCACGATCCCTCTTTTCATCGGCGTGTTGCTAGCCGACATCGCGTACTTCCAGACCGCCGAAGTGCAGTGGAAGAACTTCGCTTCCTGGCTCCTCGTGGGTGGATTGTTGTTATGCGGCGTGGCTTTGGTGTGGGCGCTCGTGGGGCTTTTCCGGGTCGGCTGGCGAATGCCGGGGGCGATCTATTTCTTCCTGCTGCTCGCGATCTGGATCCTGGGTTTCGTCAATGCGCTGGTGCACGCGGCCGATGCGTGGGCGAGCATGCCCAGAGGCCTCATTCTTTCCGCGATCGTCGTCCTGCTGGTGCTCGCGGCAACGTGGTCGGGATTGTTCAACTCTCGCCCGGTGAGGGCGGGATGGTCCGGCCCGCATGGATTCTGCTTGCGATGCTGCCGGTCCTGTCCGCCTGCGGCAGAGATCCCGGCGCGTCTCAATATGGTCCGGATCCGCAGTTGCCGGAACCCGAGTCGCAACTGTTGCCGACCATGAGTATCGCGAGGCCGGCGAATTGGGGCGACCGGAAACCCGCGGTGCCCGACGGGTATGCGATCTCGGCGATCGCCACCGGTCTCGCCATTCCGCGCCAGACACTGGTTCTTCCAAACGGTGACATCCTGATCGCCGAGGGCCGTGGTGGAAACGCACCCAAACTGACGCCGAAGGACGTGATCGCCGCCCGCATCAAGGCGCAGGGGACGAGCCCGGTCAAAGGCGGAAATCGTCTGACCTTGTTGCGGGATGCCGATGGTGATGGCGTCTACGAAATGCGGCGGACCTTCGCCGCGAATCTCAATGCGCCGTATGGCCTGGCGCTCGTGGGAGACCAGTTGTTCGTCGCCAACCAGGACGCGCTGGTGCGCTTCGATTACGAAGTCGGGCAGCTCGAGGCGCGCGGTCCGCCGGTCACGGTGACCGAACTACCCGCATCGATCAATCATCATTGGACCAAGTCGCTGGCCGCCAGCCCCGACGGACGATTCCTGTACGTGGGCATCGGTTCCAACAGCAACATCACCGAACGCGGCATGACGGCCGAAGCCGATCGCGCACGGGTGTGGCAGGTCGACGCGCAAACGGGCGCGCACCGGCCCTTCGCCACCGGGTTGCGTAATCCCACTGCGCTCGCCTTCCTGCCGGGCACGGGTGAGCTCTGGGCGGTGGTCAACGAGCGTGACGAAATCGGTCCGAATCTCGTGCCCGACTACCTGACTTCGGTGCGTGAGGGCGGCTTCTACGGCTGGCCATACAGTTACTGGGGCAGCCATGTAGATAGCCGCGTGCGGCACCAGGATCCGCAGAAGGTCGCGGCCGCGATCCGCCCCGATTACAGCCTGGGTTCGCATGTCGCGGCGCTCGGAGTCGCGTTTTCGGCGCCCGCCATGGGCGCGCAGTTCGCCGACGGCGCATTCGTCGGAGAACACGGTAGTTGGAACCGCCGCGTGCCCGTGGGCTACAAGGTGGTATTCATTCCATTTCGCGACGGACGGCCAACCGGCGATCCCATCGACTTCGTGACGGGGTTCCAGGTAGATGGGCTGACGCTCGGCCGTCCGGTTGGCGTGACCGTGGATCCACGCGGCGCGCTGATCGTCGCCGATGATCTTTCGAACACCATCTGGCGCGTGACGGCGCCAGCAGCAGGAGAAGCAGGATGAAAGGTTTTGTCACCGACATCGAAAGCGCCACGCTCCGGAACAGTGACTACCGGCGCGTGCTATTCACCGGCCCCAAGACGCAGCTCGTACTCATGACCCTCGCTCCGGGTGACGAGATCGGCGCCGAAACACATGACGGACACGATCAATTCATTCGCGTCGAGGCCGGCACGGGCACCGTCGTGCTGGATGCGGAGCAGCACACACTCGCCGATGGTATTGCGGTCGTGATCCCGGCGGGGGTGCGGCACAACGTGATCAACACATCGCCGGACACGCCGTTGCGCCTCTACACTTTATACAGCCCGCCCGAACACGCCGACGGGACGGTGCATCACACGAAGAAGGATGACCCCGGCCACTGAGCGGGATCAGCCGCCGGTTTTCCACGCGGGCGTGCGCAACGCATCCGCGAGGAAATCGATCAGCCGCCGTGTCTTCAAGGGCAGATGTTTGCGGCTGGCATAGACGGCATAGATGCCGATCTCGATGGAGCGATAGTCCGGCAGGATTTCCACCAGGTCGCCGCGCCGCAGGTCCTCGCCGACGATGAAGTCGGGTTGCAGGATGATGCCCTGATGCATCAGCGCCGCGCGCCGGCAGGTGTCGCCATTGTTGGTGTGAATCCGCGGAACGATGCGGACATCGACCGGTCCGTCGGGACCGGTGAAATGCCATTCATCGCGCGTGGACCAGTAGGTATAGGAGATCACGGCATGTTGCCCGAGCTCATGCGGGTGAGCGGGTGCGCCGCGCCGCTGCAGGTACGCGGGCGACGCGCACAGCACCATGCGGGTGCTGGCGAGCTTGCGTGTCACCAGCGTCGAATCGGGAATGCGGGTGATCCTGATCGCGAGGTCATAACCCTCGTCCACGAGGTCGACGATGCGATCCCCCAGCGTGATGTCGAGCGACACGTCCGGATTCGCGTCCGCGAACGGACCCCACAGCGACGCCAGGTGCTGGGCGCCGAAGGTCAGCGGCGCATTCACGCGGATGACGCCGCGGGCTTCGCCGGCGCGGCGCGTGAGCTGCGACTCGGCTTCTTCGATGGACTCCAGCAGTTCTTTCGCCCGCTCGAAAAACATCCGGCCCTCTTCGGTGAGCGAGAGGCGCCGAGTGGTTCTCTGCAGCAATCGCACATTGAGGCGCCGCTCGAGCTCGCCGACGTGGCGGGAAATGGCCGCCTTGGAAAGTCCCGTTGCCCGAGCGGCGCCAACGAAGCTGCCAGCGTCCACGACAGCCACGAAGCTGCTCATTTCCTGGATCTTGCTCATATTGTCTCGGTATACGAGACGATCTGTCTCATGAGCCTGTGTTTATCACACCAGATAAACCTAATACAGTCGTCTCACACATTTAATAGGAATGAGGAGCGACACATGAAGATCACGATTCTCGGCGCCGGCAACATGGGCGCGGCATTCGCAAAACAGCTCACGCGCGCCGGTCACAAGGTGCGGATTGCCGCCCGCAGCGCGGACAAGGCCAAGTCGGTCGCGGCCGCGAACCCGGACGCGGTTGCGGCCCCGATGGGCGAGGCGCTCGCCGATTCGAGCATCGTCATCGTCGCCACCGGCTACGCCGACGCGGTTCCCGCCTTGTATTCGCTGGGCTCTCTCGCGGGCAAAGTGATCATCGACATCACCAACCCGCTCAGCGCCGACTTTTCGGGACTCACCGTCGGCCACACGACCTCGGCCGCGGAAGAAATCGCCAAGGCCGTGCCGGGAGCCGAAGTCGTGAAGGCGTTCAATACGGTGTTCGCACAGGTCCTGGCGGATGGCGCCGGCTTCGCTAACGGCCAGACGGCGCCCGTGTTCATCGCCAGCGACAGCGAACGCGCGAAGCAGACGGCGACCGAGCTCGTGAAGAGCATCGGTTTCAAGCCGGTGGATGCGGGTCCGCTCAAGAACGCGCGGTACCTCGAGCCGCTGGCGGCATTCAACATCTACCTCGGCTACGGCGCCGGTCACGGGACGGCGATTGCCCCGGCGTGGATTCGCAAGGCGGCGTAAGGTGATGTTCGGCGGAGCACTCGCGCACCCGCGCGGGTGCTCCCCTGCTAACTACAAAAACCCGAAACCTGGGAGTTCACGACATGAACGAAGCTATCGGTAAATTGATTCTGCGGGTTGCCCTCGGCGGCCTGGTACTCGCGCATGGCATCAGCAAATTGACCGGCGGCATCGGGTTCATCACCGATACCGTCGCCGGCGCTGGATTGCCTGCGTTCTTCGCCTATGGTGTATACATCGGCGAAGTGGTAGCACCGTTGTTGCTGATTGCCGGCTGGTACTCACGAATCGGCGCGGGCGTGATCGCGATTAACATGTTGTTTGCGATCGGCCTGGTGCACGGCGCGGAGTTCTTCACTCTCAACCAGAGCGGCGGATGGGCGCTCGAGCTGCAGGGCATGTTTCTGTTCGCGGCGATCGCGCTCGTTCTGATGGGGCCGGGGCAATACCGGATCAATGACAAGTAGTGGAGCGCGATTCATGAACATTCAGCAGGCGATGAAGAATCCGAACCTCGCGTTTGCCTCTCCGGAGGCGATCGAGACGTCGACGGAATTCTCGGTGGTGCAGAAACACGCAATCCTCCTGCAGTGGAAAGACCAGCTGGAGAAATTGCTCATCGCCGACGACGAAAGCATGCTGCGTTCCGACGCGAAAGCGGGCGCGAACGCGGAATGCCTGCGGCGCGTCACGGATACCCTCGCGCGCCTGCCGCCAGGGTAGATCCGATGAGCGTCGCGACGTCCGTGGGCGCCCAGGCGCCGGGGACTATCTACGTGTGTCCGATGCATCCGGAGATTCGCCAGGATCATCCGGGGAATTGCCCGAAGTGCGGGATGGCGCTCGAGCCCGAGCTGCCCAGTCTCGAAGAAGGTGAAAATCCCGAGCTCGTCGACTTCCGGCGGCGATTCTGGTGGACGTTGCCACTGACCATCGTGGTCACGTTGCTTGCGATGTTCGGTCATCGCCTCGGGTGGTTCGGGATGGCGACGCAATCGTGGATAGAGCTCGCGCTCTCTGCGCCGGTGGTTCTGTGGGCGGGATATCCGTTCTTCGAACGCTGGGCGCAGTCCATCGCCAACAAGAGTCCCAACATGTGGACGTTGATAGGCACAGGCACCGGCGCCGCATTTCTGTACAGCGTCGTCGCGACCGTGGCGCCCGGAATCTTTCCCGAGTCGTTCACTTCGATGGGCCGGGCCGCTGTCTATTTCGAAGCCGCTGTCGTGATCATCTCGTTGACGCTGCTTGGCCAGCTGCTCGAGCTCAAGGCGCGCTCGCAAACCTCCGCCGCGATCAAGGCGTTGCTGGGCCTCGCGCCGAAGACCGCGCGCCGGATCAGGCGCGACGGCACCGAGGAAGACGTTCCGCTCACCCACGTTCACGTGGGAGATGCATTGCGCGTGCGGCCGGGCGAGAAGGTTCCGGTGGACGGCGCGGTGCTGGAGGGCGCGAGCGCCGTGGATGAACCGATGCTCACGGGAGAACCCCTTCCGGTGAGCAGGCGCCCCGGCGACAAACTCATCGGCGCCACGCTCAATACCAGCGGCGCGCTGGTCATGCGTTCCGAGCGCGTGGGTTCGCAGACCATGCTCGCGCAGATCGTGCAACTCGTGGCGCAGGCGCAGCGCTCGCGTGCCCCGATGCAAAGCATGGCGGACCGCGTCGCCGGCGGATTCGTGCTGGTGGTCGTCGCCATCGCGCTCGCGACGTTTTTCGCCTGGGGAATATTCGTTCCGGAGAAGGGCTGGGTGTACGGACTGGTGAACGCCGTCGCGGTGCTCATCATCGCGTGCCCGTGCGCACTCGGGCTGGCAACGCCGATGTCGATCATGGTGGCCATGGGCAAGGCCGCGACGCAGGGCATCCTGTTTCGCGATGCGGCGGTCATCGAACGCCTGCGTACCGTCGACACCCTGATCGTGGACAAGACCGGCACGCTCACCGAAGGCAAACCCGCGTTCGATCGCGCCATTCCCGTCGAGGGCACGCAGGCCGGCGAGGTGCTGCGCCTCGCGGCGAGTCTCGACCAGGGCAGCGAACATCCGCTGGCCGATGCCATCGTGCGCGCCGCCCGCGAGCAGGGACTGGCGCTCGAGAAACCCGAAGATTTCGAGTCGGACTCGGGCATCGGGGTCCGCGGCAAGGTTTCGGGCCACAGTCTCGCGCTCGGCAACACCGTATTGATGAAACAGCTCGGCGTCGTGGTAGATAGCCTGAGCTCTCAGGCGGAAACCCTGCGGGCGGAGGGCGCGAGCGTGATGTATCTCGCCGTCGATGACCGGCTGCGGGGCATCCTGGCCGTCTCCGATCCCGTCAAGGCAAGTACGCCCGAGGCGCTGCGGCTGCTGAAAAGCACAGGTCTGCGCATCGTGATGGCCACCGGCGACGGCCACACCACGGCGCGCGTGATCGCCGGCCGGCTCGGGATCGACGAGGTGCACGCAGAGGTGCAACCCGTCGACAAACTACTGCTCGTGGAAAAGCTGCAACGCGAAGGCCGGGTCGTCGCGATGGCCGGCGATGGCATCAATGATGCCCCGGCGCTGGCGCAGGCCGATGTCGGCATCGCCATGGGCAATGGAACGGACGTGGCCATGAGCAGCGCGCAGGTGACACTCGTGAAGGGCGACCTGCGCGGGATCGCGCACGCGCGGGAGATCTCGGCCGCCACCGTCGCCAACATGAAGCAGAACCTGGGCTTCGCGTTCGTCTACAACGCGCTGGGGGTGCCGCTGGCGGCGGGACTGCTCTATCCACTCACCGGGTGGCTGCTGTCGCCGATGTTCGCGGCGTTGGCGATGAGCCTGAGCTCGGCCTCGGTGGTCTTCAATGCCTTGCGCCTGCGTGCGCGGAACTGAGTTGCACGGGGGTTGCGGATGAGCGAACTACAATTCACCGGCCGCGTCATCATCATCGGCTGCGGCAGCATCGGCCAGGGCATCCTGCCGCTCATCAGGCGTCACATTCCGCTCGAAGGTGATGGGCGGCTCCTGGTCCTGTCGGCCGACGAGCAGGGGCGGGGAATCGCGCGGAAATGCGGCGCGCGCTTCGAGCATGCGCATCTGACTCCCGGCAATCATCGCCGTATTCTCGGCAAACACGTCAGCGCCGGCGACCTCGTGCTGAATCTTTCGGTCAACGTTTCCAGCCTCGACCTGATCCGCTTCTGCGCCGAGCAGCAGGCCTTGTACGTCGATACTTCGATCGAGCCCTGGCCGGGCGTGTACGCGAACCCGATGCTGAAGATGCTGGACCGGACCAACTTCGTCATTCGCGAGAAGGCGCTGCGGCTGGCCGCGGAACTCGGCCCGGAGGCGCCAACCGCCGTGGTCGATCACGGCGCGAATCCGGGAATGGTTTCGCATTTCGTCAAACGCGCGCTGCTCGACCTGGATCGGCTGCTGCGAGACGGCGCCGCGCGGCCTGTCGTGCGCGAGGACTGGGCGACGCTGGCGCGCGATCTCGACGTCACCGTCATCCAGATCGCCGAACGGGATACCCAGGTCAGCGACAACGCGAAACGTCACGGGGAGTTCGTCAACACCTGGTCGATCGAGGGCTTCGTCGACGAGCTGATGCAGCCGAGCGAGATCGCGATCGGTATGCACGAATTGAACCTGCCGCGGCGGGCGCGGCAACACCGCGCGGGCTCCGGGACTATCTACATGCCCCGCCCCGGCGGTGGGACTTTCGCCCGCAGCTGGACGCCGTCGGTGGGCGGATACCAGGGCTTGCTCGTCACGCACGACGAGGTGTTCTCGATCTCGGACTATCTATCGCTGCGCGAAGGAGAGCGACAGGTTTATCGCCCCACGGTGATGTTTGTTTATCACCCCTGCGACGACGGGATGTTGTCCGCGCTCGAACTCGAGGGACGCGGCTGGAATATGCAGCCCTCGAGCCGGCGCCTGAGCCACGACATCGCGGATGGCATGGATGAGCTGGGCGTGCTGCTCGCCGGGCACGCGAAGGACGCTTACTGGTTCGGATCGCAGCTGTCGATCCAGGACGCGCGCCGTCACCTGAAATT
>JACZCZ010030017.1_pt1 | contig 11319 bp, 23 predicted proteins | sample 8641811 | NCBI WGS metagenome assembly JACZCZ01 (sample SAMN15324610, study PRJNA640507) | soil metagenome | isolation source: intercropping peanut in the first line | place: China: Luxin town, Laibin City, Guangxi Province | collected 2019-07-25 | depth 10cm m | reverse complement strand
CGGGACGTGGGGGTCGCAAGTTCGAATCTTGCCACTCCGACCAGCCAAATCAATTACTTACCTGACCCGATTTCTCCTTAAATTCTATTCCCGCACAGTTTCCGCACAGTTTCAATAGGCATTTGCGGCGTTTTGCTGGAATTTCGGGTCGTTGTGCAGATAGGTTCTTTCGAACTCATCCGTAGTGATTCCGAGAGATGCAGACGCTTCCTGAACGTCAACGCCGGCATTCGCCAGCCACGTTCCACGCGTATGCCGCAAGATGTGCGGCGTAACGTCCTCATCCAAGCCAGCCTCTCCCCGAACCTTTCGAAAAGCCTTGTGCGGCTTTGTCACCTTATCCCCGTAGTAGTGGATCACGTGAAGGCACGGCTCGTCTCTCTTCTTGTCTGCCTCGTGCCAATAGCGCAGGAGGGTCAAGAGGCGCGGAGGTATCTTGACTGGCGTCTTGCGCTTGTTGTGCGCCACGCGCTCTCCCTGCGCCTTCCTGTAGAGAATGCCATTCTCCAGATCGACCCAGCCTCCTGTCGTGTTCGGCATCCACTGCAGGCCTAGCATCGCGCTCAGGCGCGTTCCTGTGTAGACGCCTATCAGAACCAGCCTGGCGATATGCTTGCAGTACCGTAGCCGCCGTGCGGCCCGTACAAGCTTCCCGACTTCCTTCCTCGTCAGCCACCGTTCCCGCGGCAGGCACTTATCAGGCAGCGTCACCTTCGGAACCACGTCGAGCGTATATTCTCCGTGGTAGTAGTTGATGGCTGCTCGCAGGACTTCCAGATCCCTCCTGGCTCCTGAGTCCGTTTCCCGTTCATCTGCGAACTCGCGGCAAACCTTCCCCCTGATCTCCCCCACGATCATATCGCCGAAGAAATCATTCAGGCGCAGAATCCTGGCTTTGGTTTCCTTTGGCCTAGATGTCCCGTCAGCTTTTTCGCTGTCGTAGACGGCAAGGATATCGCCAACGGTTATTTCAGCCGCACGACCTCCGCGGACTGGCTGGAATTTCTCCCCAAGGTACTCTTGGAGCTTGCGAGCTGCTTCTTCAGCCGCATCCTCAGCGCATCCTGTGCGGATATTGGTCTTTCCATCCCTGATAATCCAGACGTTCCGTCCGCCGTCTGACCTGAGGTAGAGCCTTGGGGGTTTTCGCTTTTGCGGCATTTATCAATCATCCTCTTCACTCCGTTGTGGGTGACGAAGTCCTTGTTGGCGATCCGAATGAACTCCAGATTGCCCTTTCTGTGCTCGGTGCGCAGACCGGATTTCGTCAGACGACCACGGAAGAACAGCGCGCAAGCTTCGTCAAGGGTGACGGGGGTGTCATCGTCAAGGGCTGTCATTCCCGCACCTCGTGTAACAAGAGGTTCCCGTAACCGTTCACCAGAGCCACGACAAACTCGGCAACCGCCAGATCGTCTGTTCTGAGAACAACCTTCCCCGATCGGTTCAGAATGCTTCTGTTCCCTCGTTCGTCTTCGGCGATCACCCAGGGCCGTTCTTCCGCGACCTCTTCGCGATACCCCATCATGCCTCTGGCTATCTCGTCAGATAACCTTCTCCAGCTTTCTTGTGGTTCTCTGCTACCTAACAGCTTCTCTGCATTCTTCTCTGCTCTTGCTATAAGTTCGGCCTTATCGTCGCCGAGGAAGAGGCTATAGAGTAGCGGCTTTAATCGATCCCTATAGGCCGCGACCGTGAAGACATCATATTCGCCGGCACCCCAAAGGTGAGTGAGAACGTCATACAATTCATCTATCTTGTCTTTACTGGCGGTCATTGATTTTCCCCTTCGCGTCTGGCAATCCTTTCCCAAGCCTTAGCCTCAAGACGAGGGCGAAGTTCTGCTAGTGTAAATCTCTCATCACGATGCCCTCGCCGACGAGCGATGCGCTGCGCCGTTTTCCATATTCGATAGCAAGTCATGATAGGTAGACCGCAGTCTTCGCACGCATTTCCGCTCTCAATAATCGTTGTCATTGTCCTTCCTTCAGCGCTGCGTCGATCATGGCCCGCCAATGTATAATCAGCGTTTCATCACCAAGAACCTCGAAGTTTTCTCCGTACTCACGGTAGTCGACAGCTTCGTTGCCGGCATCGAGCATTTCTTTTGTCGGCTCTCGCAGAACCTTGATCGCTGCAATTGCCGCATACCTTGTGTCTTCTATTCCCATCGGCAATGGGGCATTAACGTCTTCTGCGATCGCCAGCGCTACTTTCTCGATCATCGTTGTCATCTTGCCTCTTCTCCTCTGCGCCCCAAATCTCTCCTATGGCTAAAAGACCCTCGAAATCCCCAGACACCCCCGAGATAGGCGATAGCGTCATCCTGTCGGGTGAGGTCGTTTACATCGATGACGACTTTGTGCCGCGGGTGGCTATCGCGGGCGTTGAGTACCCTGTCAGGGTTACCGGCCACCGCTACGACCTGATCAAGGCGACGAAGCCGAAGACGAAGGAGTGAGGTCATGGCTGACCCTCGGCTTTGGCGCGGATGACCTTGGCGATAGCCTTACCGTGCTTGTACCACTCAGGACCGCCAGCAAAAACGTTAAGTTCCGGGTAAACTCCGAGCGTCTCCGCAATCTCCGCCGCCTCGATGAAAGCAACCTTCCGCGCTTCGGCAATCTCCCGCCGCATCCGTTCTAGTTCGGCGTCCTGCTGAGAGAGGCGGGAGGCGTACTGCGCGATGAGTTCTGCCGATGCTTGCTTGCCGTTGAGGCCGTTGAGGATCGCCAAAACCTGATGCGGATGCGCGCCGTTCTGGTTGCAGCGCGCGATCAGAAGGCCGTCGTAGTCGTGCTCGTAGATCGATGTGTGGAAGTTGTCGTTCTCGGTCAGCTCGTGGACTGCTTCGAAATTTCCAAGGATGATCGGATCACTCATGGCTTGCGCCTCCAAGGGCTGCGTCTTTCGAGCGGTCGTGCTCGATTGCTCGATCTTCGCCCATCGTGCGCCAGTCGGGCCACGTGCGGGCCATGTTCTTTTTCTGCTTGGCAAGGAGAGCGGGTAATAGGTCGGCCGCTTTGCCACCGTGGCGCCAGAAGCCATCCATAGCCAGAATGACGACATCGACCCATTCGGATAGGTCGTGCGGCTCCTGTTCGATTTCCCCCAGTTCCTTGCGGATATGGTCGAGAACGCCTTTGGTGCGCAGCGCAGGGCCGAACGTCTCGCGAGACCACTCTATTTGGCGCTCGTAATAGGTCTGGATGGTTTCAGGGCATGGAGCCGGATACAGCTTGTCGAGATCCGCGCTAAGCCACCTCGCCATCATGAGGTGGCTTTCGCCAGCTTGATGCATGCGATTGATATTGGCCTGGACGGTATCCTTGACCTGTTGATATGTCGGTCTGGCCACCGGCTCCCCCACTACCGCCGCTGCTGGCACGGAAAGGGCGGCGGAAAGGGCTGTTTCGGCCTTGTCACGCCAATATTCTCTCTGCTGCTCTGGATCTTCTCCATTAGCTGTTTCATGAATGGTTTCTGCATCCCATGAGAACCCATCTCGTTCGCACATGGCGCGCGCTGCGGCCTCGATTATCTCGGGTGTTGGCGGGTCTCTGTCAGTCACGCTGCAATCTCCATGTAGGCGCCGATCACTTCGGCCGCGACTTGAGGGACGATCGCGTTTCGAGCGGCGTCAGTTGCGCCCACTCTCTTGGGTAGCCCATCATCCACAGCTCGAAAGCGGGCGAGTGCACTCTCCCAAGGCTCGTTCCACGGAAAGGGTTTGAGGAGCCTCCCCACTCGTCTAGCCTGCCGGCTACATGGTTCCTGCCGTGATTGCTCGTCCCGCTGGGAGTGGGCAACGAACCAGAGCCGGTCACGTCGATGGGGGGCGCGGACACCGAAAGCCGGGACAACGACGGCCCCGCAGGCATAGGAATCTCCTTCCAAGTCTGCGCGTACGGCGGCGATCCATTCCTGGCCAATTTTACTTGCAACCTGCTCTCCAAAGACTGTTGAAGGCCGGCGCTCAGTGATGAGGCGGTGAAAAGCGGGCCAGAGGTGTCGTTCGTCGACATGGCCTCGTTGCTTGCCTGCGACCGAAAGCGGCTGACAAGGGCAAGATCCGGTCCAGACTTCTCTATCGTCGGCCCATCCGGCCATTCTGAGGGCGAGTGACCATCCTGCGATACCGGCGAAGAAATGGCACTGCGTATAGCCCTTGAGGTCGTCTGGCTGGACATCCACGATGCTCCTTTCGTCAACGTCGCCTGGCGCTATGTGGCCGGCAGCAATGAGGTTGCGCAGCCAAGCAGCGGCATACGGGTCGATTTCGTTGTAATAGGCCGCCATGCTATCTCTCCCCCTCCCTGCTGGAGAGGGCGGCGTCAGCTTCTTCAATGAGCTTCCGAGCTTTCCGAAGTTCACCGAAAGTATGCCGGGAGAAGGTGCTGGACTGAGCGTCGTCGTCCCATCGGTCCATCCACTTTTCGTGGTGCTTCGTGAACGCTGCGAGGCTGTTGGCGAGGCGCATCGCCAGAGCTTCCGCCGCGAAACGCTTGTCCCTGTTCACAGCAAGATCGGCGTCAGCCTTCTTGGTGTATTCGTCGGCAGCTTCCAGCGCGCGGTCGTAGAGCGTCAGGTCGTCAGCGGGCCCGCTCTCAGACTGCGGCAGTTCGAGATGATGGCAGACGACGCGAAGGATCTCTTCGTAGAGGTTCAGCCTCTCGACCAGCGCCGTACTGTCGGGCTGGGCGTCGATGCGGCCCTCGCCATTGCAATCCGGGCATTCAGTGACAGCCTCGTCGCCAGCATCGCCCTCGTGTGGGTGCTTGTATCGCTCCCAATCCGTGACGATCTCGCCGTTGCCTTGGCAGCGCTCGCAGGCGACCGCCTCCACCTCCTGCCCGCCGTCCTTGCCGGGGGAGGAGGTGAGGGAAGCGGCGACTAGGTCATTGAACGCCCTGCACACGTCGCTATGCACCCGGTAGGCCGTATCGCCGATAATGATCAGATCTCGGAAGTCATGATCCGGCTGTACGGCGAGAGCGGAACTGATGCGCTCGTTAAAGTCAGCCTGAGCCGCAGCTTTCGCAGCTTCGAAATTATCCTCTGGGTTTAGCCCAACGCCTTTTTCGCCATGGAAATACACCCCCCAGCACCAGTGATCATGAGGATTACGTTCGATGCGATAACCGCCAAAGAAGGTATCTGCAATTTGCCACCCTTCCTCGTTTAGTCGCCACTCCAGCGCCTTGACCTTCCCCTCTACTGCAATGGGGAGGGTGGATAGGACCCGGTTGCGTTCGGCGAGGATCGCCTCGGCAATTGCCAGCCGAACTTCTGACGGGTCGGGCATCACATAGTTGATATGGATCGCTTCTGCCGCATCCATGATGTCTTCCGGGATCTGGGTCATGTCAGCGGGCCTCCGCGTTTGGAAACGGCAACGGAAGGTCGTAACGGGCGGCGAAGTTGTTTGCCTCCTGCTGCTTCCGGGCTATTATTTCGAGAGATGAATTGGTTTGCTGGAACTTCCCGCAGATCGGCGCTTCGCAACTTGGACCACGGCTCATGCCGTCGACATTGCGCTCGCGCGGGCAATCCCGGCTTTTCATCCAAAAGTAGCAGACACCGCACCGGAGCCGCGCTGAAAAGCGGGCTTCCATCACCTTGTCTTTCAGGTGAGCGATCTTCGAGATTCGGTCGAGCCCGGAGATAATGTTGTCGATGTCGGCCATCACTCCCCTCCAGCGTTAAGAGCGGGTCGGGAAGAGGAGAAGCCGCGGGATTTGATCTTGGCCTTGGACTGGGGCCAGATTCCCAAATGCTTCTTCCTGATCCGGTCGCATTTGGCCTGGATGCTCTGTTCCTCGGCCGACTTCTCACGATGAGGCTGTTTCAGGACTGGGTGCAAATTGGCTTCCCGGTGTTCGCCGCCGCGCCATAGGGCCTTGATGTGGTCTAGATCCCATGCCTCGCCGGCCATGATCTTCCGGTTCGATAGCTGGCAGATGCCGCCGAACTTCTCGAACACGCGCAGCCGAACGCGCGGAGGAATATTCTGATCTGAGTTTTTCCCGATCCATTCATCCACAGTTCGCATTGGAAAGTGCCTCCTCGTCGCTCTTGCCACTGTCGAGGCGGCTTAAGATGGTTGCGTGCGGGATGCCCGTCGCTCTGCTAGCCTGAGCCACCGTGACGATCCGGCCATGGCAAACGAGTTTTCGATTGATCGACCGGTTGTTGTTCTGCTGGATAGCCGTCGCCCAAACACAATTCTCAGGGCAGTAGTCTCCGTTGCTATCTAGACGTTCGAGAGAGTGTTTAGGAGTTGGACGAGCGCCCATGTCTTTGAAGAAGGCTTCGAATGAAGCCGACCACGCATCGCACATGCGAATGCCACGCCCACCGTAAAGGTGATACTTGCTGTTTTTGGGGTTCCGGCATCTCGATCTAGCGCCGTCCCAGGCCTTGTACTCTGGGCTATGAGATCTGCCGTGTGTCCTGTTCTTTCGGCCGCCTACTACGCATCCGCAGGACGAGCGGTTCCCGGCATTCAGGTGGCCTGTATTCGCGAACGTTGTCCCGCCGCAATCACACCGGCATTCCCAACGGTTAGATCTGTTACGCCTTTCGGCCTCAGCGACAACGGTCAGCTTCCCAAAACGCTTCCCTATCATCAGATCTTCCTCAGCTTCCTGATAAGCCGCTGCAAAACGCCTTCCTGCGGCTCTGTAGATTGGACGAAACGGGAGCGGCGGTCGGAGACCTCGTTCATGCCGATTTCTGCCCTGAGCCTGGCGTGGGTCTCTTCTCGCTTTTGAAGATGGGCGAGGGTGGAGGGACGGCAGTGAGGGAATTTCTTCATGTGGTCTTGGATGCTGCTGCTCATGCTGCATTCTCCGAAAAAGCATCCTTGATGCTGATGCCGTAGGTTGCGATGATCCATTTCTCAGCGGTGGCAATGAAGTCGTCGAACTCGCTCTCGCTCATGCTGGCGAAGCTGACGGACTTCGGAACTGCAACGGTGAAGCCCTTGACCAGAACCGGCGTCACAAAGCCCGTATGAAGCTTCACGACGTCATGAAGCGCCTCTGGCGATGGTGCACACTCGCAAGCCTTCACGACGCGCCCCAGGTACGACCAGTAGAGGCGAAGCTTTGCCGGCGAGCGGCCTTCCGAGACCGTGATCTTGATGCGCTGCCCAATAGGAAGGCGCTGGATAAGGTCAGCGTCGGTCATCATCTCTGGGATGAGATGGTTTCCGCGTCTCTGAACGTAAATCTGGGGCTGTTCGCTTTTAGCCATGATGGTCCAACTGCTTGTTTTTGCCTTCGAGTTCTGGGAACATGGCATGCAAGCGATGGTGGCACTTGGCGCAGAGCCAAACGACATCTAACGGCTTCGAATAGTCCTTGTGATGAGCATGCACCTGATCAGACCCGCAGAACTCGCAATCAAGCTTTTGAAGGCGACCGTCCCTAACTGCGTTCGATACGGCGGACTGAGCCCTATACGCCTGAGGGTTCTTGGCTCTCCAAATCTTGGTATTCTCGACGTTCTTCGCGATCCGTTCCGGAGATTTTGACCGCATACGGTCGTATTCACGGACCTTTTCATTGTTGCGAGAACGATTGCGAACCGCTGCTCGGTGGCATTCCTTGCAACTCGCCAAGTTCGAAGCGTAGAACTCGACCTTATGCTTGGTAATTCCGCACTTCTTGCAGGTGATCATGAGGCGCCTCACTAAAATGGAATCGAGTCGTCGAGGTCTTTGCTTCTCGACTGCTGGCTAGGCCCGTCTTCGTAGTCGTAGCCGGTCTGCTCTCGCTGCGTTGCTGCCTTTGCCTCGCCACCGCCCATCAGCGTGACTTCGGAGACGTTGACCGTCAGGTACGTCTTTCCTTCGTGTTCGCGCGTACCAAGGTCGCCGCATGCCGAAACCTTCGTGCCCTTCTTCAGGTATGAGGTGAGAGAGTCGCCGCGCTTGCCCCAAAGGCTGCAATCGAAGAAGAGGGCCGACTTCGTGCGGGCGTCATTCACGGCCACGGAGAAGCCAAGGACAGGCTCGCCCGACTGCGTTCGCCTCAGCACGGCATCCTTGGTGATGTTCCCTGAGATAACGATATTCTTCATTGCCTATTCTCCGGCCATCATCGGATGATTTGCGATCGCGTTTTCCGCCTCGATCTTCGCGGTAAGCTCCTGCTCGTATCCGCCGAAAAGCTCGGACAGACCGAAGAGGAAAGAATTGTTCCAGCCATTTTTCTTGGCGTCGGCGCGGTAGTGTTCCTTAACCTTCTCGAACTGGGCGAAGGTGTGAACGTCCACCATGTCCTGCGCCAACTGATCGCGGATGCGCTCGAACTCTCCGTCGCGCTTGAGCTGGGCGCTTGACTTCGGCTTGTCGTTGGCTGGCGGGGGAAGCTCGGTCTTCTGCTCGGCGAACTCGGTCTTGAGCGTGTTGACGTACTTGCTATCGTCGAACATGCCCATGTGAACGTCTGCGCCGACGCCGATCAGCTTGAGAGCATTGGTCACAGCGTCCGTGAAAGCCTTCTTGAAAGCCTCATCGTCGGTCTGGACGCCGTATTTGTTCTTGCCGGCAACCTTGTCGCCGCCGACGCCGAAAACCGTCTGCTCACGCTTCTCGTACCAAATGGAGACGGTGCAGTAGACGAGAGTTTCTTCGCCCGCGATGACGACCTGGAAAGACGGTTCCCCAATGCCCCAACCTTGACCGCAAGGACCGAACTCCTCGGTCATCCGGCGATAGGAGAACATCGGCTTGATAGCCGTACCTCGGAAGCCGCCACCGCGGGTGAAGTCCTTCGTGTGCTTCGGGTCGGTCTTGCCAAGTTTGTCCCAGAGAGCGGTTTTCTCGGTCATCACGCTGCCTCCATCTGACGAGCGGCAATCATCCGCTCAATGCGCCATTCCTCACGAGCCGCGAGCAGGTCGTACCACTGGGCGTCTTCCTCGCGGCGCTCTGCCAATTCGAGGCGACCTTCGGCCATGTACTCATCGGCCATATTGCGGGCGTGTGCCGCGTGCTCTCTGAGGCGTTCTGGTGTCGGGTAGCTCATTAGATCGCTCCTGCGACTTCAGAAGATTGAAGATGCTTCCAAGTTTTCCAGCGCTGAATTGCAGAGACAGTCGCTCTCTTCACGCCATACCTGGACGCGATTTCACTTTGCGATGCTTGCTTGGCTAGAGCCCGTATTTCGATGACCTGCTCATCGGTCAGTTTGGCGAAGGTGTGCTTTTCGCCAAATTGATGGGTCCCATGTATTTTCTTATCCTCCATGTTCTCGGATCTAGTCTTCCAAGACATGTGTGCTTTGGTGACGCATCCCTTGTTCCCATTCCCGCAAGAATGAGCCGCATCATAATCAGGAGAGGGAGGTGGGCCGTTCACGTGCTCACACAGGACACGAGATACGGTCTGCATATGCCCGTGTATAAATAACCGGCCGTAACCTCTGCTATTGGCATAAGGCCAGATCAAGCAATCGCTACCCTCGTGATTTAGGACTATCTCTTCGTAAAAACGAAGTGGTTCTCCGTTCTCAGCTCGAAATGACACAGAAGCGCATGGGTCTCCGCGCTTGGTCTTTCTCTGGTAGTGCATCCCGCACAGTTGTCTCGCAAGAATAGCCCTTGAACATCCGTCAATTCGGCATTCTCCAACTCGCGGCATATACTTTAACTTCGACTTGGACTTTTTCGTCATCAGAAGAAAACTCCAATCTCAAGGCCCAGAAGGAAGAATACGGTCGCGCCGGCACAAAGCTCTATGCTCTTCTGGCGCAGGAAGTGGATGGCGGCGGTCATGACCGGCCCTCCGCCTTAGCGATGGCGGCGCGCGCTGCATCTCGATACGAGTCAACCATGCGCTTGTAGGCAAACTCATCGTAGGCAAGTTCCGCAGGGTACCCATCGACACTACGGCGAGGATTCCCCTCCCTGGGATATTCAAGAATACCCTTCAACACTTCGAGCATTTCCGGCGCGGCTGCGATCAGACGCATGTTCGCGATAGCCTCATCGCGGGGCGGCGCATCGTTTCCGCCTTCACCTACGAGCAAGCCGTTGTCGACGTGCACGGTGCAAATGCCACCCGCATAGCCTTCATCGACCACGCTCTTGCACTGGCAAGTACTGTCGCTCCCAAGGTGGCCCGGATGCCACGGACCAGGCGTATGCTTCGTGCTCATTCCGCAGCCTCCACCCACTGATCGTCCATCTGGCGATCCTTCCAAGCTTGGTACTGGTAATCCCCGTCAGGCTCGACGCTGGACTCGTCCATCTTGTCCTTGAAGAATTCCTGCGCGTGGTCGCTGTTCTCGATGTACTGCGCCATGCGGTCGAAGAGTTCGCGGGTGAAGTTGCTGCCGAGGCCGCCCGTGCCGTGACGGGTGAAAACAGTTCCGTCATCGAGGCAGATGGAGGCGACACAGAATTCGCCACAACCATCGTCGGCAAGCTCTGCGACCCCGTAGGCCATCATGCCCACCCCAAAGAGGGGCAGTTCGTCAAAGGGATAGGAAATCGATAGGGCATTCCTCATCTTCATCTCCGTTCCGTGGTGTTCAGCAGATCAAACTGCGCGGATAAAATTCTTCTCGACTTTGAGAGGGCCAAAAGAGCCTTCAACGAGAACGGTTTTGGCGTTGACCTTCAAAACCTTGCGGACACCGTAGAATGTCGTGTCCACCATCTGTCCGGCCAAAACTTCAGTTGCAGCAATGGCTGCTTCCCGCTTGGCATCAGCATCGCCAGCCATGACCGCGCCGCGCGCTTCCAGCCTGTCGGCCTGTTCACGGAGTTCTTTCGCTTCCATGGCGATCTGGCTGGCCTTCTCAAGCTTGGAGCGCTCGCGATCCCGCTGACGGGCAAAGGAGCGCCCAGCGGCGTTCGAATAAGCTGGCTGGGTCCAGAAGGCGCTGTCGCTGTTTACGGTCGCATGAATGCGATCAGCTTCAGCAGATTTCACATTTGCCTTGGCGCGGAGCTCGGCAACCCGGCGATCGATATTGGCTTGGCGTTCTTCGCGGGTTTCCATTTGCTTCGTCCTCTCGGTGTTCAGCAGATCTGGCGCTTGCCGTCTTCGTGCCGAAGTTGATGAGGAGAGAATACCAGTTTGGCATAGACAGTCAATACCGCGTTGGTATAATACTGACCCATGAGCGAAAAAAATACCGAGACCGCAAATTTCCTGAAGAATCGCGATAAATGGATTCGGGAGCTGACCAACGATCCCACAACCGAACACACAACCGCTCGCGTGGGCGTACACATTGCAATGAGGCTGCGCGCCAGTCAGCAATTCTGCTGGCCGACGATCGACACGATTTCGAGAGAGACGGG
>JACZCZ010040488.1_pt1 | contig 11325 bp, 13 predicted proteins | sample 8641811 | NCBI WGS metagenome assembly JACZCZ01 (sample SAMN15324610, study PRJNA640507) | soil metagenome | isolation source: intercropping peanut in the first line | place: China: Luxin town, Laibin City, Guangxi Province | collected 2019-07-25 | depth 10cm m | reverse complement strand
CGTCCTGCACTTCGGTGCCGCGGCGCAGGCGGCGGGCCGTGGCGGGGAGGAGGCGGCGGGGCGAGTGCAACGACCCGCCCCGCATCGTCGCTAGCCGGGAAGCGGCTCCTCCGCGCGCGGGCCGGCGGTGTACTCCTCGGCCGGCTCGAGGAACTGTTTGAGCTGCTCGCGCAGCTCGGGCGTGTCCTCGTGCCCATGCACCGAGGCCGCGTGCTCGGCCGCCGCGCGGACGACCTCGTCCTCCTCGCCGATGATCACCAGCGAGCAGTTCGACTCGCTCGGCCAGCGGCGGCAGTCCGCCATCTTGCGTGCCACCTGCGCTCCTCTCGTCTGGGGAACAGACTCAGGTGATCGTCTCGCGCGCGCTAGGGCCGCGTCAACCGCGCCAATGCGTCAACCCGCTTCCGCCCAGAGCCCTCCGCGGGACTCGAACCCGCGACCCCTTCCTTACCATCGAGACCCCGGCGGTCTCGCGGGTCCGGCTGAGTCGCTTCGGGTCCGGTGAAGTCGCTGCACATCGCCGTGTTTCGATGACACGGCATGGCTGGAGCGTACTGGCGAGGACTGGGGCTGACAAGCGGGTTGGGACCCGGGTGGGACCCACGGCTTCGACGTCAGCTTGCTGGCCCACCGGGCGATGGCGCTACACGAACGGCGAGCCAGCCCGGAACCGCGAGCATCGCAACGGCGACGAGTGTCACCAGCGCGAGGATCGCAAGCGCCACGAGACCGGCAGCTGAGTAGAAGACGGGGAAGCCGGTGATCGTCTCCAGCGCGCGGCTCAGGAGCACCTGGCCGTAGAGGCCGAACACGGCCCCGACCAAGCAGCCGGCGCCGAGCAGCAAGCCGCTCTCCAGGAGCAGCGCGCGCCACAGCTCGGCCTCGGGATAGCCGTGGACCTTGAGGGCCGCGAGGCTCGGGCGCCGCTGCCAGATCATGCCGCCCATCGCTGCCGCCATAGCGAGCATCGCCGAGACGAGCACGAGTATCGAGATCTGCGTCAGGCGCTCCAGACCTTGCCGTGAAGCGGTGAAGTGCATGGCCGTGCGCTGCGCGCGCGTCTCGACCTTCGCTGGAAGAGCTGGGCCGAGCATCCGGCGTACGGCTGCGGCGACACGTGCGGCAGATGCACCCGGAACCAGCCCGAGCTGCAACGCGCTCGGTGCCTCACTACCCCATGCGCGCGCGTAGTCGTCGGCGTTGAGGACGATCGCGCCCGGCGGCCATCCGAGGTTGGTGGAGATGGCCGCCACGCGCAGCGGCGTGGGAACAGGCGTCGGCAGGACCACCGTATCCCCGATCCCGACGCGCTCGACGGCAGCAACCGACTCCGAAAGCACGACCCATCCGCCTACACGTACGCGCGCGGTTGCCCGCGCGAGATCGCCGTGCCGGAGCTGCGTCGGAGGGATCGGCCAATGCGCTGATCGTGGCGGCGCCTGGACCCATGCGCGGTGGTCTCCGACGTTGAGGAAGCTGCCGCGATAGGCGCGCACGGTGCTGACGCCGGGGATGCGGCGCAGCTCCGCGACGGTCGCGGACGGAACGACAAACGGCGAGACGGCGAAAGCGCTTGACGTGCCAGGGAAGGTCGCCCATACATCGGCGTTGCTGTCGTACTCAGTGGTCGCTGCGTCCAGTCCTCGTTGAAGGTCCGCGTGCGCGCCGCCGATTGCGACAGTGGCGAACACGGCGACGGCGCCGGTCGATGCGAGCGCGATCGTCCGCAGTCGCGCGCGGCCCGAGCGCAGCTCCAACACGGCGAGGGTGGGCACCGGGCTTCTCACCGTGCGCGATGCCAGTTCGAAGACCCGCGTCAGCCAACGCAGCAGCGAGGGCAGCAGCAGGAGCAGCGCCAACGTGAGCGCAACGAGGCCGGCCAGCGCAGCGCGTGGTGCCGCCACGACGATGGCGGTCGTGATCGTGAGGCAGGCGAGCCCCGCGACCACCAGAAACGTCGAGGCCTGCCTCCGGCCTTCGTCGGACTCGCCCGCCGAGCGATGGCCCGCGAGGATGTCGCGCAGAGGCGCGACGACGGCGATGCAGGCCGCGAGCACCCCGGCGCTTCCCGCGATGGCGATGCTCGGCCAGCTGACGATGCGCTGCGAGCCGATCGCGAACGCATACGCGAGGTATCCCGGCACCGCCCCGAACAGATGTCGCGACACCTGATCGCCGAGCGCGAGGCCGAGCGCGGCTCCGGCGACGCCCAGAACGAGCGCGTCGAATAGAAGCACTTGAACGAGCACCCACGGCTCGTTGCCGGCCATGCGCAGGTCGGCGACGAATCGTCGACGCTGCGGCACGGTCAGCAGCACGGCGCTGAAGGCGAACAGAAAGCCGACCAGTGCACTGAAGACGGAGAACAGCGCCGTGGACTGATTGGTCGGGTACGCGGCCTGCTCGAACACCGCGACGTCGTTGTCGGCGGCGCGCACGTTCAGCCGGCCGGCGGCGAGTCTTCGCAGCCCGGCCTGCACCTCCGCGTCGCGACCCGGCAGGGGCTCCACGAAGATGCGCGTCACGCGGCCGGTCATGCCGCTGATCTTCTGCGCGAACGGCAGCGGGGCGATGGCGACCGGACTGTGGATGAGCGAGCCGATGTCGTGCTGTTGCAGCTCAGCTCCGAGCGGGACCGACACGGTCGCATGGTCGATCTGGACACGAACCGGTTCGCCCAGCGACACGCCCAGCGCCTCGACCATCGGCGCCGGCAGCGCGAGCGCCTGCTGCTCGCGCAACTGCGCAGCGGTGAAGTGCCGCAGCAGCACGCCGCCGAGCCGCGCGAAGCGCGGATCGGCGCCCACGAACATGACCGACCGCCGGCCCTGCGGCCCGATGACGTTCGCCTGTGCTTCGAGCACTGGAGCGGCGGCCTTCACCCCTCTGAGGCGCTGCACCTCGGCCAGCAGATGCTGGTCGAACCCCTCCGGACTGCGCGCAGCGAGTTGGAAGCGCGTCTGGCCGACGATGCCGCTTGTGAGCTGACGAACGGAGCCCGTCAGGCTCGTGTTGGCGACGAGCGCCGCAAAGACGAGCGCGACGCCGACGGCGATGCCGGCGAGCGCGAGCAGCTCCTGCACGAGTCGTGACCGCAATCGCACTCGGTAGAGGTGAATGAGGCTCCGCAGCGGCATCGCCTAGCGGTCCTCGGCCGCGAGCAGGTCGGGCTCGTGCTCGCCGTCGGAGAGCTGCCCGTCGCTCAGCGTGTGGACGCGGCTCGCGTACTTCGCGGCCTGCGGATCATGCGTCACGAGCAGCATCGCGACATCCTGCTCCGTGCAGACGTCGGTCAGGAGCGTGAGGACTTCGCGGCTGCGTCTGCTGTCGAGGTTCCCGGTCGGCTCGTCGGCGAGGACGAGGCGCGGGCCGGTCGCCAGCGCTCGCGCGATCAGCACTCGCTGACGCTCGCCGGATGAGAGCTGGTCGGGCCGGTGCCTGAGCCGTTCGCCGAGGCCCAGGCGCTCCATCAGCGGCGCGATGCGCCGGTGTGCCTCGCGGACGCCGATGCGCTGGTCGAACAGCTTCAGCGCGGCGTTGTCGATGGCCGGAACGCCGGGCATGAGGTCGAGCGACTGGCTCACGTAGCCGAGATCGACTCGCCGGTAGCGGGCAGCATCGCGAGCTGAGAGCTCCGTGATGTCGCGGCCGTTGACGACGACGGCGCCGCGATCGGGGCGCAGCAGGGCCGCGACGATCGTCAGGAGCGTGGTCTTGCCCGATCCGCTCGGCCCGTAGAGCGCGACCAGCTCTCCCGGCATGACAGACATCGACACGCCGTCGAGCGCGCGCACCACCTCGCCACCACCAGACGGGTAGTGCTTCACCAGCTCGCGGATCTCAAGCACTCAGGCCGACCGCTCGCTGCCGGGGAACTCGACCACGTTGCCCGAGCCGGGCGGCGGATCGGCCGGGGCGAACAGGCGCCCGCGGCTGAGCGAGCGCACCTCGTGAGCGTGCAACATCGCCGGCATGTCGGGGACGGCCATCAACACGCCGAGGCCGCCATCCTCGGCCGCGGAGCGAAGCAGGCCGACGACGCGCTCGCGGTCGAGGATGCCCAACCCGGCTGTGGGGTCGTCGACCAGCAGCAGACGCGGCTCGCGAACGAGGGCCTCGGCGATCGCGACGAGCGTGCGCGCCGTGTCCGACAGGCTCGACCAGTGCGCATCGGCGGCATCCGACGCGCCGACCTTCGCGAGCGCCTCGAGCGCACGTCGCTGCGCCTCGGTCGGGCCGACGGTGCGGTACAGCGAAAGGCCGACGTAGATCCGCATCACCAGACCGTCGCTCTGCGGACCGGCGCGCTCGACCCAGCCGATGTCCTCTCGGTGCAGGCGCGCCCGACGGCGCCGCGACAGGCTGGCGAGGTCCGTCCCGTCAAAGCTGACGAGACCCTCTCTCGGCGACTCGAACCCGGCTGCGATGCGCAGCAGCGTGGTCTTTCCCGAGCCGCGTTGCCCGTAGACCCCGACGAGCTCGCCGAGGTGCACGCCGAGCGACACGTCCTTGAGGATGCGCAGCTCGCGCGGCCCCCGCATGTAGGACTTGCTGACCGACTCCAGGCGCAGCAGCGGCTTCATCAGGACGAGGGCTGAGCGAGCCGGGGCGTGCGCTCGATGCGCTCCTCGATCAGCTCGCAGATCGCGTTCAACCAGTCCACCAGCGCTTGCAGCCAGCGGAGGTTGAGGTCGTCGACCATCATCACCGCCGCATGGTGCCAAGGCACGTCCGGCTCAGCCACGTGCGCCAGCACGGGACGCTGAAGCGTCGCCAGCTCGGCCACGCATTCCCGGCACTGATGCTCGGCGATGGCGAGCAGCTGCGGGAGGTCGTCCGGCTCGCTGAGGTTGAGCTTCGCCTGCAGCTCGTCGCGCAGCACCGCACGGTCGCTCGGCGTGGCGATCCACTGCTTGAAGCGCTTGCGTCCCAACGGCGTCGCGCGGTAGATCACGCGCGGCGCGCCGCGCCGCGTGTTGCCGGTCTCCTTGTCGCCCTTCTCCTCGATCCAGCCGTCTCTCTCCAGCCGCTCCAGCGTCTTGTAGACGAAGTTCTCGGAGAGGCCAAGGAAGCCGAAGCGCGATCTCGTGCGCTTCACGAGGTCGTAGCCATAGCCTGGCTGCTCGATCAGCAGTCCGAGCACGACGTGATTTGTCGAAAGCCCGCTCACTTCCCCGTCCCGTGTACGGGACCGTACATCATCACCATTCAGGAGTGCTACGGGCGGTGTAGCGCCGGCTGTCGGCGGCGATTCGTTCTCTAGGCTGGGCGCCGGGAATGCCGCCTGTGGGATCAGTCGATCCGACGCCGCTCACGCCTGCCCAGGTTCGCGCGTTGGTCGCAGGCGCGGCGCGCGAGCTGACGTGGGGTCTGCGCGCCGTCTCGCGCGAGACGCGGGCATGGCGTGCCATGGCCGCGTCGATCCCGGATGCGGCACTGCGCGAGGACGCGCTGTACGCCCTCGACCACAAGCGCGGGCACGCTGACGGCGCAGCCCTGTTCACGATCCTTCCGCGACGGCGCGACCCCGACCTGCTCAGGCTGGTCGTCGCGTACGAGACCATCGTGGACTTCCTCGACAACGTGAACGAGCGTCACCCGATGCCCGCGAACGGAGAGCAACTGCACCACGCGCTCGCCGACGCGCTCGACCCCGACGCTCCGCTCCGCGACTACTACCGCCACCATCCGTGGTGCGACGACGGCGGCTATCTCCTGGCGCTCGTCAACGTCTGCCGCGAGCACTGCCGTGCGCTGCCGTCGTTCGAGCGGGTGCGCCCGCTCCTCGCGCGGGAGACTCGGCGTTCGCTCGTGCTCGGGATCAACCATGACGAGGACACAACCCGACGCGATGCCGCACTGCGTGCGTGGGCCGCGATGGAGTACCCGTACGAGCGTGAGCTGAGCTGGTTCGAGCTGAGCGGCGCCGCCAGCGCGACGCTCGTCGTCCACGTCCTGCTGACGCTCGCCGCCGAGCCGCGTGTGAGCGAGGTCGACGTTCAGAGCGCCTACGCGGCGCACTGGCCGTGGATCGCGCTTGCCACGACGATGCTGGACAGCTACGTCGATCAAGCGGACGACGACGCGGACGGCAACCACAGCTACATCGCCCACTATCCGGACAGCGACGCCGCTGCCGTGCGCCTGCGTGAGAGCATCGGCCGAGCGCTGGCGGGAGCCCGTGGCCTGCGCGACGGGAATCGGCACCTCGTCATCGTCGGCTGCATGATCGCGCTGTACCTCTCCAAGGACAGCGCGCGTGTGCTCGAACTGCGCGCGACGACCGACATGCTCGTCAGGTCGAGCGGTTCGCTTGTGCGCCTGCTCTTGCCGATCCTGCGGGCGTGGCGCACGTTGTACGACCAGCGGCACGCCTGACGACCGGATCCCTGCGCCGGAGTATTGCCACGCAGGGTAGGCACGCCGCGGAGCCGCGGCTAGCGTGCGCCCCGCGCTCGACAGGATCAGGCGGCATTCCCCCATGCGCCAGGGTTCTGTCATGGGCGGGGCGGTGCCCCATCGCCCCGGTCGCGCCAGCGCGGGAGGGGAGGAGGCGCGCCACCTTCCCGAGGCGCGCCTCGCCCCTCCCGCCAGGACGACACGACGTGACCATGCACGACGACGCGAGCATCGACCCGTACCGACGAGCTGCGCGGAGCGGCTCCCCGGAGTTCGTCGTGCTCACGCTGTACGCCAGCCTTCGTGCAGCCGCCACCTACGTCGGGCTGCTCGTCGACCGGATCGACATGGCGTACGCGGCGGAAGATCGACTCGACCGCGGGCCGGCTGACATTCCCGCCGACGTGCTCCTCCGCCTGACGGCGACCTCGGATGCTTTGCAGGAGGCGAGCGATGCGGTGCTCTGCCACCTCGACCCGCAGCTCGCGCGCGGCGCTTGGGCAGCGGCCGACATCGCCTCTCAAGCTGCTCCCGGCGGCGAGCACACCGGATGAGCAGACACGCGCCTCTGGAGGCACTCGCAGCGGCGGTCCGAGCGATCCGTGCTCGCAAGGGCTTGTCGCAGGCCGAGGTCGCGTGTCGCGGCGGACTCGGGCGGCACTATCCGGGACAGGTCGAACGCGGCAGAGCGAATCCGACGCACATGCAGCTCGACCGGCTTGCGAGAGGGCTGGGTCTGCGCGATGTCGCCGAGCTGTGGCGGCAGGCGATGACCGAGGCTGACAGAGCAGAGGGTCGATCAGACCTAGATGGCACCTCATCCTGAAGCGTCCGGCCGTGCTCAGGCAGGCCGGTTGCGCAGGACAACCCGCGAGCCGCCGTGCGGCGCCACGATCACGCTGCGCCAACGTGGCCGCTCTGGAATGGCTGCGGCCGGGTGGATGCTCACGACCGCCACCGCGGTTGCGAGCACGGTCTCCATCTCGAGCAGCGCGAGCCGACGACCGGGACAGTGCTTGCGCCCGCCGCCCCACGGCAGCCACGACGCCTCAGACCGTCCGTCGAGGAATCGCTCGGGCCGGAACTCGTTCGGCGCTGGGAAGACGGCGGGATCGTGGTGGAGCAGGTAACTGCAGATGAGCAGCTGCGCCGGCGGCTCGTAGTTGGCTCTCGTCACGCGGCGCTTGCGGCCGAGCACGTCGCGGTAGCGGAACGTGTACGACGTGGTGACAGAGCCGTCGGGGCGCTTCGACTCGCGCGGGCGCACGGGCGTGAGGGCGGCCGCTGGTCATGCCGCCCGCTCGCGACCTTCATCTCGCTGCACGCCAGCCAGCCAGTCGACCACCGCGCTCCGCAGAATCCGATGACAGCCGAGCGAGTCCTTGAGGCTGACGAGCCGGCCGGCATCGATCGCGCGAGTGACCGTCCGCGTCGCGATCCGCAGCCGCTCGGCGACCTCCTCCACGAGCAAGACCTGCTCGGGGAACAGCTCGGCAAGGTATCTCGGGTCTGCGGACATGGAGCATTTCCTCGACCGGTTGACGGTCGGGAGCGCGTTCCATATCCCCTGACTTCGCGCCCGCGGGACCCTACACGGGACCCACGCGCACGCCGCCGAGCCCGCATGAAGCGGCCCTTAAAGCACGAAGACCCTGCGATGTGCAGGGCCTTCGACAAGGAGCCCTCCGCGGGACTCGAACCCGCGACCCCTTCCTTACCATGGAAGTGCTCTACCAGCTGAGCTAGGAGGGCAGCGGGCGTATTGTAGGCGCTCGCCCGGGGCGGCGTCCGACCTCGGGTCTCCTCCCGCCTCTCGACCACAGGAGCACCCCCCCCACGATGAGCGCCTCCGCCAGCACCCCCGTCACCGGCGTCGACTTCGTCAACGTCCCGACGACCGACCTCGACCGGGCGCGACGCTTCTACGGCGAGGTGCTCGGGCTGGAGGCCTCGGCCGTCTATCAGCGCGGCGACGCGCCGCCGATGGGCGCGGAGTTCGAGACCGGCACCGTCACGCTCGCAGTCGTCGACGTGCAGGCGATCGGGCGCGAGTTCCGCGCGAACTCGGTGCCGATCGCTCTCCGCGTCGACGATGTCGCAGCCGCTCGCACGGAGCTGGAGGCGCGCGGCGTCAGCTTCGCCGCCGACACGCTCGACACCGGCGTCTGCCACATGGCGTTCTTCGAGGACCCGGACGGCAACTCGCTGATGCTGCACCGCCGCTACGCGCCGCGCACGTAGGCCCGGTCGGCGGTCGCGGCGCCGCCTTCAAGGCGACGCCGCATCCCGCGCTTGCTATCTGCGCCGGCTCTGCGTGACCTGCGTCGTGAGGTTCACGCTGCCCGCGCCCGAGCCGATTCTCGTCGCGCGGACCTTGAACTGGAGCTTGCCTCTCGTGAGGTTCGCGACCTTCACGACGAGGAACGTGGCGCCTCTGCGCACCGTCACTCTCAGGTGACGCTTGCGCGAAGCGACCGCGACGACTCTGCCTCTCTTGACGATCCGCAATCTGCCGATCGTGAAGGCGTCGAGCGGGCTCGACCACGACAGCGTCAGCTGCGCCGTTCTCGCTGCGCTCGCGATCGAGACGCCGTGCGTTCTCGCCTGGCCAGCCTTCGTGAACGCGTCTCTGAACGCCTTCGGCGGCGACTGGCAAGTGAGCGTCGTGCCGATCTCGTTCATGACCGCCTGCAGGTTTCTGTCGTCGGTCTGCAGGAACGCTCTGCCGTTCGTCTCGCTGGCGATCGTGCGCAGACGGTCGCCGTCCTCGCCGAACGTCGCGCCGCCGAAGCCGATCACGTACGTCGGCGGACCGCCGCGGTGGCCGTTGAGGTATTCGCCGTTGTCGTGGCCGCCGTCGGTGAGGAAGATGCGCGCGTTCGCGTTCGGGTTGTCGGACTGCGCCCGCGCGAACGCCGCGTTGTAGTCCGTCAAGCCGTTGTCGGCGTCGATTCTCGCGGACAGCGCACTCTTCATCGCGTCCGCGTTTGCCCCGATCGGCTCCGGCGGGAAGACGGTGTCGGCGGCCGGCGGCTCGCCGGGGAAGCCGATCTGCCCGCCGAACTCGACGGCGCCGAGCGTGATCTTCTCGTTGCCGGGCGTGTCGATCAGCAGGTCGAGCGCGGCGACGCGCAGCTTGTCGGCGTCGGAGAAGCTCATCGAGCCCGAGTCGTCGATGATCGCCTCGATGTTCGACACCGGCGAGCAGCTCGCCGCGGCGAGGGCGGTTGGGTCGGCGAGCGCGCCGGGGGCGAACGCAAGCGCTGACGCGAGCGCGACGACTCCTCCGGTGCCCGCCAGGGCGATGCGACGTGGCTTCATGCTGGGGGATTCCTCCCAATCGTGGTTGCGCGCACCCAATCATGCGACCCGGTCGAGGTCAACGCGGTTCGGCGGGTCTCGTAGCCGTCGGCCGCCCGCGTGGATTGTGAGAAGATCGCCGACGGGGGATCGCATGGCGCGAGGGGGAACACGAAACGGACGGTCGCTGCGGCTTGCCTGCGTCGCGACGAGGACCGCGAACGGGCACTACCGCGTGATCGTGCCGATGCAGGAGATGGCCCGACGCAGCCACACCGTGCACTGGCCGGGCGACCGCACGTTCAAGCTGCTCGAGGCCGGCGACGTCCCGCCGTGGGACGCGATGCACATCCAGCAGATGCACGACGAGGAGGGGCTGGAGATCATGGCGCGGATGCGGCGCGCGGGCGTCGCCGTCGTGTGGGACACCGACGACGACCTCAGCGCCGTCACGCGCGGGAGCGAAGCCTGGCATCGGCATGGCGGCCGTCGCGGCATCAGGCGTCATGCGAAGCAGGCGCTGCAGGCGGCGCGCACGGCGCACCTCGTCACGACGACGAACGAGCACCTCGCGCAGGCCTACCGCGAACAGGGCGTCGCGCATGTCGTCGCGGTCGAGAACTACCTCGCGCCGGAGGACCTGCAGCGTCCGCGCAAGCGCCACCAGGGCGTCGTGATCGGCCTGGTGGCGGCAGGGGAGCACGAACCGGACCTCAAGCGCATGAGGTTCGCCGCGATGCTGGAAGCGCTGCTCGAGCGCCATGACGGCGTGCGCGTCGTCTGCATGGGCGTCAACCTGAGGCTGCGCAGGGAGCATCGCTACACGTTCGTCGACGAAGTGCCGATCGCCGACCTCGTCGCGGCCGAGTCGGAGTTCGACATTGGGCTCGCGCCGCTGCGCGACACGGCGTTCAACCGGGCGCGCTCGAACGTGAAGCTGAAGGAGTACTCGGCGGCCGGGGCGATGTGGCTGGCGTCGCCGGTCGGGCCGTACGTGGGGATGGGGGAGGAACAGGGTGGGCTGCTCGTCGGCGATGACGACTGGCTCGGCACATTGGAAGCGCTGCTGGCCGACGGCGATCGACGGCGCGCGCTCACGGACAGAGCGCGCGCGTGGGTACAGGGTCAGACGATCAGAGCGGGCGCGGCGCGCTGGCAGACGGCCTACCGCGAAGCGGTCGAGCGGGCGCGCGCGGAAGCGGCCTGAGCGCCGCTCACCACGCGTCGACCATCGTGCGCCGCCGTCCGGTGAGGGGATCCGGCGGCGGGATCGGCGTCGCGTCGAGCGTCTGCACGAGCCGCGTGCGTGTGTCGGCGGGGTCGATCACGTCGTCGAGCTCGAAGTAGGTCGCGGCGTTGAGCGCGGTGCTGTTCGCGCGCACCTGCGCGACCAAATCCTTCACGCGCTGCTCGCGCTCGGCCTCTTCGGCGATCTGCGCCAACTCGTTTCTCAGCGCGAGCCGCACCGCGCCCTCGACGCCCATCGCGCCCAGCTCACCGCTCGGCCACGCGAGCGTGATCGCGGGGGCGTGCAGCGAGCCGCCCGCCATCGCCTGCGCGCCGAGCCCGAACGCGCGCCGCACGATCACGCACAGCAGCGGGACGGTGAGCGTCGCGGCGGTCAGG
>JACZCZ010018845.1_pt1 | contig 11343 bp, 12 predicted proteins | sample 8641811 | NCBI WGS metagenome assembly JACZCZ01 (sample SAMN15324610, study PRJNA640507) | soil metagenome | isolation source: intercropping peanut in the first line | place: China: Luxin town, Laibin City, Guangxi Province | collected 2019-07-25 | depth 10cm m | reverse complement strand
GGCCGGATCACCACCCGCAACCTGCAGGATGAAAAGCGCCTGGGCCAGTTGCTGACCGACGACATTCTCGATGTCTATCCGCAGTTGCGCGGCATCCGGATCGATAAGGCTTGGTCCGGACTGATGGGCTATGCGCGGCACAAAATGCCGCACATCGGCCCCCTGGGCCAGGGCCTGTGGTCATGTACATCGTTTGGCGGCCATGGTATGAACACCGCGCCGATTGGTGCACGCGTCATTGCCGAAGCCATCTGCGGCGAGACCGATCGCTATCGCCTGTTCGATGCCTATGGTCTGCAATGGAACGGTGGCCCGCTCGGCCCGGCAGCCGCACAAACGGTTTACGCCGGCCTGAAGATGATGGATATGTTCCAGGAAACCCGTTCGCAACGCCGAGCGGCCGTTAAAAACTGAAGCCCCGCGAGGTCAAGCCAGTGTCCATGGATGTGCAGCGTTCCGGTCCCCTGTTCAACCTGACCGACAAGGACAGGCAATTGCTCGGCCTCTTGCACGCCAACGCCCGGGAGCCCACCGCTTCGCTGGCGCGCAAGCTCGGGGTGTCGCGCTCGGCGGTGCAGGAGCGAATCACCCGCCTGGAAAAAGCCGGCGTCATCACCGGCTACAGCGTACGCATCGATCAGGACCGGCTGCAGCAGACCATCAACTGCTTCACCATGACGTCCTGCACCAACAAGAGCTACACCGATGTCATGACCTCGCTGCGCAAGATGGAGGCGGTGCAGGCCGTGTACGCGGTCTCGGGCGAGTCGGACTTCATCATCCACCTGGTCACGGTGACCCTGAGCGAACTCAACGCCGAGCTGACCCGGATCAACATGATCAAGGGCGTGGCGCACACCGCCTCGCACATCGTGATGGAAACCAAGTTCAGCCGGAAATTGACGCTGTAGGCCCTGGCTTATCGCCTCACGGCGTAATCGCGACCTTCATCACGCCATCGCGTTGATGCGCGAACAACTCGTAGGCCGCTTCAATATCGTCGAGTTTGAAACGGTGGGTCACCAGTGGCGACAGGTCCACGCCTCCACTCTGGACCACCGCCATCAGGCGCCGCATGCGCTCCTTGCCACCCGGGCACAGGGTGGAAACGATGCTGTAGTCGCCCAGGCCGGCGGCGAAGGCATCCAGGGGAATGCGCAGGTCGCTGGAGTAGACGCCAAGGCTGGACAGGCGACCGCCCGGGCGCAGCACCCGCAGTGCAGACTCGAACGTACCCTGGGTGCCCAGTGCCTCGATGGACACATCGACGCCACGGCCATCGGTGAGCGCCATGATCTGCTCCACCACGTCGCCGTCCTTGAAGTTGACGACATGGGTCGCACCCAACCGGCGAGCCACGCTCATGCGCTCGGCCACGGCATCCACGCCGATGATCATGGTCGCGCCCTTGAGTCGCGCTCCTGCGACCGCGCACAGTCCGATGGGGCCCAGGGCGAACACCACCACGGTATCGCCGATATTCACCTCGCCGCGCTCGGCCCCGGAAAACCCGGTGGACATAATGTCCGGGCACATCAGCACCTGCTCGTCACTGAGCCCGTCGGGAATCGGGCACAAATTGGCCAGGGCGTCCGGCACCAGCACGTACTCGGCCTGGCAGCCGTCAATGATGTTGCCGAACTTCCAGCCACCGGTGGCACGAAAGCCATGGCGCGTGTCGGGCCCGTCCTGGGAACCACAACCACACAGGCAGGCATAGCTTTGCCCGCTGGGCGTGATGGCCCCGGCAATCACCCGCTGCCCCTCGACAAACCCCCGCACCTGCGAGCCCAGTCGTTCTATCACCCCCACCGGCTCGTGGCCCACGGTCAGCCCCTTGGCCACCGGGTACTCGCCACGCAGGATATGCACATCGGTGCCGCAAATGGTCGTGGTGGTGATCCGGACCAGTGCATCCAGCGGTCCGACTTCAGGAATGGGTTTGTCTTCCAGCACGATCCGGTTCTTTTCGACAAAAACAGCCGCTCTCATGGTTGCCATGGTGCTCACTCCTTTTAGCGTGCGTAAACCAGCGTTCGGCACGAATCCGCAGACTGCGCCGTGGACCCGGACGAAGGATTGATAATGGTCAACAAATGCGTGACTGGCTGGCCTGCGAACAACCGCACGTCGGACAGCCAGGTGATTCCCTCACCGGCTTGACACGGATCAAGCCCGGCGACGGCCACAGGGACAGGCTGAAGACGAGGCTTCAAGACCCGGGAATGCCGGGACCATTGGAGCCTGTGATTGCACGGTCACCTAGCGGAGATGAATCATGTCTGTTCAACCACGTTTCATGCTGGTCGTCTCACCCCTGATGGAAAACAGCCCCGCCTTCGACCGGGCGGCCGCCCTGGCCAAGGCGGCGGGTGCTGCCCTGCACATCGTGGCATTTGATTATCTGGAAGGCCTGGCAACGGCCGCACTGGTCAACGAGCAAGCGCTGGAACAGATGCGGCTGGGATACGTCGAGCGTCATCGCCAATGGCTCGAAGACCAGGCCAGGCCGTTGCGCAAGATCGGTGTCACGGTCACCACGGAAGTGGTATGGGTGGAAGCGCCGTTGCAGGAAATACTCATCCACCTCCAGGAACAGCCGATGGCGGCCCTGATCAAGGCGCTGGAGCACGAATCAAGGCTCTCCCGCCTGTTTTTCACGCCCCTGGATATCCACCTGCTGCGCGAATGCCCGGTGCCCGTGCATTTTGTCAGCCACCTGCACAACGCCCTGCCACGCAAGGTCGTTGCCGCAGTCGATCCGTTTCATGCCTATGGCCAATACGAGGACCTCAACGACAGGATTCTGCGCGAAGCCTGCAAACTGGCGAGCACCTGCGATGCTGAACTGGAGGTGATCTACGCCCACGATCTTTCCAGCATCAGTGCGGATGAAATCGGCTTCGGCAATGGCTCGGCATTTTTCACCTCGACGGCCGCCAGGACCCTGTACGACGCGCAGGCCGAGGCCTTTCACGAACTGGCCGAGCGCAACGGCATCCCGTCGGAACGCCGGCACATGATCATGGGCAGTCCGGCGAGGGTACTGTCCAGCTACGCCGCAGCCCATGACACCGATGTGATTGTCATGGGCCGCGTTGGCCACCGTGGCGTGGAACGGCTGGTGGGCAGCACGGTGGAACATTTGTTGTACAAGCTGCCCTGCAGCGTGTGGGTGGTTTCCCCGGAGCCGTCCTGAGCCGCCACGGCGGTCGCTCACGGCATCACGAGCGACCGATTTCCAACGACGCACGCAACCCGCGAGGCGAACGGTTTTCCAGCCTGACCTGCCCACCGAAACGCTCGGCGATGGTCTGCACGATGGTCAGGCCCAGTCCCGCGCCGTGGTCATTGCCTCGACTGTAGAAGCGCTCGAACAGCCGGTCGCGGTCCTGCTCATCGATGCCCGGCCCCTCGTCCTCGACGATCAGCTCGTAGCCTCTTTCTGTGCGGGCCAGCCTGATGGTGATGACCCCGTGGGCGGGAGAGAAGTTGGCCGCGTTGGTGACAAGGTTGTTCAACGCAATGTCGATGGCTGTCGGGTCGACCCTGACAAGGCCGATGTCGTCAGCGACATCGAGCACCGGCTCGATGTCCTTGCTCAACAACCAGGGCGTCAGCTGAATCAGGCTGCCGCGAACCGTCGCGGCCAGGTCAATGGGCTCAGGCGGCTTGCTGTCCGCCCGGGGTTCGATGCGCGCCATGGTGAGCAACTGGTTGACCAGCCGGGTGGTCCGGTCCACGCCGGCAATCAAATGTTCAAGCGATGCCCGACGGTCCTGTTCACTGCCCTGCTCCAACAGGTTCTGGGCATGCACCCGGAGCACGGCCAGGGGCGTTCGCATTTCATGGGCGGCATCGGCGATGAAGCGCCGCTCACGGCCCATCACCTCCTGGATTTGCGCCAGCATCCGGTTGAGCGCTGCCTGCATGGGTTCAAGCTCGGTAGGCAGTGGCGTCAATTGCAGGGGTCCGAGGGAGCCGGGAGGCCTGGCCCGCAACGTAGCGGCCATATTGACCAACGGTTTCAACCCCAGGCCGATGGCCAGCCAGATCATTGCCGCCAGCAGCAAGCTGCCCAGAATGTTGGGCCACAGGGTGTGACGCACGATCCGGTCCACCAGGTCGGCGCGCACATCGTCGCGCTCCCCTACCCAGATGCGCAGGCCGTTGTGCCGGTCTTCGAGGAGGAAGGCCCGCCAATGGCGATTGTTCAGGTCGACGAGGTCGCTGAAACCTGCCGTTCGCGGCGGGGTCTTGAACGAAGGCGCACTCGCGGTGTGCACCAGCACTTCATCCTTGGGATCCCAGACCTGGAATGCGATCTTCGTTTCATAGGGATGCCCGTCAACCTTGGGCTCCGCTTCGCTCAGGGCCTGGTTGAAGGCCTGATACAGGTCGGCGTGTTCCCTGCCGGTCAGGGGCATGCGCATGATGCCTTGCAACAGGCGCGCGTTCTGCGCCAGTTGTGCGTCATAGACTTCGGCGATTTCGTGGTTGCTGTCGTGCAGGTTAAGGACACTGATGAGGGTCAGCCCGACCAGCATCAGGCCGATGATCAGGGTCAGCGTGCGGCGTCTGATCGAGGTCAATGGCGCTCCTCCACCAGGTATCCGACCCCGCGAACGGTACGGATGAGGTCAGCGGAAAATTTCTTGCGCAGGTGGTGGATGTGCACCTCCAGGGTGTTGCTCTCGGCCTCCTCGCTCCAGCCGTACAGCAATTGCATCAGATGATCGCGGGTCATGATCCTGCCCGGTGGCGACAGCAGCTCGTGCAGCAACTGGTACTCCTTGGGCGTCAGCGCCACCGGTTCCCCGTTGTAGCTGACCTGCTGTGTACCGGGGTTGAGGCGGATCCCGGCGTGTTCGATCAGCGCCTGGGCGCGCCCGGCGCTGCGCCGCAGGAGCGCGCGGATGCGGGCCTTCAGCTCGGCCAGGTCGAACGGTTTGATCAGGTAGTCATCGGCCCCGGCGTCCAGGCCGGCAATGCGGTCTTCGGTGGCATCGCGCGCGGTCAGGATCAGCACCGGCAGAGTGGAGCCGCTGTTGCGCAGGCGCCGCAGCACGTCAAGGCCGTCCATGCGCGGCAGGCCCAGATCCAGGACCGCCAGATCAAATATTTCACTGAGCAACGAATGCAGGGCGCTGCTGCCGTCCAGCAACCAGTCGACGGTATAACCTTCACGGTTGAGGGCCTGATGAATGCCCTCGCCCAGTGCCGTGTCATCCTCTATCAGTAGTAAGCGCACACGGACTCCTGTCAGCCGAGTTTTTTGTTCACATCCGCCAGCAACGCCTCGATCTCCTTGCGGCGACCGGCATCGGCCGTTTCGCGACCGGGACGAGGGGCTGCCGTCAGGGCTTTTTGCAGCGCCGTCCTGGCTTCAGCGTAGCGCTTCTGGCGGTAGAGGTGATCGCCCCAGAAGTACAGGCTGTCGATGCCGTCGGGGTTTATTTGCAAGGCCTCCTTGAGCAACTGCTCGGCCTTGTCCGAGTCACCGAAGCCGATAGGCCAGCCGGGCACGCGATCATACAACGCGGCGAGACTGGTGTAGGCAGAACCTTGCAGGGCCCTGGGGTCCAGGGCCAGGGCTTTTTCCAGGTCAGCCCGGGCCGCCTTGACCTTGCCCAGCGCACCGAGGCCGCCCTGTGCACCGGCCCAGCTGCTGTTGACGATACCGGACCAGATCCAGGCCTCCGCCACGTTCTGGCGTTCCTGGGTGAAAATTGAGGCTTGGGCGGCCAGTTTCTCGAAGGCTGCGGTGCGTTGCCCCTCAGGCAATTCGTACTGGATGTGTGCCCAGCTCTGCTGGATGGCACTGAGGCGTTGCTGGTCAGCGGGCTCCAGTGCCCAGGCGCCCTGCCCCAGGGCCCCCAACAACAGGAAAGCGGCGATCTTCTTCATGGCTTGGGTTTCTCCGGGTCGGTTTTCTGGCTCAGGCGGCGGATCAGTGGCAGTTGTTTGCGCAAGCCACGGTCCACCAGATGGGGCAGCAGGCTGTTGAGGCGCACGAAAAAGCGCTCCGGCCAGCCCAGGTACACATCGCGTCGATCGCCGGCAATCGCATGAATCACGGCGCTGGCCACGGTGTGCGGATCGTCGACATTCGCCTTCAATGCGTCGTTCAGGGCCTGGGCCGCCGCGCTGTTCATGGTGGTGCGGGTGGCACGCGGGGCGACATAGAGCACGCTGACCCGGGTGTCCGCCAGCTCGCGGCGCAGGGCTTCGGAAAACCCGCGCAGGGCGAATTTGCTGGCGCAATAACTGGCATAGCCGGGGTAGCCAATCGAGCCATACGTCGAGCCGACATTGACCACCATGGCACTGTCCGCCTGTTTGAGCAGGGGCAGCAGCAACCGGGTCAGGCAGATCGGCGCACCGATGTTCACGGCCAGCAAAGCGTTGATCTCACTGTCGTCCAGCTGTTCGAGCATGGCGAAATGATTGACCCCGGCGGCATTGATCAGCAGGTTGATGCCGCCGAGAGTGTTGGCCTGAGCGAACACTGCGCGACGCTCGGCGGCCACCGTCAAGTCGGCGCCAATCCAGCTCAGGTGCTGTGGATAGCGCTCGAGCAGCGGCGCCAACGGCTCTCGATGCCGGGCCACGGCCAGCACCCGGGCACCACTGGTGCACAGGGCGGTGGCGATGGCCAGACCGATGCCTCCGCTGGCGCCGGTCAATACCACGCGAGCGTCAGACAGGCGCATGCGCGATCTCCCCGTTGCGCGGCAGCTCGCGGAACATGTCGCTGTAAAGCCGGTACACCACCTTGGACGCATGGATGACCGCGGCTTGATCGTCCGGGTTGTCGAGCTTGTCCATCAGGGCACGGTAGGTCTGCATGTGCTCGATATCCAGCGAACCATGGGAGCTGAGGTAACTGAAGGCGGTTTCCGGCAGTGCCAGGCGCTCGCGAATGCTGCCAGCGGCGTGGGTCGCCAGGGCAATGCTGGTGCCTTCCAGCACGTTGACCATGCCGAACAGGCCCACCGGGTTGCCCCTGGCAATCAGGTCATAGAGGTAGCTGACCATCAACTCGATGGGCAGGCACGGCTGACCGTCGCGCACACTCGCCCGCTCACCGCCGCAGGCCTCGATGTCGTTGAGGATCCATTGTTCGTGGCCATATTCGTCTTCGATGTATTCACACACCGCCTTGCGCAACCATTCCAGGCGCGATGGCAGGCGAGCACCGCAGGCCATCATCAACGGCACGGTATGGCGGACGTGGTAATAGGCCTGCGCAAGGAATGCGCGATAGCTTTCCAGGCTGACATCGCCTGCCAGCGCATCGCGGATGACCGGCAAGTTGAACAGCTCGATGCGTTCCTGTTGCGTAGCCGCTTGCAGCCTGTCAAAAAAACTCATGGTGCGGTTTCCTCGGGAAGTGGGGAGTCGGTCAGTGGCGCCCGATAGCGCTCGATAATGGCGTCACGGCGCGGTCGCCCATTGGCGGTCAGCAAACCGTTGGCGGAGGTGAAGGGTTGATCGAGCCGGGTCCAGTGATGGACCCGGGCATAGTCTGGCAACGCCTCGTTGGCCTGGCGGATGGCGTCGGCCAGTTGTTGGTCCGTGCAGTCCACGCGGTGCGGCCAGAGCAGCGCATGGTTGTGTGGCATCGCCTCGCCGTGAACGAAGGCCTGAGCGATGTGGTCGCGCTGGGTCAGTTCGGCCTCCACCCACTCCGGGTTCACGTTGCGCCCGAAACTGGTCACGAACTGATGTTTCTTGCGCCCCTTGAGGTAGAGAAAACCCTCGGCATCGAACTCACCGATGCCACCGCTGGGCCACCATGGATCGGTGGTTGGCGCCTCACCCAGGTAGCCCAGCAGGATCGAGCCCTTGATCAGCACTTCACCGTCCGGCGCCAGGCGCACCTCAAGATGCGGCAACGGCCGCCCGACACTGCCGGGGCGCTGCGCCTGCGGACGATTGAGGCACACCACCGAGGCGCACTCCGACAAGCCGTACCCCTCGAAAACCGGCAGCCCGACCCGTTCTGCGCGATGCAGCAAGTCTTCGGACACCCGGGCGCCGCCCACAGCGGCGAAGCGCAGGCGCCGTGGATCGAAGGCCTGGTGTTCGGCCGCGCTGACCAGCATCAGCAACAACTGCGGCACCAGGATCAGGCTCTGGGGTGCCCGACTGGCCAGACAGCCCAGCAATTGCGGCACATTCACGCTGCTGGCTCCTTGAATCCCCAAGGTGTTCTGGCTGGGCAGGCTCAGGGTCGCGCCGGCATACAACGCGGCATAACACCCAATGTTCTCCAGCAGGATTGCCAGTGGCAGCAGCGCCAGATGGTGTTGCGGCTGGGTGGGCTCACTGGCCAGAAACAACTCGCGGGTAACACGCAAGAGGCTGTCGGCACTCAGGCAGACCCCCTTGGGCGTCCCCGTGGTGCCCGAGGTAAAGGTCAACTTGGCGGTGCCCTCCGGCATCCGGCTCGTGCCACTGAAGGTGCGGCACCAGAACCCGCCGTCCCACTCATAACCCGCCGCTTGCAACTCATCATGCAACGCTGGCTCGGCGATCACCCGTTCGGCCTGGCTCTGTTCCAGGCAGTGCTGACGTTGCGTCGGACTGAAAAACGGCGGCAAGGTCACACAGGTCAGGCCTTCGAACAAGGCGGCCAGGTCCCAGAGCATGGCTTCGACACCATTGTCCAACGCCAGCGCAACCACCCTGACCTGCTCATCGCGCAGGCGTTGCTGGCGATAGCTCACTTCGGCCTGCAGCGCCGCGTAATCCAACTTGAGTCGATCGCCCCACAACGCCACGGCATTGGTTTTGCGCTCAGCGTGGTTGCGCAGTGCCTGCTTGAATCCTTCCAGTTCAGGCGACATGGCAGGTTCCCTCGATGGACGTCGCCAGGCCCAGGCGGCCGAACAGGCCGGTGTTGCACAGGTGAAGGAATCCAGCGCGGATATTGCCCACGTGCACCCAAGGCTTGCTTTCGTAATAGCTGCCCCAGGCATGGCGATCTTCGCCCAGCCGCGCGGGGTCGGCGGCGCACAGGGAAACCGGCTTCAACCCCAGGCGATGAAAGCTGTTCACCAATCCCAGGTTCCCGGTAAAGGCCACCCACTCCAGCCCGCCCATGGCCAGCAGGTACGTCATGGCAATGATGCTCATCCGTGCACTCCCGGTATCGCTGGCCGCCAGATTGCCGACCTCCACGACGGCAGATCGCGCCACAGCCTGGCCGGCGGCCACACTGATCAGCGGATCGATCGCCTCGTCCAGGTAACCTTCCAGAAACAAGGGCCCGGAACTGGCCAGGCGTACGCCGACCACGGCGCTCAGCGCCCCGGACGCATCGCTCATGCCGAACAGCTGCGGCATGAAATGGCGAATGTCCGCACCGTGAGCCGTCCGAAACCGTTGCTGGATAAAGGATTCGAAGACGCCCCGCTCGGCGTCGCCCGGCAATGCTCTGACAAGCTGCAGCTGCGGTGCTTCGGCCTGGCCAAAATGCAGCGGCAGCTGCACGTTCCAGTTGTAGTCGGACATTGGAAAACACCTCCCCGGATCAATTGGGGAGAAGTATCAAAGGGTTTTCTTAACGAAGTCTGAAGGTGGGAAAAACAGGGGCATCGGTGATCTTCAGATTCGCTTAAGGCTCGGCGGGCAATGTGGCCGGCGCCGGTTCAGAGACAACCGGACCCGGCTGTCCGAATGAGTCGGCAGCCAACGACCGCAAGAGGCCTCCAATGACCCGCGACAACACCCCGCAGCACTACGGGAAACTCTCGATAACCCTGCACTGGCTGATGCTGGCACTGTTTGTCGGTGTGTATGGCTGTATTGAAATAAAAGGACTGCTGCCGCGAGGCGATAGCATGAGGAGCCTTTTCCTTGGGCTGCACGGTGTGTTCGGCCTGGGCATTTTTGCCCTGGTGTGGCTGCGTTTGCTCGGGCGCCTGACGCCGCGTCCCCCCATCACGCCGAAGCCACCCGCCTGGCAGACCGGTGTTTCGCACCTGATGCACCTGGCGCTGTATGGATTGATGATCGGCACACCGGTGCTGGCCTGGTTGATGCTGGCCGCCGGGGGCAAACCGGTGCCCTACTTCGGCTTCAGCCTGCCGGCACCGATAGCGCTTGACCCGGACTTGGCCAAGCAGCTCAAGTATTGGCACGAGCTGCTCGGCAGTACCGGTTACTGGCTGATCGGTCTGCACGCGGCGGCTGGGTTGTTTCACCATTATTATGTCGGCGACAACACGTTGCGCCGGATGCTGCCGAAGCGCTGACCTTTTCTGCCTTGAACCCTGGCCCCCCGATGACGATCGACGGGTTCACCCCATGGCGATCCTCTGCTGGGACCACCGCTCAGTCGCTTGATCGCACCGCGGGTGCGAAGGCTGTCGGCAAACCTCGCTCGCGTGCCGACGGCCTCAATGACTGATCATCCAGGGTCTGCCCGACGCCTTGCCCTTGAGTCCATGCGGGTTGGCCTTGCTTGGCTCAACGTTCCTGCTGGGACCGCAACAGCCACAACCTTTTGGATGGCGGGCACTGTCGCGATATTCCTCGACCGTCTTCGGCGCGTGGGCGCTGCGCTCATTGGCGGCAATCGCCTTGCGCGTGTGACCGGCCAGGGTGGCCAGCGCCGGCGCTGACAGGATCACGCGCAGGCTGGGTTTTCCGCACTCTGGACAAGCGCAGGGCAAGGCGCTGTCGGCCATGGGACGCAGGGCGGTGAAATCACCGCAATCCGGGCAATCGTATTCGTACAAAGCCATGACAGTACTCCGAAAAAACTGATCTTCCCTGATGGATACCGGCGCACAGTGCTCGTCCTGACGGCACCTGCGCCGGAAACGCCTGCGCTTACTTGTCCGGCGCGATCGGCAAGTCAATGCTGCCGTCGATAAAGCGTGTCGGGCCGTTGGCATTCGGGTTGATGTCGAACTGGAAGATCTCCGTCGGCAGCCATAACGTGGCGCACGCGTTCGGGATGTCGACCACACCGCTGATGTGTCCCTGCACCGGCGCCGAGCCCAACAGGGCATAACCCTGGGCGGGCGAGTAACCAAATTTGGTCATGTAGTTGATGGCGTTGAGACAAGCCTGGCGGTAGGCAATGTTGACGTCCAGGTAATGCTGCTTGCCGCCCTCATCGACCGAGATACCTTCGAAAATCAGGTATTTGTTGTAGGTGGGGATGATCGGGCTGGGTTTGAAGATGGGGCTCTTGATGCCGTACTTTTCCATCCCGCCCTTGATCAGCTCGACGCGCATGTGCACCCAGCCGGCCATTTCGATCGCGCCGCAGAAGGTGATTTCACCATCGCCCTGGCTGAAATGCAGGTCACCCACTGACAGGCCCGC
>JACZCZ010329690.1_pt1 | contig 11346 bp, 9 predicted proteins | sample 8641811 | NCBI WGS metagenome assembly JACZCZ01 (sample SAMN15324610, study PRJNA640507) | soil metagenome | isolation source: intercropping peanut in the first line | place: China: Luxin town, Laibin City, Guangxi Province | collected 2019-07-25 | depth 10cm m | reverse complement strand
CTACATTAATGCGTTCAGAATTGATCTCGCGTGTGGCTTGCCGGCTTGCGGGCATCATGAACGTGGGCACTTTTGTGAACGATACTTATTCCGACTATGAATGGAATAACCTCACTTTCTCTATGAAAGCCAAAGTTGGATTCTTTTGGATAATCAATATGCTCACCGCCAGATTGTGCAAAGGATTTTTGTCAAATGCCGAATCAATCAAAAAAAGTAATTGTCGGGCATTATTAATTCCCACATCCAAAGTAGAGGTGATCTATCGCGGAAGACGGACAGATGTATTCAAGTTTTCCGCAGATCGTTTCAAAACCAATCGGTTGAGGTTTCTGGCAGTGGGCCGTTTGCTGGCGCGGAAGGGGTATAATGAACTCATTCATGCTTTTCATCGCTTTAATCAGCAATGTCCAAATGCTACACTGAGCATTGCCGGCGATGGACCGTACGGTGCATACATGTCGACACTGATCGCGAGGTATGAGTTGAAGGATGCTGTATTCATGCTCGGCGGCGTCAATAATGTTCCTGAACTGATGGCAACGCACGACTGCCTGGTATTTCCGTCACACTACGAAGGCTTCAGTGGAACATTGATCGAGGCGATGCTGGCGGGATTGCCGATCATTGCATCGGACATCGAAATGAATAAAGAAGCCGTCGTGCATAATGATACAGCCCGGTTATTTCGGGTGACTGACGCCAACGACCTGCTTGAAAATATGATCTGGGTACACGAGCATCGGCGCGATGCCCTGGATCTGGCCATGCGGGCGAGAGTGATTGCCGAGCGCCGTTTCGACATCGCGGAAATTGCCCGACAGCATGAGTCATATTACGACCGATTGATCTCAACAGTAAACTGATTTTTTTTCAGACGGTTTGTCGGAACCCTCGGACATCTGTGCAAAACAGACTTCGAAAAATCTTACCTTGCGCCTGAAATGACGAACGCGATTCAGTCTTCATTTTTTTCTCACTCATTAGTCAAGCCGCAGTAAACTATGTTGGGTGGTATCCTTATTCTGATCCTCACAGGCTTCCTGGCACATGTTCTGGTCAACCGACTGAAGGGAATCTATCCATTCATCGATGCGGTATTGTTGAAAAGGCTGTATTACTACCACATTCTCCTTTCGTTTGTCTATTACCTGTATTCTCTCTTCAATGCTTCCGATTCGAGGTACTATTATAAGAAAGTGATGGAGGACTTCCGCGGTCCTGAATGGTTCGACTTCTACGGCACGAGTACAACATTTATCGAATTTATTTCATACCCATTCATCCGGTACCTCGGTTTCAGTTACCTCGCCATGATGGCGTTGTTTTCCTTCATAGGTTACATCGGTTTCGTCTATTTCTATATCTTTTTTAAAGAGAGGATCAAGTTTCGTCACCATTTTCTCGGTGTCGACCTTTTAACATTGTTTTTCTTCCTTCCGAATCTGCACTTCTGGTCCGGTTCGCTTGGAAAGGGGGCAATCATCTTTCCGGCGATCGCTTTATTCTTTTACGGGATCTCCAGGATCAATCAACGTTATATCGCCGTAGCATTTGCTGCCGTGATCATTTATCACGTACGGCCGCACATCATGCTGGTGATGCTTGTTTCATGTTTTATCGGGTTGGTATTTTCTACCAAAGGAATAAGCTGGGTTTTCAGACTCGTATTCATCGCGGGTGCGAGCGTTGCATTCTTTTATATTTATCAGGACGTACTCACGATGGTGGGGATCAATGAAGAGGAAGTGCTCACTCAGGGCTTCGATCTTTCGCGACGGGCCCGCGAGCTTTCTAAAGCAACATCAGGAATTGATATCTCGAACTATAGTCTCGGACTTCAGCTCTTCACTTTTATTTACCGGCCGTTGTTCTTCGATGCTCCAGGACTTCTTGGGATTGTCGTTAGTATTGAGAACGTGTTCTACCTGTTGATCACCCTTCGGTTATTGAACTTTCAGGGTATTCGCTACCTCTTCACGTCAAGCTTCCTTGTAAAATCCGCGTTCTTTAGTTTCCTCACCGTATCCATTGCGCTGGCGCAGGTTTCAGGTAACCTCGGCATCGCCATTCGGCAGAAAAGTCAGGTAATGATGCTACTGTTGTTTGTCATCATCATGTTCCTGGATGAAAAACGATCGGTACAATATAAGAGGCAAATGACGGAACGATTGAGGCGGCAACGTGAAGCCGAAGTATTGATGAAACAAAAAGAATCTGTTCGTGAGTAAGGGCATCTTTACAATCTCTCTTGATTTCGAATTGCATTGGGGTGGCTTTGAAAAATGGCCATTGGAAAAATACCGGCAATATTTTCTCAACACGCGTGAGATTATTCCTCAGATGCTTGCGCTGTTTCAACAGCATCAGGTACACGTTACTTGGGCTACTGTTGGAATGTTATTGCACGATTCAAGGCAAAGGCTGCTGCAAAATGCTCCGCCGTTAAAACCTGCGTATGAGCAGCAGCAACTCTCTGCATATCGTTTTATCGAATCAGTGGGGATTGGTAACAATGAAAGCGAAGATCCATTGCATTTTGCTCCATCATTGGTAAAACAGATCATTGCTACGCCTCATCAGGAATTGGGCACACATACCTTCGCACATTATTATTGTAATGAAGCAGGACAGACGCTTGATCAGTTTCGCGATGATATTCGTGCAGCAAAGCGAGTGGCAGCAACGTATGGAGCAGAACTGCGTTCGCTGGTATTTCCGCGAAATCAGTTTAATGATCAATACCTGAGAGCTTGCTATGAGGAAGGTATTACTTCGGTGCGATCAAATCCACTCGATTGGTTCTGGAAGATCGATAGCACACAGTCTGAATCCATGTGGAAGCGTTTGAATCGCGGAGCCGATGCGTATTGGCCTGTTGGAAAAAGAAATACATACCAATTGAGGTCGCTCCCGGTATCCGAAGGGCTTCCTCTGTGTATACCCGCGAGTCGCTTGTTGCGTCCATATAATCCAAAAGAATTTTTCCTGAACACCGTGAAGATCGACCGCATAAAAGAGGAAATGTCGCGTGCAGCGGAACGCGGTGAAGTGTATCATCTCTGGTGGCACCCGCACAACTTTGGAAGCTATCCCGAACAGAGCATGACGGGTCTTCGATCTATACTCGGGCATTACTCCGAATGCAGAAAGAAATGGAATATGTCTTCTGCTACGATGAATGAACTTACACAACTTCGGCTCAATGAAGGATAAACCAAGACTGCTTCGTATCACTACAGTTCCGATGTCTCTGAAGTTTTTATTGAAGGGACAATTGGGGTATATGCAGTCCAATGGATTTGAAGTTCTCGCGCTCAGTGCAGACGGTCCCGAGATTAAAGCCGTGACCGACGAAGGAGTGAAACATCAGATTGTAAAGCTTACGCGAAAGATCACACCGCTCACAGATCTGTGGTCGGTGTTTCAGATCATGCTGGTGATCTGGAAATTCAAACCACATATCGTGCACACGCATACTCCAAAAGCAGGACTCATCGGAATGATCGCAGCCTGGTTGTGCCGTGTGCCCATTCGAATGCACACCGTTGCCGGACTTCCATTGATGGAGGCAAAAGGATTAACCAGAAAGATCTTGTTGATGACAGAACGCATAACGTACGCTTGTGCCAATCACGTCTATCCAAATTCAAAAGCACTCGCTTCTTATATTCGCGAAAATATTTATTGCTCGACTTCAAAATTCAAAGTAATTGGAGAGGGGAGCAGCAACGGAATCGATACCGCATTCTTCAGCGTAACAGATGACGTGCGAAATGCCGCGCAGTCATTAAAAGAGAAAAACGGATTAAAGAATGAGCTGACGTTTTCTTTTGTTGGCCGCATCGTGAAAGACAAAGGTATCAATGAATTGTTGAAGGCCTTTGATCAGCTATCGCGTGAAGTAGAATGCAAGCTTATCCTTGTAGGTCCATTTGAAGATGATCTTGATCCGATCTCAGATGAAAGTCGGGCGATATTAAAAAGCAACAAACACATTGTCACAACAGGATATGTCAATGACGTACGGCCACCGATCACGGCGTCGGATGTTTTTGTTTTTCCAAGTTACCGCGAAGGATTTCCAAATGTGGTGATGCAGGCGAGTTGCCTGGAACGCGCATGTATCGTTACGAACATTAACGGATGCAACGAGATTATCAAAGATCGTGAGACCGGGCTTATCGTTGAACCGAAGAATGAAACCCAGCTCTACGATGCGATGAAATTTATGGCGATGAATTCATCGGGTCGCAAAGAATTCGGTTCGCGTTCGCGGAAGTTCGTAGCAGAGAACTTTGATCAACAGTATCTTTGGGGTCTGATCCTGAACGAATATAAAACTCAGTTAAAACTTGTATCGAAACTTCTTTAAGCCGCTGCTCGACAAGATTGTCGCCTTGATCGTACTCACGATCACTTCGCCATTAATTCTATTGACGTGGTTGCTTTTGATGATCGTCAATGGCGGATCCGGATGGTTTATTCAGCCTCGCCCGGGCAAGAATGGTGAGGTGTTCCATATCATTAAGTTTAAGACAATGTCAGATGCCCGCGATGCAGCGGGTAATTTACTTCCAGATGATGTGCGCCTCACCTGGTTTGGTAAACTTGTCCGCAAGCTTTCAATTGATGAACTCCCGCAATTGATCAATGTGCTTAAGGGAGATATGTCGCTCGTGGGTCCAAGGCCGTTGCTTGTTGAATACCTGTCACTTTACAATCCGCGCCAGCAACGTCGCCACGATGTTAAGCCTGGTATCACCGGTTGGGCTCAGGTGAACGGACGCAACGCGATCAGTTGGGAACAGAAATTTGAGTTCGATGTCTGGTATGTGGATCACTGTTCCTTTTTTATCGATATTAAAATCATATTTTTGACGATTGTAAAAGTCTTTAAGACTGACGGCATCAGCAGCGCTACGTCGGCAACAATGGAAAAATTTCGTGGAAGCAAATAAAACGATCATACAAGGTGGAGGCGAGCATGCGCGAGTAGTGCTTGATTGTTTGCTTGCGCAGGGAGCGAAAGTAGTTGGACTGTTTGATCCAAAATATAGCGGAACATTGTTTGGTATTCCGCAGCGAGGGACATATGATCAAAGCTTTGAACCGGAAGCGTACGCAATTGTAGCGATAGGTGACAATACACTTCGTAAAAAGGTGGTTGAGAAAACCAAACATCGCTTTCAAAATGCTATCCATCCGTCGGCGATCATTTCACCATATGCTTCGGTCGGCGAGGGCAATATGATCTTGCATGGAACTATTGTTCAGGCGCAAACACAAATTGGCAATCATGTGATCATTAACACAGGAACACAGGTCGATCATGATAATGTGATAGCAGACTATGTTCATCTCGGCCCTGGCGTTGTGTTGTGTGGCACGGTTCACGTCGGTACAGGTTCATTTATTGGTGCCGGATCAGTGATCATACCTGGTAAAAAGGTTGGAGCATGGGCAATTGTCGGTGCAGGTTCGGTTGTCATTCAAGATGTTCCCGATCATGCTGTGGTTGTTGGAAATCCTGCACGAATAATCCGGTATACCAATGGCTGAAAAAAAACGATTGGTCATCTTCGGTGCAGGAGGTCTTGGTCGCGAACTGAAGTCGTGGATAGAAAAATCTGACCTGTATCAGTTGATCGGATTTTTTGATGATCATGTACCTGCAGATACGAGTATTGATGGATTGCCTGTATTAGGTGGAATAAAAAACCTTGATCAGCATAACACAACAGAACTGAACGTGGTGATTGCTATAGGAGACCCCGCGTTGCGCGCTAAACTAATTAATCAACTACATAAGATTCCCAACCTATCGTATCCTGTACTCATTCATCCGCGAGCGATCATTGATGACATGAAAACGATGCATCTTGGTAAAGGAACTATTATTACCGCAGGATGCGCGCTCACCACAAACATCACCATCGGCGATCATACGCTGATCAACCTGAACTCCACGATCGGTCATGATTGTGTTATCGGTCAGGGATGTTGCATCATGCCGGGTGTAAATCTCAGTGGTAATTTAAAGATCGGCGATCATGTGCTGATTGGTACCGGTGCTTGCGTGTTGAATAACATCGAAATCGGCGATCGCACGAAAGTGGGAGCAGGCGCTGTTGTTACGAAGTCGTTGCCGGCAGACTGTACTGCCGTTGGTATACCAGCTAAATCTCTGCGCGTATGACGTGGCAGGAAGTAAAGCCCAGCTTTTTTTTCATCGCAAGGTTTCTTGCATTTTATCTCGTATGTAATTTCATCTATGGCTGGTGGATCACAAGTTATGTACCCAAACCCGATCCGGTAACAGTTGAAGTAACGCGCCATTCCACCTTTCTCCTTGATATGATGGGTTACGAGGTTAGCACAATCGTTCACCATTCAAAACCTGCTCAGCGTATCCTCCTTGATGAACGGCCGATATTGTCAGTGTTCGAAGGATGCAATGGAATAAATGTCTGGATCATCTTTGTTGCTTTCATCATTGCGTTCAGCAAATTCTCAAAGAAGGCTGTGATCTTTATTCTTGGCGGATCTGCAGTGATCTATCTTATTAACCAGGCGCGAATCATTTTCCTGTTCTTTATTTCATTGGCATATCCTGAAGCTTTGTATTTTTTTCATAAATACTTTTTCACAGCCGGGATCTATCTGGTTGTATTTGCGATGTGGTATTACTGGATAAAAGTGTATGACCGTCGAATCAAGGTCACAAGCTGATCTGTCGCTTCACGCGCGCTGGGTGTTGGGCATAGTATCTATCGCCGGACTGTTGATGATCTTTCTTTTTCAGCGATTTGACTGGACGCGATTAGTTGGCTTGACCGACCTGGCAAACATCGAACGTTTTGTGGTGAACCGCTCGGTCAGATTTGTGATCAATGATGTGCTGGGTGTATTGCTTGTACTTTCGTTGTTCGGAAAAAAGAAACTTGCCATCATCGCCGTGTACGTTCAGATATTCGGATTTGTCTTTGTGATGATCCCGTACATGATCCTCAAACTCAATTATCCGGCCTACAATGGTCCAATGATCAACTTCCTGCACCGGTTGATCCTCAATCCTTTACTCATCTATCTGCTTGTTTTCTTCTTTTGGTTTCAGGAAAAAAATAAACCGGAGCATAAGGTATAAGAGATACTTCTATTTTTGCGCTTGAATTATGGATCAGGAAAAGATATGGTTGTCGTCGCCTCACATGGGTGGCGATGAAATTAAGTTTGTGCAAGAAGCTTTTGATACCAACTGGATATCTCCGGTCGGTCCTCACATCAATGCATTTGAGAATGATCTCGCTGTGTACAATTCTATTCCGCACTGTGCGGCATTAGGCTCCGGAACGGCAGCGATCCATCTCGCGCTGATCTTGCTGGACGTGAAAGCGGACGATGAAGTGATCTCTTCAAGCTTCACATTTTCCGGATCATGCAATCCCATCCGGTATCAGGGAGCAACACCTGTGTTCGTCGATTCTGAAGAGTCGAGCTGGAACATGGACCCTCAGCTGCTGGAGGAAGCGATCAAAGGCAGGATATCAAAAGGCAAAAAACCAAAAGCGATAATCCTTGTCCATTTGTATGGAATGCCTGCGCGGATCGATGAACTCATGTCGATCGCGAAACGATATGAAATTCCTGTGATCGAAGATGCCGCTGAAGCACTTGGGTCGACTTACGGCAGCAAGAAACTTGGAACATTCGGCGACTTCGGTGTTTATTCATTCAATGGCAACAAGATCATCACAACTTCCGGCGGAGGTGCGTTGGTGTCTCTTCGAAAGGACTGGATTGAGAAAGCGAAGTTCCTCGCTACCCAGGCGCGGGATCCGGCACCTCATTACGAGCATACCCATGTTGGTTATAACTACCGCCTTAGCAATGTTTGCGCTGGAATCGGGAGAGGGCAGATGATGGTACTGGATGAACGCGTCCGTCAACGAAGAGCCGTGTTTCAGTTTTATCAGCAGCAATTGGGAAGCTCCGCTGGAGTTACCTTCCCGCAGGAGGCGAAAGGCTCATTTTCAAACCGCTGGCTTACTACAATTCTGATAGACCCGTCAAAAGCGAAGTCGGGCAGAGAAGAAGTGAGGGTGGCTCTGGAAAAGGAAAACATTGAGACGAGACCTCTCTGGAAGCCAATGCATTTACAGCCCGTTTTCAAGGATTTCCCCGCCTATACAAACGGCGTTTCTGCGCGTCTTTTTAATGATGGGTTGTGCCTTCCGTCAGGCTCAAACCTTAACGAAGTGCAACTTCAGCGGATTATGAAATCCCTCAAAAGGTATTTGTAAATTCGATGGAATCAGGCTGGTTACTTACTACAGTTAAGCGAGATAGACTATTTCGGATTAATGCTTTAATTAACTATTTTTGGGGCAAATTTTGGGATCAGGCGCATGGTTAAAAGAATTACGTTTTCATGTCTTTTGTTATTCGTTGGAGTTGTTGCGTACGCGCAGACCAATTTCCGCACGAATCTGACAGGTGGAGGTAGCTGGAGTGATGTTGGAATCTGGGAAGTGGAGTCGCCGAACGGTTCAGGAACCTGGGTTGCAGCCGGTGCAACTCCTACAAGCGCATCAAATACAATTGTAATACAGTCAGGAGATGTCGTGACGGTGACCGCCGACCTTACAGTGGATCAATTGACGGTGGAAACTGGCTGCGTACTGATTATCGATCCCGCTGTAACGGTGATCATAAACAATGGGGCCCCTGCCACCGATGTCACATTCGACGCCGGTGCTGTGCTTGAGGTAAGTGGACGCCTCACAGTAAATAACAGCGCGGTGATTGCTGGTCTTGATGGAAATTCTGAAGCTTACTTCTTTGACGGCTCGTTCTATCGACACCTCTACACGATCACTGAGGGAACAATTCCGACGGCTTTCTGGGATGCCAATAGTACACTTGAAATTTTTGGCTACACCGGCAACAATGGTAACATTAACCTGACTGCGGGAAACTGGGCCCAGACATTTGGAAACGTGATCATCGATTGCCCGCTTGGCGCTGGCCGCGTGCTCAATTTTGCCGGCAATCTTACGGATATCCAGGGTTCACTTACCCTGACACGTACCACCGGTAACAATTCTGGCCGTATTAACCTGACTACGTCAACGGATGCCTTGACCACAATCGCTGGTGATCTCAATGTTACTGGAAATGCGCGGACTTACTTCAATGAATCTGCCGCTGACCTCACTGTTAATGTCGGAGGAAATTTTAACCTGACCACGCTCAACACAACACCCTCGCGTCTTGTAACTGGCGGATCAACAACCGTTAATGTTACTGGGGATTTCACCATGAATATGCCTGGGCAGACATTCAATATGTCGCAAGGTGCCGGCCCTGGAATTCTGAATCTTAGCGGAGATTTTACACTCGCCGCAGGTACGTTAACAGAACAGAGCGCAAGCACCGGTATCGGGGAAATAAACTTCGTGAGTCCTGAGCCGCTGGGCCAGAACTTCGTAAACGTGGGAGGAACCACTTCAAATATCACGCAGAGTATTAACTACTACATAGCACCAGGTTCAACATTGAACATGGGAACCAGTGCTGCAACAGGTGCAGGGACGTTTAATGCCGAAGGTAACATCAGGGTCGGTAACCTGACGACTGGTACTATCCAGAATGCAACGAATGTTGGAAATATTCGAGTGCCGGTTGCAAACCGTACTTTCTTGCCAGGAATTACTATTGAGTTCAACGGTACCGGTGCTCAGTTGGTAGGGACGGCATTTCCGACAGACGTGAATGTAATCATCAATAACCCGAGTGGAGTAACATTAAGCACCGGCGGACCAATTACGATTGCTGCCAACCGCGACCTTCAAATCAATGCAGGGTCAAATCTTGGAATTGCTGCGAACACACTTACGTTGAATGGAACTGTAAGCGGCACCGGTACTATCACCGGCGGCGGTACATCAAACCTTACAATAGGAGGGACCGGATCACTTGGATCACTGCACTTTGGTGGAACTCAAACGGTCAATAATTTCACTATCAATCGCTCGGGTGATGCAGACATTGCAACGAACCTGACAGTTTCAGGCGCGCTTGCCCAAACGAACGGTGATCTTTCAATCACAGGCTCCACATTGACAATCAACGGAGCGTTTAGTCAAGGTGCTGGCACAGATCTCATAGTAGCTGGTAACCCGACGCTTGTGGTCGGTGGAACCGGAACTCTTCCGACAAACGTTTCATTTGGCGGAGATCTGAGTCTCAATACGCTCACCATAGACCGCGCGGCAACCACTTTTGCATCGAACTCAAATTTATTCATTGTAAATGCTCTGAACTTAACGGCGGGAACATTCAATAACACTGGCGCTGTTGGTATGTTATCAGGCAGTACGCTCACCAGAACAGCTGGAACATTGAGCAATGCGCTGGCCAACTTCGGATCATCACAACCTTTCAACATCGTTTATAACAACGCCGCAGTGATGAGCACTGGCCCGGAGATTCCAAACGTATTGCTCGATCCGCAGAACAGTGTTCTCCTGACTAATCTCACAAAACAGGGTTCAGGTGCTTTGACCCTTACATCAAATGTTGAGATCAATGGGACTTTTACGCTCTCCAGCGGATCATTTGCTGCCGGTTCGAATACAATTTTAATGAGAGGAAATCTTGTGTCAAATGCAGCGTCGACATTGACGAGTGCTACAGCACAGTTTGGTGGAACAACAGTGATCACGGGGTCAGTAACACCAACCTTTGGTAACGTGACCGTTCTTACAGCTTCGTCAGTTACACCGAACTCAACCTTCCAGATCAATGGCAACCTTGTCAATGACGGTACGCTCAATACGGGAAGCGGAACAACGATCTTTGGTGGAAATACAACAATCTCCGGTTCGAGTATATCTGCATTCAACAACGTTACTATTACAGCGACGCTGACAGCTCCTTCCAACTCAAGCTTCCGGGTAGGAGGTAACTGGGTTAACAATGGAACATTCAATACTGCTGTGAATTCTACTGTTGAATTCAATGGCACTTCAATGATCAGTGGTACATCAACGACAAACTTCCTGCATATCCTGATCAGTGGCACACTCACAGCGCCAGCTACACTGAACGTAGCTGGGAACTTTACTGACAACGGGACATTCACTGCTGGTGCAAATACGGTTGTATTCAATGGTACCTCGATTCAGAATCTTCAGGGATCGGCAGTAACAACATTCAATAACATTAATGTAACAAATACCACTGGAGGACCTCCGGGAGTCCGTATTGAGTCCAATAAGAACATCGCGGGAACGCTTACACTTTCACCAGGAGCTACATTCGATGCTGATGGTTCTGCCGGCG
>JACZCZ010288871.1_pt1 | contig 11351 bp, 8 predicted proteins | sample 8641811 | NCBI WGS metagenome assembly JACZCZ01 (sample SAMN15324610, study PRJNA640507) | soil metagenome | isolation source: intercropping peanut in the first line | place: China: Luxin town, Laibin City, Guangxi Province | collected 2019-07-25 | depth 10cm m | reverse complement strand
TCCTTGATCTTGATCTTTTGGGCGTACGGCAGCGGCGTGCGCAAGCAACCCGCGATGTCGTTCGTGAGTTGATCCCGGGCGATCGGAATCACTGCCGTGTGCTGGATTGCGCCGCCGCAGAAGATCGCGATGTCCGTCGTGCCGCCGCCCATGTCGACGAGACACACGCCCAGCTCTTTTTCGTCCTCTGTCAGCACGGCGTACGCGGAGGCCAGCTGCTCGAGCACGACGTCCTCGACGGTGAGGCCGCACCGCTGCACGCATTTGACGACGTTCTGCGCCGCGCTGACGGCGCCCGTCACGAGATGCACCTTGGCTTCGAGCCGCACGCCCGACATTCCGATCGGCTCGCGGATGCCTTCTTGCGCGTCGATGATGAACTCTTGCGGCAACACGTGAATGACGCGTTGATCCGCGGGGATCGCCACTGCACGCGCTGCGTCGATGACGCGCTCGACGTCGCCGGCGCTCACCTCTTTGTCCTTGATCGCCACGATGCCGTGCGAGTTCAAGCTGCGAACGTGACTGCCCGCGATACCCGTGAGCACGCTGTTGATCTCGCAGCCGGCCATCAGCTCGGCTTCCTCGATTGCGCGCTGAATCGACTGCACGGTCGACTCGATGTCGACGACGACGCCGCGCTTGAGCCCTCGTGACGGATTCGAGCCGATGCCGATGACCTCGAGCCGGTCCTCGGCCGACAACTCGCCGACGATCGCCACGACTTTCGACGTGCCGATATCGAGGCCCACGATCAATTTGCGATCGTCGCGCCTACCCACTACGCAAGCTCCGTTGCACTGCTGCCGCTTCCTCTAACCACGCTCGGGCACCGCCGCCACCGCCGCGAGATTCGCTGGGGGCCCGTCGCGCCAACCGACGGCAAAGCCGTTCGTGTAACGCAAATCCACGTACTCGACGCTCTTCAGCTGCGCGGCGAGAGCCGGCGCCACGACGTCGAAGAATCGATACAGCCGCTCGTCGATGTCGCGGCGGCCGAGCCTGATTTCCTGGCCGCTCTCGAGCACGAGCCGCCACGAGCCGCGCTCGTCCATCGACAGGCTCTGCAGCGACAAATCGGCTTCTGCGAGCTTGCCGCGCACGGCCAGATAGCGACGCGCGACCTCGCGCTCGCTGCCCGGAGGACCGGCAAGAGCCGGCAGCTCCGGGAACACGTGCTGCGAGCGCTCGGCGAACAGCTCACCGCGCACGTTGAGCAGGCCGCTCTCGCCCCACCGCGCCGCGGCTTGATGCTCCGTGACGCGCACGATCAGCGTGTCGGGCCAACGCCGGCCGACGTTGGCGCGGTCGACCCAGTCGAGCGCTTGCACGCGCTCGCGCAACGCTCCGAGATTCACGGTGAGAAACCCCGCGTTGAGCCCGTCGGCGACCGCCGCTTCGACTTGGATCGGCGTGACGCGCTGAAACGTGCCTTCGACGACGAGGTTGCGCACGGGCTGGTCGAGCACGAGCTGGATGCCCTTGAACATGCCGTAGGACACGACGCCGGCCATCGGTAACAACAGCGCAGTGCGCAGCCGGCGCGCCCACGCGGCACCGAGCGTCGGGACCTTGAGACGCGGCAGCTTGCTCTCGACTCTGCGGCGATTCGCTTTGCGCCCGAACATCACTGCTCCCCCTGCGGCACGCTCGCCGGCTCGCCGATCACGCGAACCTCGAGCTCGAGCTGCACGCCGCTCGTGCGCTCGACTGCGGCGCGAACCTCGGCGATCAATGCCTCGATGTCCGCGGCCGTTGCTTTGCCGGTATTCAAGATGAAGTTCGCGTGCTTGTCGGAGACCATGGCTCCGCCGCGCCGCAACCCTTTCAAGCCGGCCTGCTCGATCAAGCGGCCCGCGAAGTCGCCTGATGGGTTGCGAAACACGGAGCCGCAGCTCGGGTAACCCATGGGTTGCGCCGCGCTGCGTCGCGCCAGCAGGTCCTTGATCGCGTCCATCGAGCTCGAGGCGTCGTGCTCGAAGCGGAACGTCGCACCGACGAACCATTCGTTCGCCGGCCCGCGCACCGTTCGATAATCGATCTCGTACTCCGCACGCGGCCGATCGTGCAGCTTGCCCGCCCGATCGATCGTCGTGACGGACTCGACGTGCGTCCAAGTCTCGCCGCCGAACGCGCCCGCGTTCATCGCGAGCGCGCCGCCGACGGTGCCGGGAATACCGGCGAAGAACGCCGCTGGCCCGAGCTGCCACCGCACGCAGCGCTTCGCGAGCAGCATGCAGGCGAGGCCCGCGCTCGCACGCACGCGCTGCTCGTCGAGCCGCTCGAGCTCGCGCGGCAAAGCGCTCGTCGCGATGACGGCGCCGCGAACTCCGCCGTCGCGCACCAAGAGATTCGATCCCAGGCCGAGCCAGTGCACCGGCGTCGCGGCCGGCAGCTCCGCGAGAGCGCGCTGGAGCTCCTGAAGCGTCGTCGGCGTGTAGAACAGATCGGCCGGCCCGCCGACGCGCCACGACGTGTGCTTACGCAACGGCTCGTTGCGCAGCACCTCGATCGCGGTTCGCTCGGTCGGCACCGCGCTCATCGCTTCACTCCCACGGGCGCGCGCGCGGCCAACGTGCGCGGCAACGTCGGAGCCACAGCGCCGATGCTGCCCGCCCCGAGCGTCAACACGACGTCGTCGGCCCGCAGAATTTGACTCAGCACAGCCGGCAGCTCGCTCAACTCTTCGATGAAGATCGGCTCGACGGCGCCGCGCACACGCACCGCGCGTGCCAGCGACTTTCCGTCGGCGCCAGCGAGCGGCGTCTCGCCGGCCGAGTAGACGTTCGTCAGGATCAGAGCGTCGACGGTCGACAGCACTTGCGCGAAGTCATCGATCAACGCCAACGTCCGCGTGTAGCGGTGCGGCTGGAAGCAAACGACGAGTCGCCGCCCGGGCCAGGCATCGCGCGCCGCTGCGATCGTCGCAGCGAGCTCCGTCGGGTGATGGCCGTAGTCGTCGACGAAGGTCACGCGCCCCGCGGCGGTGTTCACGGTGTCGTGCACCTGCAGGCGCCGGTCGACGCCCGAGAATTCCGCAAGCGCTTTCAGGAGCGGCGCATCGCCGATATCGAGCTCGGCCGCGACGGCGATCGCGGCGAGCGAGTTCAGCACGTTGTGCATGCCCGGCAAGTTGAGCTCGACGGTCAGAAGCTCGCGTCGTACTTTCGCTTCGACGCGGAAACGCGTCCGGAGGCCCAAGCGTTCGACGCGCGACGCGCGAATGTCCGCGCGCTCGCCGAAGCCGTAGCTCACGACACGCCGGCCCAGCGACGGAATGAGCTCGCGCGTGTTGGGGTCGTCGCTGCACATGACGGCGAGCCCGTAGAACGGCAGGTTGTGCAGGAAGTCCACGAAGCCCTGCTTCAGCCGGCCAAGATCGTTCTCGTAGCTGCCGAGATGATCGGCGTCGATGTTCGTGACGACGGCGATCATCGGCTGCAGGTGCAAGAACGACGCGTCGCTTTCGTCGGCTTCCGCGACGAGGTATTGCCCCAAGCCGAGCTTCGCGTTCGCATTCGCGCTCGCGAGCCGGCCGCCGATGACGAAGGTCGGGTCGAGCTGGGCTTCGGCGAGCACGCTCGCGATCAGGCTCGTCGTCGTCGTCTTGCCGTGCGTGCCGGCGATCGCGATGCCGTAGCGGAAACGCATGAGCTCGGCCAACATTTCGGCGCGGCGAATCACGGGCACGCGGCGCGCGTGCGCGGCGAGCACCTCGGGATTGTCAGCGGCCACCGCGCTCGAAACCACGACGACGTCGGCGTCGCCCAGGTTTTCGGCCGCGTGCCCTTCCGCAACGCGCGCACCGAGCGCACGCAGCCGCTCCGTCACGCTCGACAGCTTCAGGTCGGTACCGCTGACCGAATAGCCGAGATTCAGCAGCACTTCGGCGATGCCGGCCATGCCGGCGCCGCCGATGCCGACGAAGTGGATGTTGCGGATGCGGCCCATGCGCGTCGTCATGCGCGAGCCTCCGCCAACTCGAGACACGCGCGAGCGATGCGCTCGGCTGCATCGGGCCGAGCTTCCTTGCGGGCCGCTTCCGCCATCGCGATCAAGCGCGCGTGATCGCCGAGACAACTCGCAAGCAACTGCGCGAACGCGGCGGGCTGCAGGTCGCGTTGGGCGACAGCAACGCCTGCGCCGCCGGCGGTGTAATACCGCGCATTCGTCGTCTGGTGATCGTCGATCGCCGTCGGCAGCGGAATCAGTATTGCGCCGACACCGACGATGGCGAGCTCCGCGAGCGTGCTCGCGCCAGCGCGCGCGACGACGAGATCGGCCCAGCGAAACGCGCCCGAGACGTCGTCGACGAACGCATCGACGCGCGCTTCGACCCCTGCTACCGCGTACGCCGCGCGCGCCTCGTCGGCACCGAGCCGGCCGGCCTGATGCCAGATTTCCGGCCGTCGATCCGGAGGCAACTCTTTCAGCGCCAACGGCAGCGCCTGATTCAATGCTCGCGCGCCTTGACTGCCCCCGATCACGAACAAGCGGCGCCGAGCGTCGCGCCGAGCGCCCAGCCGCTCGAGCGGGCTCTCCGTAGACTCGATCGAGTCGCGCACGGGATTGCCTACGACCTCTGCGCGCACGGCCGCAGGAAACGCATCGGGGAAAGCTGAGAAGACCTTGGAGGCCAACGGCGCGAGTAGTCGATTCGTCGTGCCGGCAACGGAGTTTTGCTCGTGCAGCACGAGAGGCCGCCGCGTCAGCCAGGCTGCGAGCGCGCCGGGCGCCGCGACGAACCCGCCCATCCCCAGGACCGCAACCGGTCGCCGGCGGCGCAGGGCGGCCAGCGCCTGCGCGACCGCAGAAGCCACTCGAAACGGCGCGCTCAAGTAGGCACCGACGCCGCGGCCGCGCATTCCCGCGATCGTGATCCATTCGATTTCGATGCCGCTTTGCGGCACGACCCGCGCTTCGATGCCACGCTGGGTACCGAGCCACACGACACCGCAGTCGCGCGCACGCAGGGCTTGCGCTACGGCAATCCCGGGGAACACGTGCCCGCCCGTGCCGCCGGCCATGATCATGATCGGGCCGCCGCTCATCGGACGTACCCTCGCTGCACCATGCGCTTCTGCCCGCCGTACAGCTCGTGATGAATGCGGAGCAAGAAGCCGAGCGCGACGAGCGTGACGACGGTGCTCGCTCGACCGTAGCTGATCAACGGCAAAGGCAGACCCTTCGTCGGCAGCAGCCCGGAGTTCACGCCCATGTTCACGAACGCCTCGAAGCCGAGCATCACGCCGATGCCGACCGCGACGAGACCCTGGAAATGCATGCCGTTCAACATTGCCTCGCGGCCGAGCGTGATGGCGCGGTAAACGACGATGCCGAATAGCCCGAGCACGAGCGTGGCGCCCGCGAAGCCGAGTTCTTCGACGAGGACGGCGAATACGAAATCGGTGTGCGCCTCGGGAAGGTAGAACAGCTTCTGCACGCTTTCGCCGAGTCCCACACCGCCCCATTCGCCGCGGCCGATGGCCATCAGCGCTTGTGTGAGCTGAAAGCCCGTCGCGAACGGATCGGCCCACGGGTCGCGGAACGACATCAACCGTACGACGCGATAGTCGGCGGAGAACGCGAGCACCGTAAGGAGCGTGCCGCCGACGAGCACTGCCAGGCCGAGATCGCGCAGCCGCGCACCGCCGACGAACAGCACCGTGAGGGCGGTTGCCAAAAGTACGACCGTCGCGCCGAAATCCGGCTCGGCAAGCAACAGCATCGCGGCGGCGGACACGACGAACAACGGCTTCACCAAGCCGTTCAAGCTCGCGCCGAGCTCGGTCGAGCGGCGCACCGCATAGCTCGCGACGTACAGCAGTAAACACAGGCGCGCAGGCTCGGAGGCCTGCACGGTGATCGGCCCCAGCAACAGCCAGCGACGACTGCCGTTGACCGCGTGGCCGACTCCGGGAATGAGCACGAGCACGAGCACGCCTAAACCAACGACCAACAGCAGCCAGCTCAGGCGATACCAAAGCTCGGTCGGCAGCGACACGACCAGACCCAAGCCCACGAGCCCCACGGCGACGGCGCCGACGTGCCGGACGAGGTAGTACAACGGCTCGTCGGCGACGATCGAGACCGACGCCGACGTGACCATGACCGTGCCCATGGCGATGAGCCCGATGACGGCGCAGATCAACGTCACGTCGAAGGCCACGGCGTTCGGTTTCACGACCGCGCTCATGACGTCAGCCTCTGCGCGGCTTGCGCGAACAGCTCGCCGCGCTCGCGGTAATCGCGAAACATGTCTTGGCTCGCGCACGCCGGCGACAGCAACACCGTGTCGCCGCTTCGCGCGAGGCCCGCCGCGCGCGCAACGGCTTCGTCCATGCTTGCCGCACGCACCGTCGTGCACAGCGGTGCCAGCACGCGCTCGAGCTCGTCGGCCGCCGCGCCGATCAAGACCGCAGCGCGCAGCTTGCCGCGCGCACCCTCTGCGAGCGGCGCCAAATCCTGGCCTTTGCTCAAGCCACCGGCGATCAACACGAGTGGCCCCGCAAACCCGTGCAGCGCCGCCAACGTCGCGCCGACATTGGTGCCCTTCGAATCGTCGATGAAGGTGACGCCATTGCGCTCGGCGACGCGCTGGCAGCGGTGCGGTAACCCGCCGAACGTACGCAGCACTTCGAGCGCCGCACCGAGGTCGGTCGTGAGCTCTGCCGTGAGCGCGAGCGCCGCTAGCGCGTTGCCTTCGTTGTGCGTGCCGCGAATTCCGAGCTCCTCGGAGGGCAGCAGCGGCTTGCGATCGCGCGCGAGCCAACGTTCGCCGCGCTGCACGACGATGGAATAGCCGTGCTCGAGCTCGGTTTGCACGGAGAACGGCACGACGCGCTCGTGCCGCGCGCCCATGGCGGCGACGTGGTCGTCGTCGACGTTGACGACGGCGTGCTCCGCTGCCTGAAGAAGCTTCTCCTTGAGCTCCGCATAACGCTCGATCGTGCCGTGACGATCTAAGTGGTCCGCGGAGATGTTGAGCACGGCGGCCGCTAGCGGCGCCAAGCTATCGGTCGTCTCCATCTGGAAGCTCGAGATTTCGAGCACATAGGCGTCGGCTTCGCCTTCCAGGAGATCGAGCGCGGGTGGTCCGAGATTGCCGCCGGCGGGAGCGCGGAGACCCTGCGACTCGAGGATCTTCGACGTCAACGTAGTGACCGTGCTCTTACCGTTGCTGCCCGTGACCGCGATGACAGGCGCTCGCGCCGCGAGCGCGAACAGCTCGATGTCGCCGATGACGGCCAAACCGCGGCGACGTGCTTCGACCGCGAGCGGCAAGTCGTACGGCAAACCGGGCGAGAGCAGCACGCGGCTCGCACCGTCGAGCCAACGCTCGTCGAGCGTCTCGAGCGAGACGTCGACGCCGGGCACCGCCGTGCGCAGCTCGTCGAGCCCCGGCGGGCTGGCGCGGCTATCGATCACGCGCACACGCTCGCCGCGCGCGGCGAGATACCGCGCGACCGCCGCGCCCGTGGCACCGAGCCCGACGACGAGACTATGTTTTGCCGCGGCGTTTCGCACCGCCGGTTCCTTTCGTTCTAGGCCTACGCCGCCGTTTCGTCGACGCCTATGCGGCAGCGTGAGCGCAATAGCCGACATCAACGAATCTTCAAGCTCGCCAAACCGATCAAGACGAGAATCACGGTGATGATCCAAAAGCGCACGATCACTTTGGGCTCGGGCCAACCCTTGAGCTCGAAGTGATGGTGTAGTGGGGCCATGCGAAAAATGCGCCGGCCGGTCAACTTGTAGGAGGCAACCTGGATGATGACTGAGACGGATTCGACGACGAAGACTCCGCCCATGATGAACAGCACCAGTTCTTGCCGCACCGCAACCGCGACGAGCCCCAGAGCGGCACCGAGTGCTAACGCACCGATGTCACCCATGAAGACCTGCGCGGGATAGGTGTTGAACCACAAGAAGCCCAAGCCGGCGCCAGCTAGGGCCGCACAGAAAACCAAAAGCTCGCCCGATCCCGCGACGTACGGGATTCCGAGGTAAGTCGAGTAAATGACGTTGCCGGCGGCGAGCGCGAAAATGCCGAGCGCAGAGCCGACGAGCACCGACGGCATGATCGCGAGCCCGTCCAGGCCGTCGGTCAGATTCACGCCGTTGCTCGCGCCTACGATTACGAGCGTGACGAACACGATGTAGGCCACGGCGCCCAACGGGATGCTGATGTTCGGGACGTAAGGGATCAGCAGCGCGTGCTCGACGGGCGGGTTCTCGGCCGTGAGGTAAAAGCCGACGGCGAGCCCCAGCGCTCCCACGGTCTGCCAGAAGATTTTCGCGCGGGCGCTCAAACCCTTCGAATTGCGCAGGATGACTTTCTTGTAGTCGTCGATGAACCCGATGACGCCGAAGAACATCGTCCCGCCGAGCACGAGCAGCACGAAGCGATTGCCCAAGTCGGCCCACAGCAGCGTGCTGATCGCTATCGCGAGCAGTATCAACGCACCGCCCATCGTCGGCGTGCCGGCCTTCGGGAAATGGCTCTCCGGCCCGACCTGCCGAATCTGTTGGCCGATGCGCTGCAAAGTGAGGCGCTGGATCAAGTACGGCCCGAATGCGAACGACAAGACGAGCGCCGTCAGGGCGCCCAAGATCGCGCGCGTCGTCAAGTAGCTGAAGACGTTGAAGCCCGAGTAGAGCTGCGTCAGATAGTCGGTGACGTAGATCAGCATCTAGCTCGCCCTCGCTTCCGATTCGAGGGCGCGGACCAAGCGGTCGAGACCCATGACGCGCGAACCCTTGACGAGCACGGTGGTGTCGCTCGCGAGCAGCGGATCGAGGGCAGCGCGCGCGGCGTCGATGTCCGCGACCAACCGCCCGGCGGAGCCGAACGTAGCCGCGGCCTCGCTCGCGAGATCGCCGATCGCGAGCAAGAGATCGCAGCGGCCGCGTGCGTACTCGCCGACCTCCTTGTGCAGCTCCCGCGCCGTCGGCCCGAGCTCGGCCATGTTGCCGAACACGAGGACGCGCCGGCCGCTCAAACCGGACAGATGATCGAGCGCCGCGTGCACGGAGCCAGGGTTCGCGTTGTAGCTGTCGTCGATGATGGTCGCGCCGTTGCGGCCGGGCACGGCGCGAAGACGGCCGCGCACGGGCACAGCTCGCGCGAGCCCGGCGACGATGTCCTCGACGCTCGCGCCGACGGCTTGTGTGGCCGCGGCGGCCGCGAGCGCGTTCGCGACGTTTTGCCGGCCGAGCAACGGCAGCCACACGTCGGCTTCCTCGCCGTCGGGCAGACGCATGCGAAACTCGGAGCCCGTCGCACGAAAGTGCGGCTCGCCGACCACGCGACAATCGGCGTGAGCCGCGTAACCGAACGTGACGGTGAACTCGCAGCGCGACCGAGCAACCCAGTCCGCCCGGAACTGATCGTCGGCGTTGATGACGGCCGTGCCGGCGCGCGGCAGGTGATCCAGCAGCTCGCCTTTGGCGGCGCAGACGCCGCGCAACGAGCCGAAGCCTTCGAGATGCGCCTCGGCTGCATTCGTGATGACGCCGACCGTCGGTTGCGCCAACGCTGCGAGGTAGTCGATCTCGCCCGCGTGATTCGCCCCGAGCTCGACGACGAGCGCATCGTGCTCGGCCGTGAGCCTCATCAGCGTCAACGGCACGCCGATGTCGTTGTTCAGGTTGCCCTGCGTCACGCAGATCGAACGGCTGACGCTCAGGATCGCCGCGATGAGCTCTTTAACCGTCGTCTTGCCGCTGCTGCCCGTTACCGCGACCACGGGAATCGAAAACGACGCACGCCACGCGCGCGCCATGACGCCCAGCGCACGGCGCGAGTCGCGCACGTGAACCTGCGGCAGTGCTGCCGACGACGGCCGCGAGACGAGCGCGCCCGCAGCGCCTTTGGCCGCCGCTTGGTCGACGAAATCGTTGCCGTCGAAGCGATCGCCGGGGATCGCGACGAACAGCGAGCCGGGGGCGAGCGTGCGGGTGTCGGTCGTCACGACGCCGAACGGTTGGTCGGCGCCGACGAGCGCACCCTGCACCTCGCGCGCGACCGCTGCCAGCGTACGGGCCATCATGGCGCAACTCCGAGGATTTCGGCCGCGATGGCGCGATCGCTGAGCTGGCGCCGCTCGGCGCCCACGATCTGCTCCGCTTCGTGACCTTTGCCGGCGACCAGCACGACGTCGCCGGGACGCGCGCGCTCGATGGCCGCCTTCAGTGCCGCACGACGATCATGGATGACGCTGACGCGCGGATGATCGCCGACGCCCGCGCGAATCTCGCGCACGATCTCGGCCGGGTCTTCACTACGCGGATTGTCGTCCGTCAGCACGATCCGATCGGCGAGATCGGCCGCCGCGGCGCCCATCAACGGCCGCTTGCCGCGATCGCGATCGCCGCCGCAGCCGAACACGCACCACAGCTCGCCGACGCTGGCGGCTTCGAGCGTGGTCAGCACGCGCTGCAGCGCGTCCGGCGTGTGCGCGTAGTCGATGACGACCCAAGGTTTGCCGCGCGAGCCGCCCATGACCTCCATGCGGCCCGGCGCCGGCTGCGCTGCACCGAGTGCCGCGCAGGCTTGCGGTAACGGCATGCCTTGCGCCAGCAGCACGCCGAGTGCGGCCAGCAGGTTCTCTGCGTTGAACGAGCCGATCAGCTTCGACGTCAGGCGGCCGGTGCCGAAAGCACCAGCGATGTCCATTTCGACGCCGCTCAAATCCGAGCGCTTGAGACGCCCGAACAGCTCGACGGCGGCGCTGCGCATGCTGGTCCGCAGGAGCGTGCATCCCGGCGCGAGATCGGCGGCGATCGTCGCCGCGAACGGATCGTCGGCATTCAACACGGCGTATTTCAGATTCGGGAAGCGGAACAGCTTGCGCTTGGCGTTGCCGTAGCTCGCGAGATCGCCATGCTCGTCGAGATGGTCGCGCGTCAAATTCGTGAACACGGCCGTGTGAAACGTCAGGCCCGCGACGCGCTCTTGCTTCAGAGCGTGCGACGACACTTCCATCGCTACGCGCGGCGCACCGAGCTCCGCGAGCTCGCGGTGTAGAGTCAGAGTGTCCGGAGTCGTCAACCCGTGCGCCGTGATGGCGGGCGGCACGCCGTAGCCAAGCGTGCCGACGTAGCCGCACGGGCGCTGCGGGAGGCTCAGCGTTTGCGCGAGCAGGTAGGCGACCGTCGTCTTGCCGTTGGTGCCCGTCACGCCGACGATCGTCGGCTCGCCGGCGGTGGCATAGAACGCCCGCGCGAGCTCGCCGAGCCGCGCTTTCAAGTGCGGTACGGCGACGCTCGGTTGCGGCGGCTCCGCGCTATCTGCAGTCGGCTCGTACAGCACGACGGCGGCGCCGCGCTCGAGAGCTTGCCGTGCGTAC
>JACZCZ010073163.1_pt1 | contig 11355 bp, 11 predicted proteins | sample 8641811 | NCBI WGS metagenome assembly JACZCZ01 (sample SAMN15324610, study PRJNA640507) | soil metagenome | isolation source: intercropping peanut in the first line | place: China: Luxin town, Laibin City, Guangxi Province | collected 2019-07-25 | depth 10cm m | reverse complement strand
CTGCCGGCGGCCGGTGTCGCGGGCGCCGGCGGCGCGGGGCTCATCTGGCTGATCACCTCCAGCGTGCTTGGCGCGGCCGGAGCGGGCGTAGGTCTGTTCCTGTTCACGCTGTTGTTCGGATTCGGCGGTGGTATGGGTTATGGCGGTGGTCATGTGTTCCGCGATCGCGGCGGGCGCGGCGGCTTCGGCGGAGGCGGGTTTGGCGGGGGCGGCGGGTTTGGCGGGTTCGGCGGTGGCGGGGGTGGTGGCTTCGGTGGCGGCGGCGCCTCGGGCCGCTGGTAGTTAGTCCGCATGCGCACTCTCACTCACCTGCTCGCGACGCGAACCGGAACACGGCGCCGTTTTCCGGACGACGTGCTCGCGGCGATCGAAAACGCCATCCAGTCGGTCGAGACACGCACCAGCGGCGAAATCCGTTTCGTGATCGAGACGGCGCTGGATCTTTCGGACCTGCGTGCCGGGACGACGCCGCGCGAACGCGCCATGCGCCTGTTCGCGCAACTGCAGGTGTGGGACACCGAGCGGCGCAACGGCGTACTCATCTATGTGCTGGTGGCGGACCGGGACGTGGAGATCGTCGCTGATCGGGGAGCCGCCGCGGTGATTCCCCCAGAGCAATGGGAGGCGGCCTGCCGGGAGATGGAAGAACATTTCCGCGCGGGGCGCTTTTCGGAAGGCTCCCTCGCGGGAGTCGCGGCGGTCGGGCGCTTGTTAGAGAGCCAGTTCCCGTTTCAAACACGCCAGCTTCAAGCGGCGGACCGGAACGAGTTGCCGAACCAGCCGACGCTGCTGTAGCTGAATTCAGACAGTCAAAAACGACGCTGCGGTGTCATACTTTGGCCATGAAAAATCATCCCGCGCTGCGGTCACTTGCCGTGTTGGCGCTTTGTGCCTCGCTGATTTCAGGTTGTTCTCTTTTCACTGACGGTCCGGGCTGGGGCAGCAAGCGCGCGGCGAAGGCGAAGAACGAACCCGTCGTGCCCGCGTTGCCGGAGCCGGTGCCTACGCATCGATTCGAAATCGACCCGACCACGGATATCGTCGGCGTCGTGCAGAAAACGCAGGCGTCGAAAGAAGACACGCTCACCGACATCGCGCGCCGCTTCAACGTCGGCTACGAAGAAATCGTGCGCGCGAATCCGGGCGTCGATCCGTGGCTGCCGGGAGAGAACCGCGAGATCGTGATCCCCTCGCAGTTCATCCTGCCGAACGCGCCGCGCGAAGGCATCGTCATCAACAATGCGGCGATGCGCCTGTTCTATTACCCGAAGGTGAAGAAGGGCGAGCCGCAGGTCGTGCATACCTATCCCATCGGCATCGGCAAGGTGGGCTGGAAGACTCCGGAAGGCGCGACCAAGGTCGTGCGCCGGACGAAAGATCCGGTGTGGCGTCCGACCCCGTCGATCATCAAGGAACATCTGAAGGAACGCGGCGAGAAGCTCGATGCCGTGGTGCCCGCCGGTCCCGACAATCCGCTCGGCCGCTTCGCGTTTTATCTCGGCTGGCCGACGTACATGATTCATGGCACTAACAAGCCGGCCGGTGTAGGCCTGCGTTCGAGCCATGGCTGCATTCGTCTGTACCCGGAAGACATCGCGCAGTTGTTCGAGCTCGCGCCGATCGGCACGTCGGTGCGGGTCGTGAACCAGCCGTTCGTGTTCGGCTGGCACGAAGGCGCGTTGCACATCCAGGCATTTGACGTTCTCGAAGACGATCCGCGCGACTGGAAGAAGGCGCAGGCGAAGCTGCTCAACAAGGCGCTGGCCGAGCGCATTCAGAAAGAACTCGCGGCGCGCAAGGAAAAGATCGACTGGGATGCGGTCGCCAAACTCTCACAGGAACCGCGCGGCATTCCGGTGTCGGTCACCGGCGGTCCCGACCAGCTCGAGCACATCGTCGCATCGGCCACAGTCGTGCAGAACAAAGTCGCGCCGGGCGCGACGTGGGACGGCATCTCCGACCTGCCGGTCGACGAGGCGACATTCCAGGAACTCGTATCCGATCGCGAAGCGTCGGTGGAATCCGCCGCGGCCGCTGCCTCACCGGGCGCGGCCCCGAAGACCGCGACGAACTGAAACGCTAGAGTGCGGAGATGAAACTTTTCATCTCCGCGCTCGTGTTGTCGGTCGTCGCGCAGGCCGCCGTTCCCGCCAAACCCGCTGACCCGATCGATCCGGGCCACGACTACCACTCGTACGCCAACACCAACGCGTTTCGCGTGCGGCACCTCGATCTCGATCTGGAGGCGTCGTTCGAAGACAAACGCCTGTCCGGTGTCGCGGACCTGGTCGTGGCGCGTGTGGGAGCCGGCGCGCCCACGCTCACGCTCGACACACGCGATCTCGTGGTCCGCCAGGTGTGGTGGCTGCGCGGGGCACGCGACCTCGTGCCGCTGAAGTTCACGATCGGCAAACGCGACCCGATTCTCGGCGCGCCGCTCGACATCGACGTGGCCGCGGCACAGGACTCGAACGAATTCACCGTGCGCATCTCGTATCAGACGCGGCCCACCGCGTCTGGTCTGCAGTGGGTGGAGCCCGCGCTCACAGCCGACAAGACACACCCGTTCCTGTTCACGCAATCGCAGGCGATCCATTCGCGCAGCTGGATTCCGCTGCAGGACACGCCGCAGACACGCATGACCTACCGCGCGACCATTCACGTGCCGCCGGGCATGCGCGCGGTGATGAGCGCGGAGAATTCGGGCGAGATCAGCGCCGACGGCGTGTACCACTTCAACATGCCGCAGGCGATTCCCTCGTACCTGATCGCGCTCGGCATCGGCAAACTCGAATTCCGCGCGACGGGGCCGCGCACCGGCGTATTCGCCGAAAGTTCGATCGTCGCGGCGGCCGCGAACGAATTCGCGGAAACCGAGCAGATGATCCAGGTCAGCGAGAAGCTGTTCGGGCCCTATCGCTGGGGACGTTACGACCTGCTGATCCTGCCGCCGTCATTTCCGTTCGGCGGCATGGAAAATCCGCGGCTCTCGTTCATCACCCCGACAGTGATCGCGGGCGACCGGAGTCTCACCGCGCTCATCGCGCACGAACTCGCGCATTCGTGGTCGGGCAACCTGGTGACCAACGCCACGTGGCGCGACCTGTGGCTCAACGAAGGATTCACCGTCTACCTGCAGGGCCGCATCATGACGGCGGTGTACGGCGAACGGCGCCAGGCCATGGAAGAAGTGCTCGACGTCACGGGCCTGCGCGCGGATCTCGCGACCTTGCCGCCCGCCGACCAGGTACTCGCGCTCGACCTGCGCGGCCGCGATCCGGACGACGCGTTCACCCAGGTGCCCTACATCAAGGGCGCGTTGTTCATTTCCTTCCTCGCGAGCCGCTTCGGCGCCGACGAGGTCGACAAGTTCCTGCGCGATTACTTCGACAAGTTCGCGTTCCAGAGCGTGTGGACCGAAAAGTTCCGCGTTCACCTCGAGGCGAACCTGCTGCCGCTCGAGCCCGGCGCGGTCACGTCCGCCGAGCTCGACGAATGGATTTTCGCGCCCGGTCTGCCGAAGAACGCCGTGCTGCCGCGTTCCGATGCGTTCGATCTCGTGGACCAGGCGCGCAAGAACTGGCTGGCCGGCAAACTCGCGACCGTGGACCTGCCGACGAAGGACTGGACCACTCATGAGTGGGTGCATTTTCTCGACGGAATGCCCGCCAAGGTTCCCGCAGTGCGCCTGAACGAGCTCGACGCCGCCTTCGCACTCACCGCCACCGGCAACGCCGAGATCGCGTTCAATTGGCTGCGCATCGCGATCCGCAACGATTACGCACCCGCGTATCCGCGCCTCGAGAGTTACCTCACGACGATCGGCCGGCGCCGCCTGATCAAACCGCTTTACGAGGACCTCATGAAGACGCCGGCCGGGACGGCCCGCGCCCGCGCCATTTACGCGAAGGCACGGCCTAACTACCATCCGATCGCCACCGCGACGCTCGATGCCATCGTTCTGAAGCCGGTTCCCTGAGCAGGTAGCACCCATGGTCCTGCCGCTGCACGACGACAATCCGACCACGACGAAGCCGTACGTCACCGTCGGCATCATCATTGCCTGCGTCGTCGTGTACGTCGTTCAGCACGTGCTGATGACGGGTGAGGGCGCGCAGCGCGTGGCCTTCGCGCTCGGCGTGATACCCGCGGAGCTCACCGGACGAGTCGCGCTGTCGCCGGAGATCGACTGGATCCCGCCGGCCGCGAGCGTGTTCACGTCGATGTTCCTGCACGGCGGCTTCTGGCACCTGGCCGGCAACATGCTTTACCTCTGGGTGTTCGGTAACAACATCGAAGACGCGATGGGTCACGTGCGTTACTTATTCTTCTATCTGCTGTGCGGTGTTGCGGCCGTGTTCGCGCAGGTGGTCACGGGGCCCGATTCTCAAATTCCGATGGTGGGCGCGAGTGGCGCGATCTCAGGCGTGCTCGGCGCGTACATGCTGCTGTTCCCGCGCGCCCGCGTGTTGTTAGGGTTGCCGCTCGGCTTCCTCATCGTGCAGCTCGGACGATTCCCGGCAATCTGGGTGCTCGCGGCCTGGTTCATCATGCAACTCGTCATGGGAAGCATCGCCGCTCTGCGCGATCCGGAGATGGCCGGCGGCGGCATCGCCTTCGGCGCTCACATCGGCGGGTTCATCGCGGGGCTCGTGCTCGTCGCACTTTTCAAAAGGCGCAACGTGCCGCTGTGGCGGCGCTACTGAGACGCTGCTACATTCCGCGGGCATCGCACGACCCAAACTCGCTCGGGTCGTGCCTTGGGGAGCCGATTGCCCGAGACGATTGACTCGCAGATCTCGTCTGCCGAACAACCCGGCTCTCTACGTGTCATCGCGCGCGCCGCAACCAGCATCGCCGCCTTCATCGGCCGCACGCTCAAGGGTCCCGTCAACGAACCCGTGCCGGTGCGCAATTTCGCCGACTTCACGCGTGTGTTCGGCGGGTTGTGGCAACCCTCTCCACTGAGTTACGCCGTCGAGCAGTTCTTCGAGAACGGCGGCCGTTGCGCGGTCATCGTTCGGGTCGTCAATGGCGCGCGTCCGCCGACACTCACGCTGCCGACCAGCAATGGACGGCTCATCCTGCGCGGCGTCGGCGCCGGCTCGCGCGAATTCCTGCGCGCCTCGGTCGACTACGACGCCATCGAATCCCGCGAGGCGGACCGTTTCAATCTGGTCGTGCAGCGGGTACGCGCGGCCGGATCCGAACAGATCGAGGACCAGGAAATCTTCCGGCGCCTCTCGATCACCCCGGGGGCCGATCGTTTCGTGGCCGACGCACTGCTCGAATCGCGTCTGGTGCGGGTGCAGGGCAGCGTGCCCACCGAGCGGCCGGCGCGCACGCCACCCGCGAACAATGGGGCGGTGATCGGCTACAGCGCATCGAATCCCGACGGCGACGACGGCGGTCCGATCAGCGACTACGACATCATCGGTTCCGCGCAGACGGGCAGCGGCATCTTCGCGCTGCACGCCGCGCCGGACATCAATCTGTTGTGTATTCCGCCGCTCACGCGCGACACCGACGTGGGGCTTTCCACGCTGCTGGTCGCGGGGCGCTTCTGCCGCGAGCGGCGCGCGCTGCTCATCGTCGACCCGCCCGCTTCCTGGGCGTCGAGCGCCGCGGCGCTGGACGGCATCCGGCACTGGCCATTCCGCAGCGAAGACGCGGCGATGTTCTTCCCGCGCATCGTGGCGTTCGACCGGTTGCGCGGCCGATTCGAGATGTTCGCGCCCTGCGGTGTGGCGGCCGGCATGATCGCGCGCTGCGATGCGAACTGGCCGGTATGGTCGGCGGCCGAAGGTGACGATGCGATCCTGCGGCCCGGACATCGGCCCGCATGGACGGTGCACCAGGCCGACCGCTCGCGGCTCATCAACGCCGGGATCAACTTGCTGCAGTCGGTGCGCATCGCGCCGAAGTTTCAGGCCAGCCCGCGCACGCTGGCGTACGGTTCCGCGGCGGTGAGCGATTGGCGCTACCTTTCGGCCCGCCGGCTCGCGCTGTTCGTCATGACGAGCATCGAACGCGGCACGCGCTGGATGCTGTTCGAGCGCAATACGCAGCCCACGTGGACGTTGGCGCGGGCGCAGGTCGAAGCTTTCCTCGAGTCCCTGTACGCCGAAGGCGCGTTCGTGGGCCGCACGGGCGAGGAGAGTTATTTCGTAGTCTGCGACGGGCGCATCAACAACGATGAGCAGGTGCGCGCCGGCAGGATCAACCTTGCGTTCGGGTTCGCGGCGAGCAAGCCGGGCGAATACCACGCGTTCCTCGTCACGCACCAGCCCAATGGATCACGGACCCGGACGATCAGCATCAACCGTTTTGCGAATTACTCGCCCAGCGTCGACGAGGAAATCGAATCGTCAATCCTGCGGGGACTCGTGCCCGCCGGACCTCGCGAAGACGAAACGGTGCGCATGCCGGCCGCCGCGCAAGTCGAAGAAGACACCGTGAGGATGCCGACGAGAACGGTGTGATCCGCTGTTTTCCCGCGCGTCAGCGCTCGACCACGCAGCGCAGCGAGACCTTCCTGAATCCATCCTCGCATTGCCAATCATTGCCCGAACGGTCGAGCTGCGCGTTCGCGGGCGGCGCGACCGCGACGCAAGCCGTCGATGTCTTGCGGTAACCGCGTTCGCATTCCCACTTGTCGCCGCGATTGTCGAGATATCCGTTTACGGGCACGACGACGGCGTCGCAACCATCCATCTTCCGCGCGAATCCGCGTGCGCAGGCCCATTCGTCGCCGGAGTCGCGCAGATAAGCATGGTCGGGAACGACGACCGTTGCGCACGCGTCGCCCTCACGCCGGAATCCCCGGCCGCATATCCAACCCACGCCGTACTCCGACTCGGTCAGGTAGGCGTGCGCCGGCACCACGATCTTCGCGCATGCGCCTTTGAGCTCGCGGAAGCCGCGGTCGCAGCGCCATCCAGGACTGCGCGGCGTGTCGTCGGCATGCGCGTTCGCCGGAATTCGGACCACGGCGCATTCGCGCCCTTTCCTGATGTAGCCCCGGTTGCACTCCCAGTCGTTGCCCGAAAAATTCAGGAAGCCCTGGACCGGCACCTGGATGGATACGCACGTGGATTCGACCCGCTGAAATCCACGGGTGCATTCCCAGCTGTCTCCATAGCGGCTGGGCACGGCGTTTGTGGGTAATGAGGCGCTGTTCTGGCCTATGGAATCGCGAGCACACCAGGCGAACAACAGGCAGAAGGCGAGGCGCGGGATGGTCTTCAAGAGCGGCGTGCGATACGCACGAGTTCGACTGGGTTCAGCATTGCGCCACACTAGAGGTGCGGCCGGGCCGGGTCGGTGCGCCACCGAACATACCCGGTGCTCAGGCGCCGCGCGCGCGCGGCGGAAACCCGACCATGCAGCCGCGACGCTCGTCCCACAATTTCATGCGCGCGCAGGCCAGGCTGTCCAGCAGGCCCAGGCGACGCACGGCCTGAACCGGCGAGGATGCATTCGCGGCGCGCAGGCGGTAGTTAGGAATGCGCGGCGCGAGGTGATGTATGTGGTGATAACCGATGTTCGCCGTGAACCAGCGCAACACGGCGGGCAGATCGTAGAACGAGCTGCCGTCGAGGGCGGCGCGTTGCGCGTCCCAGTCCCCGGAGCGCGTCCAGTAGCCTCCCTCGAAAGTATGCTGGACGTAAAACAGCCAGACTCCGAACGCGCCGGCCAGCACGATGACCGGCAGATGCACCGACACCAGCGCCTGCCAGCCGAGCCACACACACAGTCCGGCGCCGAGCGCCGCCAGGCCCAGGTTGTTCAGGGCGACGCTGCGCCATTCTTTTTTCCAACGCCACGGCAATCCCACCGGCAGGCGATGCTTCGCGACGAACTGGAACAGCGGGCCGATCGCGAGCATGACGAAGATGTTTCGATAGAAGCGATAGCGGAATCGCGCCGCGCGTGATTGCGAGAGATATTCGTCGACGGTCCAGGTCCGGATGTCACCGAACTCGCGCTTGTCGAGGTTGCCCGACGTCGCGTGGTGCACGGCGTGCGTCTTCTTCCAGTACGAAAAAGGAAAGAGGGTTATGAGCCCGAGCCCGGCGCCGAGCCAGCGATTCGCGCGGCTGCTCGCGAAGAAAGACCCGTGACTGCAGTCGTGCTGGATGATGAACAGCCGCACGAGAAAACCGGCCGCCGGAAGCAGGAGCAGCAGGGTCCACGCGTAGCTCCACCCGGCGTTCCGGCTCCAGGCCATGAAGGCCCACAGTGCGGCAAACGGCAGCAGCGTATTGGCGAGCTGCCACAGGGCACGCGGCAGCGAGGGCTTGGCGAACTGCGCGAGGGGAATCGGACGATGCGGCGCGAGAAGAGACATGCACGCGGACTGTGCACACGGCCCGATTGGCCGTCTGTACGGTTGCGCACAAAGCCCGTGAAACGGGCCGTTCAGCCTTCCTTGCGCGGCGAGACGTACATCGAGATCACGGCGCGCACGACTTCCTTGCCGTTCGCATCCTGAACGCTGACCGGTACGCCGATGTTCTCCGCGCCGGCCCATTCGGTCTTGTCGAGCCGCGCTGTCGCGGTGACGTCGGTCTCGGCCTTGGCGAGATATTCGATGGTCATGCCGCGCGGGATCCAGCGCATGCCGACGGGAATGGTGACCTCGGTGCACATGCCGGCGGCGAGTTCGCACAGATTGCCCATCGCGAGCGCGTGCACGGTGCCGATGTGATTCTCGACGGCGCGGCGCTTCTTCATCGTCACGCGGCAGAGTTTCGGTTGCAGGTCGAGGAAGCGCGGCTTGATGGTGCCGAAGTAGGGCGCGCGTTTCGACACCGTGCGCGCGAACCACCAGCGGCCGAACGCGGATTTGTGCGCACGGATCCAGGCGCGGAGCGTGGGACCTGCCGTCGTGGTATCGGTCATGGTCAACCAGTCCATTTGAGGGCGGGCGGTGTGAACGTCGGTTGCTACTCGGGCCATCGCGTGATCGAATCCAGCGCCAACGGGACGGAAACTCTAATCGCAGCCTGGCGTCCATCGCAATCAGCATGAGTGGAATAATCACAGCGGAACAGCGCGCCGCGGCGATTCTGAAGGCGGTGCGCGGCATCAAGCGCGGCACGTTTGCGAGTTATGGCGAAGTCGCGCGCCGCGCGGGGATGCCGGGGCGGGCGCGACTGGTCGGCACAGTTCTGCGCGAAGCGGGCGACGCCGCGCGCCTGCCGTGGCATCGTGTTACCGGCGCGGGCGGCCGCATCGCGTTTCCGGCCGGTTCGCGGAACGCGCGTGAGCAGATCCGGCGGCTCGCGAGCGAAGGCGTGATGGCGCGTGGCAATCGCGTACTGCAGCGGCCCGCGGCTTCGTCAGCGCGCACACTCGACGCATTGCTCTGGAAACTATGAGGGACGCTGGATGACGGAACGCTACGTCGTTTTCTCGCATGGCAAGGACGCCGGACCCTGGGGCGTGAAGATCACCGCGCTCGCCGGCAACGCCCGCAGCGAAGGTTATGAAGTCGAGTCGGTCGACTATCGTGGCATCGACGATCCGCGCGAGCGCATCAACAAGCTGGTGGAGTTCTGCAAGGAACTGAAGGGCGACCTCGTGTTGTGCGGCTCGAGCCTGGGCGGTTACGTGTCGGTGGCGGCGGCGTCGCTGCTGCATGCGCGTGGCGTGTTTCTCATGGCGCCCGCGCTCACGATGCCCGGACTTCCCCCGCTGCGCGACAAGGTGCTCGATTGCCCGACGACGATCGTGCACGGCTGGAAAGATGATGTAGTCCCGGTGGAGCAGAGCATCGACTTCGCGCGCCGTTACGGCTGTTCACTGCACATCCTCAACAGCGACCATCGGCTGCAGGATGAAGTGCGTTTCCTCAAGTACCTGTTCGAGTACTTCCTGATTTCGCTGGACCTTCCGCCCGACAGTTCTTAGTTAATGGGGACATTCCTCGTTTCCTAGCAAACGGGGACAGACCTGAGGATTTCCCAGGTTTCGCAACCTAATTTGCCGATAGCCGCGTGATATTCGCTTCGCCGGCCCGTCGCCGTCGACTTACGCTGCGTACATGCCAAGGACGGCAAGACTCATCGTCGCGGACTATTGCTATCACCTGATCAACCGCGGCAACAAAAAGGCTCGAATCTTCCACGAGCCTGCGGACTACGACCAGTTTCAGGCACTGGTGTATCGCGCACAGGAACGGCTGGAGCTGCCGATTCTCGCGGCCTGCCTCATGCCGAATCACTTTCATCTGGTTGTACGGCCGATGCAGGCCAATGACGTTGCGCGTTGGACGCAATGGCTTTTCACGACGCACGTCCGCTGGCACCACGCGAAGTATTCGACCAGCGGCCGAGTCTGGCAGGGCCGATTCAAGGCGTTCTTGATTCAGCAGGATCACCACCTGCTCACGGTGATGCGATACGTCGAGCGCAACGCGTTGCGTGCGCAATTGGTCGAGCGGGCGGAGGACTGGAAGTGGGGCAGTCTCGCCTGGCGCGCAGCAAATTCGAAACCCGTTGCACTTGCCGAATCGCCCGTGCCATTACCCTCGTACTGGCGACATCTCGTGAACGAACCACAGTCTGCGGCGGAGCTCGCGGAGATTCGTACTTGTGTGAATCGTCAACGGCCTTTTGGAGCGGCCGACTGGGTCGCATCCAAGGCGACAGAATTGGGAGTTGAGCAATCGCTCAAATCCATCGGTCGTCCACGTCGATCTAGGTCTGTCCCCGTTTGCTAGGAAACGAGGAATGTCCCCATTTAATGGCGTTGGCGAATCGCTCGCGCGGCAATGCGGTCGATCAGCGACGGCGCGAACAGCTTCAGCCACCGGCCGAACCTTCCGCGCAATGACATGAGCACCAACCGTTCGCGCCGCTCGACCGCTCGGGCAATTCGCCGCGCGCATTCCTCGGCGGTCATGATCTTCGTTTGCATCATCGGCGAGGTTCCGAGCGGCTGACCGTCAGGTCCAATCGCGCGCTTGTGGATTTCGCTCACCACGAAATCCGGCGCGATCACGCTCACGCCGACGCCGCTGCCGGCAAGTTCGATGCGTAATGATTCGAAGAATCCGACCATCGCGTGTTTGCTGGCCGCGTAGCCGGTGCGCTCTGGGACACCGGTGAAACCCGCGAGGCTCGCGACCGCGACGATCAATCCCTTCGACGCCTTCAGATGCGGCAGCGCGAGCGATGTCAGCCGCACCGGCGCCAGGTAATTCACCTGCATGATCCGCTCGAACACTTCGAGATCGGCCATCGCATCGAACCGGCTCCACATCGTGATACCCGCGTTGTGCACCAGCACGTCGATGCCACCGTATGACTGCAGCGATTTTTCGATGAGCCAGCCGCAGTCCACTTCGTT
>JACZCZ010097541.1_pt1 | contig 11362 bp, 9 predicted proteins | sample 8641811 | NCBI WGS metagenome assembly JACZCZ01 (sample SAMN15324610, study PRJNA640507) | soil metagenome | isolation source: intercropping peanut in the first line | place: China: Luxin town, Laibin City, Guangxi Province | collected 2019-07-25 | depth 10cm m | reverse complement strand
GAGAGCGGCAAGGTCAGCGCGCTGCGCGAGATCGTGCAGGAAGCCGTCGCCGGCGGTCATCGCATCCTGATCTTCAGTCAGTTCGTCGAGATGCTGAAGCTGATCAAGACCGCCCTCGACGCCGACGGCGTCACCTACGAGTACCTCGATGGGTCGACCAAGGACCGCGCGGAACGCGTCGCGAACTTCAACAACAACGAGAGCGTGAATGCGTTCTTGGTGTCGCTGAAGGCGGGCGGCACGGGCTTGAACCTCACCGGCGCCGACACCGTGATCCACTTCGATCCGTGGTGGAACCCGGCGGTCGAAGACCAGGCCACTGACCGTGCGCATCGCATCGGCCAGACCCGCGTCGTGTCCGTGTATCGTTTGATCGCGCGCGACACCGTCGAAGAGAAGATCCAGCAGTTGTCGGGCAAGAAGCGCGAGCTCGTGGCGAACGTGCTCGAGAGCGACGGTCCGACCAAGGGCCTGACCAAGGCCGATCTGGAAGAGCTCTTCAGCTAACGAAAGAAAAACACGACGACGCAAGCAACCTATGCCGCGTCCTTCCGAGAACAGCTCCCAAACGAACGCACCACCAGGCTGCGCTCGCAAGGAGGACATCGGACATGGACAAGCAATGGATGCAGTGGTGCGCGCTGGCGCTGGCGTTGGCAGGCGGTTGTGGCGAGGAAACGGGCGCCATGCCGTGGATGGATCCCGACCCGAACGACGGCGTTGCGGGAAGCGTCGGTGAGGCGGTCGCGGGCTCTGGCGGAAGTGCTGGTGACGTTGGTGCGCCGGTCGCGGGTGTGGGTGGCGTAGGCGGGACCGCCGGCGCGGGCGGGTCCGCTGCATGTGTTCCGCATGATCCCGATCCGATCGATCCGCCGACGATGGACGGCGGCATCGTTGACCCGATCGATGCCACCCCGGACGCGGGAACCACCGAAGACCCGATGCTCGCGGACAACGATGCTGGCGTCGAAGCGATGCCGGACGCAGGCGGCAACGATCCAAGCGACGAGCCCGACGTTGTGGAGCCTGCGCCCCCGCGCGCGCCGAACACGGGAGAGATCGTCGTCAGCGAGGTGATGATGGATCCCACCGCGCTGTCCGATTCCCTCGGCGAATGGATCGAGCTGCACAACGCCACGCAGAGCGTTCTCACGCTCGAGGGCTGCGTGATCAGCGACGACCGCAATGATGACTTCGTCCTCGAAGCGCTGGCGTTGCCCGCCAACGGATACCTGGTGCTCGGTCGCAGCGAGCAGGCTGCCCCGCGCGTCGATCATGTCTACAGCGGCATGACGCTGACGAACACCGGCGACGAGATCGTGATCACCTGCAACGGCGTGACGGTGGATCGCGTCGCGTACGCGGCCGGCTATCCGCGGCCCGCCGGTCACCCCATGCAGCTCGATGCGACGACGCTGACCGCAGCCGCCAACGATCTGCCCGACGCATGGTGCGCCGCCGTGGACGCAGGAACGCCGGGCGCCGCCAACGCCGCGTGCGCCGACGAATGAGATAACCCCACCGGGTCCCGGTCCTCGACTCCCCCTGGACCGGGACTTTTTTCGTCCCGCCGATTCGCATGGACCAAAGCTCACAGCGCTCACGCAATGGGCGATGCGCTGGTAGAACGCGGCAGGTGAACAAGCAGGACAAAGCCAACCGGATCGGCCAACAGTTGGACGCGCTCTACCCGGCGCCGCCCGTTCCGCTCGACCACCGCGATGCATACAGCCTGCTCGTCGCTGTGATGCTGAGCGCGCAGACGACCGACAAGAAGGTCAACGAGGTGACTCCCGCGCTGATGAAGCGCGCGTCCACGCCGGCGGAGATGGCGAAGCTCTCCGTGGAGGAAATCCTTTCGTACATTCGCACCGTGGGTCTGGCACCGACCAAAGCCAAGCACCTTCAAGCGCTCAGCGCACAGCTTGTGGAACGACACGGCGGACAGGTTCCGCACGACTACGAATCGCTCGAGGCCCTACCCGGCGTGGGACACAAGACCGCAGCGGTGGTGCGCGCGCAGGCGTTCGGCATTCCGAGCTTCCCGGTCGACACCCACATTCATCGGCTCGCCCAGCGCTGGGGCCTGTCGAACGGCAAGAACGTGGTGCAGACCGAGCGCGACTTGAAGGCAGTGTTTGCGGAAGACACGTGGAACCGTCGACACCTCCAGATCATCTACTTCGGCCGCGAGCACTGCCCCGCACAACGCCACGACGATAAGCGCTGCCCGATCTGCGCCTGGGCCGCTGTGAAGCCACGCAAACCCAAGAAGGCCTAGCCATGTTCACGCGCACCTGGATCGATGAAACCGTCACCATCAACACCAGCGCCGAGCAGCTGCACGCAGTGCTGAAGGACGTGGATGCGTGGCCGCAGTGGACGCGCGGCCTGAAAGCGATCAAGCGGCGAGATCAAGCACCGGTGGCGGTGGGTACGCGCTTCACGATGGTGCTCGATCCGGGCGTGCCGCTCGGCTGCAAGATGTACGTCTACCAGGCTGACAAGCTCGAATGGGGCGGTGGCATTGGCAACTCGGTCGTTCGCCACAGCTTCGAGATCACGCCGCTCGATGCAAGTAGCTGTCGTTTGCGCCACCTGGAGTACGCGACGGGAATGCTCGCGCTGCTCGCGATGCCGTTGGAGAAGGGCATCTACGCTTACGATCACCGCTGGACCGAGACGATCATCGCGCGGTTCGCGCGCGCGTAAAGACAGGCGCGGTTCGCGCGCGCGTAAGACAGCCGCAGTTGGCGCGCTGCTACCAGACTTGCGTCTGCAGCAGCACACGATGGTTCTGTGGACCGGTTGCCGGCAGCGTCGCTTGATAGAGCAAACCGGTGCGCAGGTGATTGCCCGCCGCGTAGTACTGCAGCAGACCTTCGACAACCGTTGAGCGCCCCGCATCGCCGGTGTCCAGATCGAGGTAGCCCGCGCGCGTTGCGAGCTGCAACCACGGGGGAAGCACGTAGACCGCTGCCATGGCATAAGCGCCCCAAGCGTTACGCACCGGATTGTCGCCCGGGATCCATTGCGTCTGATGACGGTAGAAGGCCTCGGCCACCACGTGGAGCGGCCCGCTGGCGAGCGCCACATCACCACCGATCACCGATCGGTTTTGACTGGGCCCGGTGGTCTCGGCGAGCTGGCCCGTCACGGTGTCGAGGACCATGGCGTGGGGCGTCACCACGTTGTTGTACGCGTTCACGCCGAGCGCGAAGCGAGTGGGCGCCGCGCCATCCGCGCCGATCGTTCCATCGTAGGCCAGTGGCCCGAGCGGATTCACCACCACGCGGGCGAGGTACATCAAGCGCGTGTTGTCGTTGTCCGGCAGTGACAACTCCTGACCATCGAAGGCGCCCGCGTAGTACTCGACCAAGCCCTCGGCGAACGTGCCATACGCCATCGCGCCGAAGTCACGATCCGCGCGGAACTCGGTGTTCACGTGCGAGAAATCCGGAAACAGGATCTGCGGTACGGGCGTCCAGAAGTCGCGCGTCATCGGCGTGACGAACTGGCCGACACGCACGTTGAGCGCGGGCGTTCCAACCCACGTCAGTTGCGCATCGAGTAAGCGCGCGCTCGTCCCCGCGAGCTCTGGCTGCACGAAGAGCTCGAAGCGTTTCTGCCAGTACGCGATTCGGAGCTGCGGCCGCATCATCGAGATCGTGAAGGCGTTGTGCACCACGTCACTGTGCCGAACGTCGAGCTGGTAGCGGAAACGCGCCAGGTTCCGCAGCGCGATCCGGTAATTGCCGTCGGCGCTTTCGGCGACGAAACCATCGTTGATGTTCGCGTGGACGTGCGCTTCGCCGTCTTGTGCATAGCCCTGGCGCGGCCACGCGATCCACAGCGCAAGCGAGAGCGTGAACAGGCCTCGGGCCCAATCGATGCGAGCAGGCATGGTGGCCGAAAGACGGTATGACCGCTTCGGCCGTTCCAACGCCGGAACAGATCGGGTTGGTTGAGCTGGTAACGCCTGTTGTACCCTCCGGGCCTGCATGCGGAGACCTTGGGGTGGCATCCATCGCGTCCTGATCGTTGCGTGGCTGACGCTCGCACCGCACAGCGCCACCGCAGACTTCGGCTCAGGGTCAGGCAGCACCACCGGGATCCTGTCGCTCACCCCAGCGGCGAACGACACGTTCCCCAACACGATCTATCGCTACCGCAACAAGCGCGGCCGCACCGTCTTCACCAACATTCCGGATCAGGTGCCGGCAGATCAGCGCGAACACGCCAAAGTCGATCTCTCACACATCACGCTCAACCCGCAGATCGGCGCCGAGCTCGACGCGTCGATGCAGCAGGAGTTCGAGCACCTGAGCGCCTCGCCGGAGTGCCGCGAGATCAAGCAGCAGGCGAGTCACTGGCTGCAGCCGATCTGGGACGACTACGGTCACCTGATCGTGCTCGGCGGCATTCTGCTCGCCTTGCTGATGGCCACGCCCTATGCATTGCGCCGGGTGGAAGCTCCGGTGTGGGCGCGCACGCTGACGAAATCGATCATGTTGATCGGCTTCGTTGGCGTCTTCATGCACACCACCGTGCGCGCTGGAAAGACCTACGACGCGATGAAGAAGGCGGCGGCTCCCTGCCAACGCGAGACGTGGACCACGCTCGCCAAGGCCCCGGACGGGCGCGGCAACCAGCTGAAGTTGTTGATGGACTTGCAGAGCATGATCCGCAAGGCGCAGTCGCAGACCGACCAGGACCGGCTGGACGAGCTGGACAAGTTGCTCTCGCAGTAGCCGGGCCTAAAGGCCGCCGGACGCCGACCGTTTTCAGGGGCGATGCCAGCCTCCACCCTACGTCGCGCCCACGCCAACCCACCTCCCCTGCGAGCACGCGCAGGACAGCTCGCCGATACGGTTCAAGAGCTGTTGTGGTTTGGTGACGACGACCCGTTGCGCACCCATGCCCAGGCGACCGAGTCGCTCGCGGCCGCCGTCGCGGTGGCCACCGGTCTCAAGCCCTTCCCGACTGCCGCCGCGCAATTGATTCGCGTGTTGGTCGACCCTTCGTACCGAATGGCCGACGTGGAGCGCATCGTGCGCCAGGACCCGGCGTTCACGACGAAGCTCTTGCGCGTGGCGAACTCTCCGATGTTCCGGCGCGGCTCGCCCTGCGACTCGATCGAGGCCGCCGTGCTGCGCATGGGCTCGCGTAACGTGCTTGAGGTGGTGGCCGCGGTCGCATCCATGAGCATGTTCGAAGACCTGGACGGCTACGCGCTCGACGTGCGCAATCACTCGATCGCCGTCGCCAACATCTCACGCGTGCTCGCGGAGTGGTGGGGCTTTCACGGTGCGCCGCAACTGGCGTTGTGCGGCTTGCTGCATGACATCGGCAAGCTGTTGTCGGTGCAGTGCGGTGAGATCGCGTACCACGACATGCCCGAGTCGGCGCTGCACACGGTCGACGAGGTTCACGTGCTCGAGCGTCAGCTGACCGGCTACGACCACGCAGTGCTCGGCGCGCACGTGCTGTCGCAATGGGGCATCCCGGAGCCGGTGCCACAAGTGGTGTCCTGGCATCACCAACAGGCGCGCGCGTACGAGCACGGCGGCGACATCGGCATCATGGTCGCGATGCTGCGCCTGTCCGATCGCGTCTCGGCTGCGATCGACGCGTCGACGACCTTGGACGACGCGCGCCTGGATTGGATCATGTCCGACGGCTCGGCAGCGTTTCTCGAGATGAACGCGCCTGACGTCCGCAGTCTCTGGAACGCGTGGGTGGAAGCGCATTCCACTGCGCTCACCGCCTGATCCGCAATCGCACGTGTCAAGACTTGAAGTGGTGATGGGCGAGCGCTAACCCTGCGCGCTGTGAAGTCCCAGGCGTCTCTCGCTCAGCTCAACGCCGCACAACGCGCCGCCGTCACACATGCCCATGGCCCCCTGCTGATCCTCGCGGGCGCAGGCAGCGGCAAGACGCGCGTCGTGACGCAGCGCATCGCGCACTTGGTTCGTGAGGGCGGAGTTCGACCGGAAGCGATTCTAGCCGTCAGCTTCACCAACAAGGCGGCCAAGGAAATGGCGGAGCGCATGGTGCCGCTCCTCGGTGCCGAGGCGCCGAAGAAGCTCTTTCTTTCCACATTTCACAGCTTCGGCCTGCGCTTCATCAGTGAAGAGCGGGAGACGCTCGGCCTCGGCAACAAGTTCGTGATCTTCGATCAAGGCGACAGCCTGGGTGTGGTGCGCGAAGTGCTGCGTGGTCTGCGCAATCAGGGTGCGGCACGCAAGCTCGATCCGTCGGCGTTGCTGGCGCGCATCTCCCACTGGAAGAACAAGCTGATCGATCCGCGCAGCATCAAGGTGTCGGACTTCGAGTACGACGCCGTCGCGGCCGAGGTGTACCCGGAGTACGAGGAGCGCTTGCACGCGATGCGCGCGGTGGACTTCGACGATCTGGTGCTGTCGCCGGTGCGCCTGTTGCGACAGCGCGAAGAGGTTCGCACCCGTTGGCAGGAACGCTTTCGTCACCTGATGGTCGATGAGTTTCAAGACACCAGCCACATGCAGCTCGAGCTCGTGCGTTTGCTCGCCAACCCGCTGCGCAACGTGTGCGTCGTCGGCGACGACGATCAATCGATCTATGCGTTTCGCGGTGCCGATGTCGGCAACATCCTGGACTTCGAGCGCCACTTCCCCGGCACCACGGTCGTGAAGCTCGAAGACAACTACCGCTCGACCGCTGCGATCCTCACCGTCGCCAACACCGCCATCGCGCGCAGCCCTGCCCGACGTCACGGCAAGACCTTGCGCGCGGCGCGAGGCAACGGCGATCGCGTGCGCATGTGCGTGGTCAAGGATCAAGACGCCGAGGCACGCCTGGTTGCGCTGGAGATCGCGGATCTCAAACGCGACGGTCGCAAGCTTTCGGACATCGCCGTCTTGTACCGATCGAGCCTGCAAGCGCGTCTGATCGAGCAAGAGCTTCGGCTGCAGGGCATCCACTACAAGGTCTTCGGCGGCACCCAGTTCTTCGATCGCAAAGAGGTCAAGGACACGGCCGCGTACTTGCGTGCGGTGGTGAATCCGCGCGACGAGATCTCGCTGCGTCGCATCCTCAACTACCCGGCGCGCGGCATCGGCGTCAGCACCGTGCAACGTGTCGAGACCAACGCGCTCGCCAGCGGCATCTCATTCGCCGATGCGCTGCAGAAAATCGAAACCATCGACGGCATTCCGGACAACGCCAAGCGGGCGACGCGACAGCTGCTGACGCAGATCGGCGATGCGCGCACGCGCATGCAGAGTGGCGAGGGCTTGGTCCATGCGGCACGAAACCTAGTGACGCAGGTGGGTCTGCAGGAAGACATCATGGCCGCGGCGGAAGGCGGTGCCTCCGGCGCAGCGCGCTGGGGCAACGTCGAGCACCTGATGTCGTGGTTGGATCGCTACGAGAAGTCGACCGGCGGCGATCAGAAGTCGCTGCATCAGTTTCTGCTGCGCCTGACGCTGCGCGGCGATGCGGAGCAAGAAGACACCGGCGCTTGGGTGACGCTGTCGACATTGCACGCATCGAAGGGCTTGGAGTTTCCGGTGGTGTTCCTGATCGGTTGCGTCGAGGGGCAACTGCCGCACAGCCGCACCACCGATCCGAAAGTGACGGAGGTGAGCCCCACCGACGTCGAGGAAGAACGCCGCCTGTTCTACGTCGGCGTTACGCGCGCGCAGGATCGCCTGTACCTCACGCGCGCCCAGAGCCGCACCATGCGTGGCAAAGCATTGCCACTGGCTCCGTCACGCTTCCTCGAAGGACTGCCCGACGATCAGCTCGAGGTGTACAAGCGCGCGGAACGGCAGGAGCTCGACTTCGCCGAGATCGCCCAGCTCGGCCGCGCGTTCTTAGAGCGCGCCAAGACCTCACAGTAGAGGGCGGGTTTCAAGCCCGCCCTTCACCCGCGGAAAAGACAAAGGCGACCTCTAAAGTCTTGAGTCACCTCGCCCGAAGCACAGAGTCGAGGTGATTGCATGCGATTGAATCCGCAGGCTCAGAGCCACTACGCCAACGTCGCGACGACCACGGCACCACACGCGCCCACACGCCGGGACCTGCCGGCCGATGCGATCAAGGACGTCGAGGCGCGCACCGAGCGCAAGGACCGGATTCACCTCAGCCCCGAGGCCACGCAAAAGTACGGGCAAGCGAAGCTCCAAGAACACATCCTGGGCAAGCTCAAGGAGGAGCTTGCGGCCGCAGGCGTGGACTTCGATGCCGCCGCCGGGCTCGACTGGTCACCGGACGCCACCGCCCAGCGCATCTTCGACTTCGCCACCGGCCTGATGGGCATCTTCCGCGATCAGAACCCGGAGCTCAGCGAGTCCGAGCTGGTCGACAAGTTCGAGTCGACTGTGCGCGGCGCCGTGGACGAGGGCTACAGCCAAGCGATCGGCATCCTGCAAGGCCTCAACGTCGGCGACGAAGCGCTCGAGACGGCGCAGACCACGATCGACAAGGTTCACTCACTCTTCGACGACTTCTTCGCCAACCTACGCAAGCAACAAGAAACCACGACCACCGCCTAGGCGGCGATCAGGCGGTTTCGGCCCTGGCGCTTCGCGTCGTAGAGCGCTTCGTCGGCGAGGCGGATCATCTCTTCGGTCGAGGACACGCGTGGGTCCGGCAGGCTCGCCAGCCCCATGCTCGCCGTCACGCTGAACACAGTGTCGTTATGAACCAGTGGCGTGCCCGCGATTTTGGCGCGACAACGCTCAGCGACTTGCAGGGCGTTCGCATGCGGCGTCTCCGGCAAGATCACCGCGAACTCCTCGCCGCCGTAGCGCCCGACCATGTCATTGGTGCGCAGCTGGCTGACCAGGAGCTTCGCCGTGGAGATCAGCGCGACGTCGCCGGCCTGGTGACCATGGGTATCGTTGACGGCCTTGAAGTGATCGAGATCAACCATCATGAAGCTGAACGGGCGACCGTAGCGGGCACAGCGTGCAAACTCGGTTGCAAGCGCTTCGTGAAACGCACGACGGTTCGCCACGCCGGTGAGCGGATCGCGCCGACTCAAGTCTTCCAGCTCGCGGTTCTTCTCGCGTAGCGCATCCTGCAGCTGCTTCACCTTCAGGTGCACCTTTACCCGGGCCACCAGCTCGGCGTCATCGAACGGCTTGACCAGGTAGTCGCTGGCGCCGGAATCGAGCGCGCGCACCTTGCTGCCGACGTTCTCCTGACCGGTCAACAGAATCACTGGAACGTCGTCGTACTTGCGGTCGCTGCGCTTGAGCGCAAGGAACTTGAAGCCGTCGACACCGCGCATGATCAGGTCGCACAGGACCAAATCCACCGAGTGCTCGCGCAGCAGCTTGAAGCCAAGCAAGCCATCGGGCGCCTCCAGCACCGTGTCGAACAGGCCGGATGAAGCGAGCGACTCCTTCACACGGTTTCGAACCGCCTCGGAGTCGTCGATGATCAGGAGCGTTTGACCCATGTGCGTGCACCCGTGCCTGCGCCGGCTTGCCTCAGGCCTGACCAACGGACGCACGCGGCCGGGCTTGAGCCAACCGGCTCACATTGCGCACACAGCAGCGCACCTCACCCTGCCCGAGGTCAGTCGGCGGCGCGGTCGTCGGAGCGCTTGGGACGACGGCTGCATTCCAGGATCTTCTTGCGAACGCGCACCGCCGCCGGGGTGATCTCCACCAGCTCGTCGCGGTCGATCCACTCCATCGCGGTCTCGATCGTCAGGCGACGCGGGGTGGTGAGGATGGTGTTCTCGTCACGGCCGGCGGCGCGGATGTTGGTCAGCTTCTTCTCGCGACACGCGTTCACGTCCAAATCGTTGGGACGGTTGTGCTCGCCGACGATCATGCCTTCGTAGACGTCGATGCCCGCATCGATGAAGAGCTCGCCGCGAGGCTGCAGATGGAACAGCGCGTACGGCGTGGTGCTGCCGCCGCGATCGCTGACCAAAGCGCCGTTGATGCGACGCAACATGGGTCCCGCCGAAGGCTCCCAGCCTTCGAAGATGGTGTTCAGCAAGCCGGTGCCGCGCGTCTCGGTCAAGAACTGCGAGCGGTAACCGATCAGCCCGCGGGACGGAGCCACGAACTCCAGGCGCGCGCGGCCGAAGCCCAGGTTGACCATCTTCTCCATGCGTCCGCGGCGTTGGCCAAGGCTGGAGGTGACTGCGCCTACGAACTCTTCGGCTACGTCGATCACCACGCGCTCGCTCGGCTCGCACTTCACGCCGTCGACTTCCTTCACGACGACTTCCGGATTTCCCAGCGCAAGCTCGTAGCCTTCGCGACGCATGGTCTCGACCAGGATCGCGATCATCAGCTCGCCGCGGCCGTACACCACGAACACATCCGGCTCATCGGTCTCTTCGAAGCGCATCGCGAGGTTGGTGCGGGCTTCCTTGCGCAAGCGATCACCCAAATGACGCGACGTGACGTACTTGCCGCTGAGACCGGCCATCGGCGAGGTGTTGACGTGGAAGCGCACCTTGATCGTCGGCTGCTCCACCTCGATGCGCGGCAAGGCAACGGGCTCCTTGGGGTCCGCAACGGTGTCACCGATCTGCACGTCTTCCATGCCGGCGAGCGCCACCACTTCACCCGCGCTCGCGCGCTCGCGCTCGGTGCGCTTCACGCCGTCGTAACTGAAGATCACGTTGATGCGCTCGGCCTTCTGTCCGTCGGCCATCATGCGCACGACCGGACCACCCTTCGCCACGCTGCCGTTCACGATGCGACCGACCGCCAAGCGCCCGACGTACTCGTCGTGCTCGACGTTCGTCACCAAGAACTGGAAAGGCTTCTCCGGATCGCCCGGTGGCTCAGGCACGCGCTTGAGGATCGTCTCGAACAACAGCGACAGGTCTGCGCCTTCACCGTCGGGCGTCGGACGACAGATGCCGTCGCGCGCGATGGTGTAGACGACCGGAAAGTCGGTCTGCTCGTCGCTCGCCTGCAGATCACAGAACAGGTCGAACACTTCGTTGACCACTTCGTCCGGACGCGCGTCCTGGCGGTCAATCTTGTTCACGACCACGATCACGGGCATCTGCAGATTGAGCGCGTGACCAAGCACGAAGCGCGTCTGCGGCAGCGGGCCTTCGGCGGCGTCCACCAACAGCAGCGCGGCATCGGCCATACGCAACGTGCGCTCCACCTCGCCACCGAAATCGGCGTGGCCGGGGGTGTCGATGATGTTGATGCGGGTGCCCTTGTAGTTAATCGACGTTTGTTTCGCGAGGATGGTGATGCCGCGCTCACGCTCCAACGCATTGGAGTCCATCACGCGGTCCTGCACCGCTTCGTTCGCCCGGAACGTGCCGGTCTGACGCAGCATGGCGTCGACGAGTGTGGTCTTGCCGTGGTCAACGTGAGCGATGATCGCG
>JACZCZ010118864.1_pt1 | contig 11363 bp, 7 predicted proteins | sample 8641811 | NCBI WGS metagenome assembly JACZCZ01 (sample SAMN15324610, study PRJNA640507) | soil metagenome | isolation source: intercropping peanut in the first line | place: China: Luxin town, Laibin City, Guangxi Province | collected 2019-07-25 | depth 10cm m | reverse complement strand
CTTGATGTTGGAGTGGCTGACCTTGTGGGCCTTTTGCCGATTCTTCCCGCAGTACTCGCAAACCGCCGCCATATCGTCCTCGTCCTGTGAAGGCCGCTGCGTCTAGCATCGGCGTGTCGCGACCGCAACCCTTTGTCGGGGAATCGACCGGAGCGGGGCAGCGTTGTGGTACCAACGCGCCCATGCCGCCGGACTCCGCAGGCACGCGACGACACGCCGTCTTCGCCTTGGCGGCATCAGCAACGATCGCGTGCAGCACCTTCGCGGCCCTGATCCGCATCGACCCTCCGAGTACCGCGGGTTTCACGCGGGCCGGCGCTGCTGTCGCGACCAGCGTAGCGCCGATCGCAACGCCGTCGAAAGAGCACGCAGATCGGCATCCGGCACAGGTTCCCGGCCCCGGCGATATCCCCGACGCAAGCAGCGAGGGGACGTGGGAGGTGCGAGGCAGGGTGGTCGATCCGGAGGGTCGCCCGGTGGCTGACGTGGTGATCGAGGTGCTCCAAGCCGGCTCGCCCACCATCGCTCAGGCCAACCCGACGACGGCAGTACCGGGCACCTCACCGCTTGCGGCCGAGCTCGACCTGCTGCTTGCCCGGCCGGACAACCTTGGTGTCACCCAAGGGCGCATCCCGCCGATCCCCTTGCTCAGCCCTCCAGGGGCCGCCGATCTGGCATCAGGATTCGTTTCTGATACTCACGGATACTTCACCGTCACCGGCACGCAGCTGGGCTTAGTAGAGTTGTTTGCTGCCCCCGCCGGGTGGGCGCCGACGAAGTCCGGTCCGATTGCGGTCAGTCCGGGAAAGCAGATCGCGGGCGTTGAGGTCGTTCTGGCACGCGGCGCACGGCTGGATGGAGTCATCGTCGACAGCAACGGGGGTGTACTAGGAAGTGTCAAAGTTGAAACGTTTTGTCCCGCGGATCCTGTGCCGCGGAGCACGCTTTCCGACCGGCACGGGCGCTTCACATTCTCTGGCTTGCTTGGTGCGTGCGAGCTGGTCGCGACCCCGGCGGAGCTTCCGTCCACGCGCCTCGCAGTGACCGCCCTGGAAGGGGAAACGCAAGTCATCGAGGTCCGCGTCTCGGCGGAGGCGCACACCCTGGAAAGCCTTGTCGAGGACAGCCGCGGGTTCCCGATTGCGAACGCCGCGGTGGAAGTCAGGGGCTCCAATGGTGCGGTGCTGCTGGCGGCTGGGCTCTCGGCCGCCGACGGGGCGGTCAGCATCCCGCGTCTACCTGCGCCACCGTACCGAGTCACGGTGAGTCATCCCGACTATGCACCGCAACTGAACGTGAAGATCGCATCGGTCCGCGATAACCACATCCGCCTCTCCGCTGGTACGCATGTCGTGGGTGCGGTGGTCACAGCGCCCGGCCATGCGCCGCTGCCGGCGGCGCGGATCGAGGTTTGGTCCGGGGCCGGCCTGTTGCTCCATGCGACGCGTACGGGTGATCTCGGAACGTTCGAGATACGCAACGTAACCGCCGGTGACTATTCGATTGTTGTCACCCAACCTCAGACCGTCCAGAAGCGCTTCACGCGCCAGGTGGGCGACGTGGATCCGCATGATCGGCGGGTCGACTGGGGAACGTTCGAAGTGAGCGAGGCCGGATCGATCTCAGGTACGGTGGTCGATCGACTCGGCACGCCCGTGCCGACGGCGCATGTGTTCACCACCGGCGGCGAGACCATCACGGACGGCGACGGTGGGTTCACCCTCGGCGGCCTGGCCGCGGGGTCGGTGGTTGTCCAAGCGCGTCACCGCTCAGCGGGCGCAACGACACGCGGCACGACGGTGCGGGTGTTCGCTGGCCAGGACAGCCCTGGAGCCCGTCTGCAGCTGGCCGGTCGCGCTGAGGAGCCGTCTCCGACCGGATCGGGGTCGAACGCCGGCGGCATGCCAGAGGGCAACGACGGGACAGCGGCGACGACGCCACCAGCCGCGACGGCATCCGAGAATCCGCAGAATGGCCCCACCCTTGAGCTCGCCACGGGCCGTTCCGGCGTCACCGTCGTCAGCGTGATGGCAGGCAGCACCGCAGCCAAAGCTGGCTTGCAAGCCGGTGATGTGATCGCGAGTATCGACAATGAAACGGTCAGCGTAGCGGGGCAGGCACGGTCGATATTGCGCGGACAACCCGGCAGCCTGGTGACGCTGGACGTTCGCCGCGGCAACGGGCGTCATCGGATCAAGTTTCGCCGACAGCGTGGCGGGGTGCCTTAACCGAGCGCGATCCAGGCGCCGGGTGCACGTGCGACAAGGCCGTCTGCATCAAGCTTGATAAGATGCGCTTCCGTTGCCTGGGCGGCGAGCGGCCACGCGCGTGGGTCGGCATCGAGATAGGCGAGCGGGACGATATCGGTGGCAGTCGACGGACGCCCCAGCTCACGCAGGGCGGCGAGTACTTTCGCCTCGCGTCCGAGACGGTGTGCGACGTAGTGGTCGAGCTTAGCGTTCACATCAGCGATCGGGTCGCCGTGGGCAGGCAGCAGCGCCATGGCTCCAAGCGTCTTCATCCTTGCGAGGGAGGCCAGGTAGAGGCGCATGTCGCCGTCGCGCGGTTCAACGATGATCGTACCCACCGAAGCCACCATGTCGCCGGCCAAGAGCATGCCGCTCGCTCCGTCGTGAAAGCAAAGGTGGCCAGGCGCATGGCCCGGGGTGAACACACAGCGCAGTCGTGTCGGAACGGGACCGTCCAGATCGATCGTCTCGTCCTCCTCCAACCAGCGGTCGACGTGGATTTGGGGCGCGCGCTCCGCGGTCTTGCCGTGGGCCCACAGCGGCAAGCCGAGACGCTGACACAGGTGGGCGGCGCCCCCGATGTGATCGCCGTGATGGTGGGTCGCAAGGACGGCAAGGAAGCGTATCCCCCTGCGCGCCAGCTCCTCCGCCCACGCAGCCGAACGATCGAGCTCGTCCTCGAACGGGCTCGCCGGCTCGACCAGCACCGCTTCGCCACTGCCCACCACGTACATGTTCGTGTGCGTCGCGGGCGGCAGCGTCGGGGTTCGCACCGCGAGACGCGAGATCGTGGGCGCGAGCGTATCGGCTTGGGCGAGCACGCGGATCGTTTAGTCCCGTGGGTCGGGATCGTCGACCGTGGGCACGCCGGCCGACCGCGGAATCGCCACCGATCCGCTGGGCGTAGCGTCCGGGAACATGGAGGGACGGCGGCCCGGCAGAATCGACGGCGAGTGCCCCGCCGGCGCCAGGGTCGGGTCAGGCACCAACGCCAGGCACGCCGATGTGATCGCCTTGAGCGTCTCGAACACGCCCTGCCCGCTCTTGGCGGTGGCTTCGATCTGCAATGTCTCTGCCGGGATCCCGAGCGCGTCACGCAGCGCCTGCACGCCCAACGCCGTGGGCAGGTCGCGCTTGTTGTACTGAACGACGGTCGGCATGGTCGCCGGGTCGTCGCCCTGGGCGCGCAGGTTGATCGCCAGGTTGCGAATACTCTCAGCATTCTCGCTGACCCGGCTCTCCTGGCTGTCGACCACGAATACGATGCCGTCCACGTGGCGCAGCACCAACTTGCGCGTCTCGTCGTGGGCGATCTGACCCGGCACGGTGCACAGGTGGAGCCGCACGGCGTAGTCGCGGTAGCGGCCCAAGTCGATCGGCAGAAGATCGAAGAACAGCGTGCGCTCCGCCTCGTTGTTGAGCGCGATCAACTTGCCGCGATTCTCCGGCCGGGTGCGCCGATGAATCAGCTCGAGGTTGGTGGTTTTTCCACCCAAACCGGGCCCGTAGTACACGATTTTGAAGCGAAGCTCTTTCAGCCCGTGGTGTACGTTCGGCATCGACCTCGGCGTCCCTGCCTCCACCCTAACGCTGAAATCGTGATCAACGAAATCCTCTGCGCATCTTTGGTACGCGTCCGTGTCCTCGGAGGGGTCGCGCTGATCGGCTTCGGCTTGAGCGCATGCGGTGCCACCCAGCGCCGACCCAAGACCGAAGCCGAGCTGAGCGACGCCGTGCGCCGAATCCAGGTGCACGAAGCGGCGATCGTCGCCTGTGCCTGTGCGCCGGCCGCAACCGAGCACGCCGAGCGGATCTGTCAGGAAGCGGATGCGTTGGCCGATGCGGATCTTCGCGTGCGCTGCGACCACGCCCGACGTGCAAGCCAACCGCCACCCGCAGCCGCGGAGTGCGCCTGTGACTGAAAAGGCCAGCTGGGTCGAGCGTGCCGAAGCGGCGCTCGATGGTCGTGGTCATGAACCCGAGTTGACGCTGTTGCTTGGCCAGCGGCCGCCCGTGCTCGATGGCGAAGGAAGCGACGCCATGCTCGCACCGTGGTTGGCCGGTTTCCTTTGGGCCGCCGCGATCTTCCGCGAAGCGCAATCGGGACAAACCGATCCACTGGCGTTGCTGCTGCGTTGGTTGGCGCTCGGGCTTTCAGTGCGCGCGCTGCGACTGACCTGGCGCCTACTGCTGCGCGTGAAGCTCTGGATCGAAGCGCCGCGCTACCGCCTCGCGATCAGCGACGGCGGTCTCTTGCTGCGCACGCCGCAGGTCGACATTCCGGTCGCGAAGACCGATGTGGTCGAAGCGCGCGAGCAGGGCGACTGGCGGACGCGCAGCGGCCGACGCTTCCATGACGTGTACGTGGTCACGCGCCCGGAAACCGGCCGGGTCGCGGTCACCCTACCGCCGGTGCTCGACGAAACGCCTGGACTGTTGGCCGAACGCCTGATGCGTTGGTGCGGACCACCGAGCGCCGAGCCACCGACCTATCCCGCGCCGGATCCACTCCCGAGCAAGCTCTATGACGCCGTTGCAGCGGGTGAGAGCGTGCCCGGCGTGATCGCGCTCCACCACGGCAGCCGTTGGCTGGAGCGCGGGCCGTACTTCACCTTTCTGCTTGGGCTCGTGCTGCTGGAGCGCTGGTTGGCGCTAGGGCAGGAGCTCCGATTGAAGCTCGGCGTGGCACCAGTCGCGCTGATCGTCACTTGTGTGGTGATCGTTCCGGCGCTTTGGACGTGGACGACGCGCAGAATGTTGGCGCCGCGTCGTGGCCTGTCCTTGGTGCTCACACCCAGCGAGCTCATGTTGCGCACCGGCTCAGGGATCCATCGTGTCGGTTGGGCGTCCTTGAAGCGCGTCTCGATCGAAGGTCGCCGCAGCTGGTCGATCCTCACCGGCAACCAGATGCAACGCAGCTTGCTCCTGGTGCGTCAGAACGATCCGGAGATTCGCTACGACGAAGTCTTCCTTGGTGCGCCGGCAGAAGTCGTCGCCGGCTTGATCGAAGGCTACCGCCGCGGACGTTTGCCCTAAGGGCGAGGGATCGCCGCCAATACAGTCGCCACTGCGGACGCGTACGCGCGCATCGCCGCCTCGTCGATGGTGTGGTGGACGAGGAACATCAGGCTCGTCTCACCGAGCGCGCGCGCCACAGGTAAGCGCTCCGCCGGCCCCTCACCCCGATCCACGAACGCCTTCTCCAGGTAGATCTCCGGGCAGGAGCCGCTGAAGCAGGGATACCCGGTCGCGTTGATCGCGGCCATGATCCTGTCGCGCGTCCAATCCTCTGCCAGGCGCTCGGGACGGACGAACACGTACAGCTTGTACGCCGCGTGCTCGACCGCGTGACCCGGCCAAGGAGCGCGCAGGAAAGAAAATGGCCCGAGCGCTTCCCGCATGATCGTAGCGTTACGTCGACGCGCTGCCGACCACTGTGGGAGCTTGCCAAGCTGCAAGCGACCGATCGCGGCCTGCATCTCCGTCAGCCGCCAGTTGGTCCCGATGCTGTCCACCAGCCAACGGAAGCCGGGCGGATGGGTGCGGTTGAACACCGCGTCGTAGCTCTTGCCGTGATCCTTGAATGCCCACGCCTTGCGCCAGAGCTGGTCATCGTCGGTCACGAACATTCCACCCTCGCCACCGGTGGTCATGATCTTGTCCTGACAAAAGCTGAAGCAGCCCACATCACCGAACGTGCCGGCGTGACGCGGTACACCGTCGATCGAAATCGTGGCGTTGTGCGACTGTGCGCAGTCCTCGATCACCTTGAGGCCGTGCCGCTTGGCAAATCCCATGATCGCGGGCATGTCGCAGGGCCAGCCGGCAAGGTGAACGACGATCACTGCCCGCGTCTGCGGTGTCCGTACCGCTTCCAGCGTCGCCGGCGTGACGTTTTGCGTCTCGGGATCGACGTCAGCGAACAAAGGCCGCGCGCCGCACATCGCAACGCAACTGGCCGAAGCGACATATGAGCGCGACGTCACCAGCACGTCGTCACCCGGACCGATCCCGAGCACATGCAGTGCCAGGTCCAACGCGAGCGTTCCATTCGCCAAGGCAATCGCGTGCTTCGTCCCAAAGTAGCTGGCCCACGCGCGCTCGAACCGGGCGTTCTCGTCACCCGTCCAGTAGTTGACCCGCCCAGACTGGAGCACCTGAGTGACCGCCGCGATTTCGTCAGGCTCAAAGACCGGCCAGGGTGCAAGCAGGGGCTTCGGGGGTGCGCTCATTCATCGGCCTCGTGGCTAGGTCGGCGCTTATACCAGACCGCTTCCAACCTCCTGGCACCGCACGGTTCAACCATCCAATTGGGCGTTCCCATCGCTGGACACCGGCGATCTCCGGCGTAGTCTTGGGACCCCGCGGCGGTGGGGGCGGGGGGCCATTGAACTGGTGGCGCTGGTGGAGCAACGAATCCAGGGCATTTGCCAGGCGATACTCGCCAACCTTGCGCGAACGTAAACCTCGGGAGCAGACATGAGCCGTCTTTTGTCGCGCGGAACGCAAGTGAGTATCGACCTCGGTGCGCTGGCGTTCGCGTTCGCGCTGGCATTCCTGTTGCGCTTCGATTGGTCGATCCCGGCAGAGATGCTCAAGCGGTTGTGGATCCTGCTGCCCTACGTTGTTGCTTTCCAATACCTGGTGCTCTCCTGGTTCGGTGTCCCGCGATGCTCGTGGCGCTACTTCGGCCTGCGCGAGTCCACGTTGGTCGTGAAGGCCGTCGCGGTGAGCGCGGCGGGGCTACTGGCAGCCCGACTCATCCTCGGTGGCCTGACGCTGCAGCAATCCTTTTGGAGCTACGCGCTGGTCCCCATCGGCGTCATCACCATCGACACACTGATGGCCTTCTTGGGAATCACTGGCATCCGTGTGATTCGACGCATGTTCGGCGAACGGTCGGAAACCAAACGCGTCAAGCCCAACAAAGTGTCCACACCAACCCTGCTGATCGGTGCCGGACAGGCAGGCGTGATGGTCGCGAAGGAAGTCGCTCAGCGCCCTGATCTTGGCGTCGAGATCCTCGGCTTCGTCGACGACGATCGCAACAAGCTGGGTACGGCGATCCATGGCATCCGGGTGCTCGGCTCGACCGAAGACATCCCCAAGCTCAGCGCCGAGCTCGGCGTCACCGAAGCGATCATTACGATTGCCAACGCGCCATCAAAGCAGGTCCGACGTATCGCGCACCTGTGCCAGATGGCCGGGTTGTCGACGAAGATCGTTCCGGGTGTCTACGAGATTGTCGGCGGGCGCGTGAACCTGTCGCGTATTCGTAAGGTCGCGATCGAAGACTTGCTCGGTCGCGAGCCCGTCAAGCTAGAAGAAGAGTCCATCTTCGATCAGGTGAAGGATCGCACCATCCTGGTGACCGGCGCCGGCGGAAGCATCGGAAGCGAGCTCTGTCGCCAGCTCGTAACCTTTGGCCCTCGTCGACTCGTGCTCGTCGAGCACTCTGAGAACAGTCTGTTCCACATCCACCGCGAGCTGATCCGTGGCACCCACGGCGTCGAAGTCATCCCGGTCATCGGGAACATCTGCGACGAGCAGCGTATGACCGAAGTATTTCGCATGCATGCTCCGCGCGTCGTCTATCACGCCGCCGCGCACAAACACGTTCCCATGATGGAATGGAACCCGCGCGAAGCGCTCAAGAACAACACGCTCGGAACGCAGAAGCTGGCCGATGTCGCGGATCGCAGCGGCGTCGAGAGCTTCGTGATGATCTCCACCGACAAAGCGGTCAATCCGACGTCGGTCATGGGCGCTTCAAAGCGCGCGGCGGAAATCTACTTGCAGGCGCTTTCCGCTCGCAGCGCGACCAAATACGTGACGGTGCGCTTCGGCAACGTGCTTGGTTCTGCGGGCAGCGTGATCCCCATCTTCGAGGAACAAATCGCGCGTGGCGGGCCCGTGACGGTGACGCATCCAGACATGGAGCGATACTTCATGACGATTCCGGAGGCCTGCCAGCTGGTGCTGCAAGCGAGCGCCATGGGTGAAGGACGCGAAATCTTCATTCTGGACATGGGCAAGCCAGTCAAGATCGTCGATCTCGCGCGCGATCTGATCGCGCTGTCCGGGTTTACACCCAATGAAGACATCGAGATTCAATTCAGCGGCATCCGCCCAGGCGAGAAGTTGTTCGAGGAGCTGTCGGTCGAGGAAGAACAAGCCGACACGACGCGGCACCCAAAGATCTTCGTGGGCAAGCAGAAGCCCTACGACCTTGATCACGTCACGCGCTGGTTCGACAGTGCTCGCTTGTTGGTTGATGGCGGCAAGTCCGCCGAGGTGCGTGCGCGTCTCGGTGAGCTCATTCCGGAGATGCGCGAGCCGGCGACCGATCAGAGCCATCGGCCCGATCCGAGCCGAACCGTCGCGCGCACAGACGACGTGGTTGTCACCGACGGGCACCTGACTGTGGCGGGCAGCGCGTAGGCCGCTCACCCGTTGCACACACACGCTATCGGAACGCGAACACGCTGCCGGTGTCTGGTGTGGTGAACGGTGCAGGCATCGGCGGATTGATGCCGGAGTCCGACGACGAATCACCCACAGCACCGATCGCGATGTTGCCGCTGTCGATCGCAACCGAGGAGCCAAAGGCGAAGTTGACGATCGCGTTGTCGGCGACGAAAGACTTCAGATACGTCGTCTGCGTCCAAGCGCTGCCGTCACGCGCAAAGACGTAGGCCGCGCCGCTCTGCGCGCTGCCGTTGCTGTCGGGCCCGAACGGGGCCTCCGGGTTCACGCCTGCACCGCTGCCGTCTTCGCCCGGCGCACCGACGACGAGTAGCTCGCCATCGATCGCAATGCTTTCGCCGAACCGATCCTCGAGCTCGGTGACGCCCGGTTTCAGGTATGCCGCAGCGCTCCACGCGCTGCCGTCGAAAGCAAAGACGTAAACCGCGCCGCACGCCGCCGCGCTGTTGTCTTCGGGGGCGCCGGTCGCGCTCGCTTCGTTTGGCGCACCCACGGCAAGCTGGCCATCCGCGAGCGCAACGGCCGCACCAAAGCGATCGCCGGCGTCGACGTTCGATGCCTTCAACCACGCTGTCTGTGCCCAGACGGCCGACGCGCGCGTGAATACGTACACCGCACCGCTACCCGCCGCGGAGTTGTCGAGCTGCGGATCGATGCCCCCGCCCGCGCTGCTTTCATTCGGCGCCCCAACGGCGAGCACCTCACCTTCAATCACGACCGACGTGCCAAAACCGTCGCCCGGATCGCCATTTGACGGCTTGAGGTATGCCTGTTGCGTCCAAGCCACGCCGTCACGCGTGAACACGTAGGCTGCGCCGCTGTCGATTTCGGCGTTGCTGCTGGGATCCGGGTTCATGCCCTGCCCGTCGCCATCCTCGAACGGGGCGCCAACCACCAGCGTTTCGCCGGAGATCGACACACTCGTGCCGAAGCGATCGCCGCTGCCCGCAAGGTTCGCTTGGACGTACGCCTGCTGCGTCCACGTGCCGGCGCTGCGCGTGAACACGTAGACCGCGCCACCATCGGCTGTGATTTGCGCGCCCTGTTGCCCGGCACCATCTTGATGGGGAGCGCCGACCACCAACGTGTCGCCATCGATCGCGACGCTGGTTCCGAATGCATCGTTGGCGCGCGTGTTCGACGGCTTGAGGTACGCCTGTTGCGTCCAGCGATTGCCATCGCGCACGAACACGTAAGCCGCACCGCTGCCCAGGTGGCTCATGTTGAACGGATTGCCCTGATTGCCGTTCACACCGGTGGCGTTGCTGTCCTCGCCAGGTGCGCCGACCACTAGCGTGTCGCCCGAAACCGCAAGCACGTGACCAAACCGGTCCATCCCGTCGGCGTTCGATGCCTTGAGGTAAGCGTGCCGCAACACGGTCGGCGCACGGTCCACCGTCAAGACGTAGCTGTGCGTGCGGCCATTTGTGCCGGTCACAACGACTTCGACCGCGTTGTCTCCAATGTCCAAAGCAACCAACGCGTGGCCGTCGGTCACTACCAGGTCGTTGATGGTCACTGTCGCATCCAGCGGCGCCGCGGCGACATCGATGCGAATCGTCGCGTCGTGCAACCCCACCTGCGTCGCGTACGCGAACGTCTCCGCATCGAACGCCGGCGCGATCTGCGCTTCGTTCACTGCCAAGGAAGACAGTCGCGGAATGCAGCCGTTGATCGCATCGCCGACGTAACCGGCCGCGCACTCGCCACAGGAAAAGGACCCTTCGCTATTGGTGCACAGGGTGGCGAGATCACAGCCACCGTTGTCGGTCAGACATTCGTCAAGGTCCACGCACGCGAGGCCGATTGGCACGAACCCTGGACCGCACACCAGCACGTTTGCATCGCTGGCATCCGCCCCTGCCGTGCTGCCATCGCTCGCATCAAGCTCCCTCGCGGCGTCGGTCTGCGCGATCGGCGCATCGCCGCCGGCATCGACATCCATCGGCTCGGCATCCAGCTCGGTTGCATCAAGCGCGGCGTCCGGCATCGGCGCGAGCGCGTCGGTCTGCGCATCAGCCGTGGCCGCATCCATTGACGGCGCGTCGTCATCACCACACGCCGAGCACAGTACCGCGAGCAACAACAACAGCCAGCGAATCATGGATCCTCCTGCCGTGCCGCGCCGTGCTGCTCGCGCGCGCTGTGAATGACGCGTTAGCCGCGTGCTTTCTCGCCCTCGACGTCAGCTTCGCTCTCGATCTGCTGCGCAGCATCCGGCTCCACGCGCTTGATCAGCTCGAACTCGATGTTGAAGTCACGGTTGGAACCGTCGTTGTCCCAGTTGCCGCCGCGCTCCGACTCTTCCGCGCGTGTGAACTGAACGCGGCTGTGTCCATCATCGACACGCATGCCCGTCAGCAAGTAGCGGGAACGCTCCTTGCCCTCTTGCTTCCACTCGGTCTCGGCGGAGAACGATCCGCCCTCGCCGGTGTCGCGCACCGCGTAGCCCTGCTCGAACAACATCTGGCGCGCCGTGCCCCAGACCTGATCGATCGGACGATTGTAGACGTAGTTCTCGGTGCGGCTGTTGATGTAGTCCTGCCGCGCCGACGCCGCACGCAAAGCACCGCAACCCACCAGCTGCAACAACACCCCCACCACCATCGCCGCACGAATCGACTGAAT
>JACZCZ010111932.1_pt1 | contig 11367 bp, 9 predicted proteins | sample 8641811 | NCBI WGS metagenome assembly JACZCZ01 (sample SAMN15324610, study PRJNA640507) | soil metagenome | isolation source: intercropping peanut in the first line | place: China: Luxin town, Laibin City, Guangxi Province | collected 2019-07-25 | depth 10cm m | reverse complement strand
GTGCTGCCGGCGATGCAGGCGCAGGGCGCGGGCAGCATCGTCAACATCGCCTCGGTGCATGGCCACAAGATCATCGCCGGCTGCTTCCCGTATCCGGTGGCCAAGCACGGCCTGGTCGGCCTGACCCGCGCGCTCGGCATCGAATACGCCGCGCGCGGGATCCGGGTGAACTCGATTTCGCCGGGCCTGATCCTGGTGCCCCGCATCGAAGCCTGGTTCGCGCGCGAACCGGGCGCACGCGAGAAGCAGACGGCACTGCTGCCACCCAAGCGCATCGGCACGCCCGAGGAAGTGGCGTTCACCGCGCTGTTCCTCGCCACCGACGAAGCGCGCTTCATCAACGCCACCGACATCACCATCGATGGCGGCCGTTCGCAGGTCTACCACGACTGATCCGCATGGACGCGCCCGCCCTCCCCTTCGCCCTGCCGCTGATCGCGATCCTGCGCGGCATCACGCCGGCCGATGTGCCCGCGCACGTGGGCGCCCTGGTGGAGGAAGGCTACGACGCGATCGAGATCCCGACCAATTCACCGGACTGGACGCACAGCGTGCGCATCGCCGCGGAGGCGTTCGGCGATCGCGCATGGATCGGGGCGGGCACCGTGTTGACGACGGCGGATGCGGATGCATTGCGCGCTGCCGGTGGACGCCTGATGGTCACGCCGAACACGCGCCCGCCGGTGATCCGCCACGCGGTCGAGCGTGGCCTGCAAGTCGCCGCCGGTGTCGCCACGGCGAGCGAAGCCTTCGACGCGCTCGATGCCGGCGCGCAGATGCTCAAGCTGTTCCCCGCATCCGTCTACGGACCGGCGATGGTGCGCGCCCTGCGCAGCGTGCTGCCGCCGGTTCCCCTATTCGCCGTCGGTGGCGTCACGCCCGACACCCTCTCCGGCTACCTCTCAGCCGGCTGTCAGGGCGCCGGCATCGGCGGCGAACTTTACAAGCCCGGCCAGCCGGTCGAGCGCACGCGCGAGCACGCGCGTCGCTTCCGCCAGGCCTACCTGGACCACGCCGCATGAAGATCGTCCGCGTCAGTACCTTCCACGCCGCACCCCGCTGGCTCTTCCTCAAGGTGGAGACCGACGAGGGCGTGACCGGCTGGGGTGAGCCGGTCATCGAAGGGCGTGCCAGCACCGTGGAAGCGGCGGTGCACGAACTGGCGGACTATCTCGTCGGCCAGGACCCCGCACGCATCAATGATCTGTGGCAGGTGTTGTATCGCGGGGGCTTCTACCGCGGCGGCGCCATCCTGATGAGCGCGATCGCCGGCATCGACCAGGCGCTGTGGGACATCAAGGGCAAGGCGCTCGGCGTGCCCGTCTACCAGCTGCTCGGCGGGCGCGTGCGCGACCGCATGAAGACCTACCGCTGGGTCGGCGGCGACCGCCCTGCCGACATCGTCGCGCAGATGCAGCGCTACCAGGCGCAGGGCTTCGACACGTTCAAGTTCAACGGCACCGAGGAACTGAAGCTGATCGACAGCCCGCGCGCGATCGATGCCGCGGTCGCCAAGGTCGCCGCGATCCGCGAAGCGATGGGCGATCGCGTCGATTTCGGCATCGACTTCCACGGCCGCGTCAGCGCGCCGATGGCGCGCGTGCTGCTGCGCGAACTGGCACCGTTCAAACCGCTGTTCGTCGAAGAGCCGGTACTGCCCGAACAGTGGGAGTACTACCGCCCGTTGTCCGATGCGACCTCGATCCCGCTCGCCGCCGGCGAACGCATGTACTCGCGCGCCGAGTTCAAGCCCGTGCTCGCGGCCGGCGGCCTGGCGATCCTGCAGCCCGACCTGTCGCACGCCGGCGGCATCACCGAGTGCGTGAAGATCGCGGCGATGGCCGAGGCGCATGACGTGGCGCTGGCGCCGCACTGCCCGTTGGGCCCGGTCGCGCTGGCCGCTTGCCTGCAGGTGGACTTCGTGTCGCACAACGCGATGCTGCAGGAGCAGAGCATCGGCATCCACTACAACACCGGTGCGGACCTGCTGGACTACGTACTCAACAAAGAGGATTTCCGCTGCGACGACACCGGCAGCATCGCCGCACTGCCCAGGCCCGGCCTGGGCGTGGAGATCGACGAGGACCGTTTGGTGGAAGCGCACCGGCAGCCGCCGCGCTGGCGCAACCCGTTGTGGCGGCATGCCGATGGCAGCGTGGCCGAGTGGTGATGCCGTGACCACGGCGCTGGCGACCCTGGCCGTCGACAGCCGCTGCGCGCTGGGCGAAGGCATCCTGTGGTGCGACCGCCGTCGCGTGCTGTACTGGACCGACGTCCTCGCCGCCGAACTGTGGCGGCACGATCCCGACAGCGGCCACACGCATACGTGGTCGCTTCCCTCGCCGCTCGGTTGCCTCGCACTCGGCGAAGACGGACGCCTGCTGCTGGGCCTGGCGAAGGGGCTCCATGCGAGCGATGTGGAAGCGCAGCTGTCCTCGCGCGACCTCGCCCTGGAGAAACTGGCCGATGTGGAGGCCGGCGACCCGATGACCCGCATCAACGACGGCCGCGCGGATCGTGAGAGTGGCTTCGTGTTCGGTACCAAGAGCGAACACGCCGATCTGCGTCCGGCCGGCCGCTTCTACCAGTACACCGCGACGCACGGATTGCGTGAACTGGCCTTGCCGCACGCCGCCATCCCCAATTCGATCTGCTTCGACGCCACCGGCACGCGGATGTATTTCTGCGATTCGACGACGCCGCGGATCCTGCATTGCCGTTACGACGCCGCGACCGCGGCCGTGTCCGACGTCGCGGTGTTCGTCGACCTCGACCTGCCCGGTGCGGAACCCGACGGCTCCATCGTCGACGCCGAAGGTGCGTTGTGGAACGCGCAGTGGGGCGCGGGGCGCGTAGTGCGCTACCTCCCGGATGGCCGCATCGACCGGATCGTGCGCGTCCCGGCGCCGCAGCCTTCGTGCAGCGTGTTGCGCGAGGACACGCTGTACGTGACCAGCGCACGCGTCGGACTCGACGCCGCCGCGCTCGCCGCTTCGCCGTTGTCGGGCGGCGTGTTCGCGCATCGCACCGGGCACGTGCTGGCGCGCGGCGTGGACCGGGTGCGCCTGCCATGATCGCCGTCGACTGGGGTACCAGCAGCCTGCGCCTGTACCGGATGGCCGACGACGGCCAGGTCCGCGAGCGCCGCCGCAGCGACCAGGGCGTGCTGGCGTGCGCGGGCCGTTTCGGCGACGTACTCGCGCAGGAAATCGCCGGCTGGGACGACACCGACATCCTGCTGTGCGGCATGGTGGGCGGACGCGGCGGCTGGCATGAGATGCCGTATCTGTCCTGCCCGGCCGGCAACCATGCGCTGGCACTCGGCATGCAGCGTTTCCATCCGCCGGGCTTCGATGGCCGCACGCTGTGGCTGGTGCCGGGCCTGCGCGACAGCGACTCGGACAGCGTGCCCGACGTCATGCGTGGCGAAGAAACACAGCTCGCCGCATTGCTCGATGCCCTGCCCGGTGGGACCCACGTCGTCTGCCTGCCCGGCACCCACAGCAAGTGGGTGACGGTGCGCGACGGCCAGGTGCACCGTATCGCCACCGCGATGACCGGCGAACTCTTCGCGCTGCTGCGCCAGCACAGCATCCTCGGCCGTCTGATGCCGGCCGGCGACGTGCGCTTCGATGGTTACGCGTTCGACGCCGGGCTGAAGCGCAGCGCCGACGCGGGTGGCCTTCTGCACCACCTGTTCGGCGTGCGCACGACGGGCCTGTTCCAGCAGTTCGCCGAACCGGCGCTGCCGTCGTATCTCTCCGGCCTGCTGATCGGCCACGAGTTGCGTGCGTCGGGCTTGCTCTCGCATGCGCCACGCCCGGCGCAGGTGCACCTGATCGGCAACGACCGCTTGCTGGCCTCGTACGCGCACGCACTGACGACGCTGGGCGTCGGCGTGCAGCGCCATCCCGAAGACCTGTCCGCGCGCGGCCTGCATGCGCTGTGGGCATGGCGGACCGCGACCGCCCCCTATTAAAGGAAGACCGGATGCTGAAGCACTGCGCATGGATCTTGGCGGCATCGTTGATGATCGGTCCCGCATGGGCGGGCGATGCGGTCTTCAGCGAAGTGCGCTACCACGGCGACGATGGCGGTCCGCCGGTAGGCGCGGACGAGTACCGCAATCCGGTCGTCGCGGGCTTCTACCCCGACCCGTCCGCGATCCGTGTCGGCGACGATTTCTATCTGGTGAACTCCACGTTCGGCTACTTCCCTGGCCTGCCGGTCTTCCACAGCACCGACCTGGTGTCGTGGACCCAGGTGGGCAACGCGATCCATCGCCCCGGGCAGATCAACTACGGCAAGAAGGAAGAACTGACCCGCGGCCTGTTCGCCGCCACCCTCGCCCACCATGACGGCACCTTCTACATCGCCAACACGTGCTTCTACTGCGATCGCGGCAACTTCGTGGTAACGGCCAGGAATCCCGCCGGCCCGTGGTCGGACCCGATCTGGCTCGGCGTCAGCGGCATCGATCCCTCGCTGTTCTTCGATGACGACGGCAGCGCGTGGGTGGTCCACAACGATGTTCCCGATGGGAAGCTCCGCTACGACGGCCATCGCGCCATCTGGCTGCAGCGTTTCGACTTCGGCACGCGTGAACGTGTCGGCAAGCGCCTCCTGCTGGTGGACGGCGGCGCCGATCCGGCGACGAATCCCGAACACGTCGAAGGTCCCCACATCTTCAAGCACGACGGCTGGTACTACCTGACCGCGGCCGAGGGCGGCACCGGTGAGCAGCACGCGCAGATGGTATGGCGCAGCCACGCGCTCACCGGCCCGTATCAGCCCTCGCCCTCGAATCCCGCGTTGACCCAGCGGGACCTCGACCCGAAGCGCGCCGATCCGGTGACGTCCACCGGCCACGCGCAGTTCGTGAAGCTCAAGGACGGCACGTGGTGGGCGGTGTTCCTCGCCACCCGTCCGTACCGCGGCAACCAGTACAACCTCGGCCGTGAAACCTTCCTGCTGCCGGTGACGTGGAAGGACGGCTGGCCGGTGGTCCTGCCCCGCGGCGAACGCGTGCCGATGGTCGCGAAGCGACCGGACTTGCCACGCAATGCGCAACCGGTGCCCACCAGCGGGCCGATGACGTGGACCGAGCGCTTCGACGCGCCCGCGCTGCCGCTGTCGTGGATGACCCTGCATCCGCCGCAGAGCCGCTGGTACACCACCGGCGCGCACGGCCTGAGGATCACGCCGGGCACGATGCCGCTGGGCGCCTTCGGCACGGCGCCGGGCCAGCCGTCGTACATCGCCCACCGCGTGCAGCATCACGCGGCCACGCTGGACACCACGCTCGCTTCGTTCGAGCCCGCGACCGGTGAACTGGCGGGACTGGTGCTGCTGCAGAACGAGTACGGCCACTACGTGCTCGGCGTCGAACGCGATGCGCGCGGACTGGCGGTGTCGCTGTACCGGCGCAGCGGCCGCGAGGGCGGGAAGGAAGGCGATCGCCTGGCGCGCATTCCGCTGGACGAAGGGCACGGCCCCGTGTCGCTGCGCTTCCGGGTCGACGGCCCGCGCCTGGACGCGTCGTACTCGCTGACCGCTGGCGACTGGAAGAGCGTCCACACCGGCCTGGACGCCAGCCTGCTAAGCGTGGAGACGGCGGGTGGCTTCATCGGCAATACGTTCGGCCTCTACGCCGTGCGTCGCTGACCGCACGATCACGGAGTCCGCATGCCAAGCACCTCGCGTCGCGCATTGTTCAAGGCCGGACTCGCCGGCCTGGCCACCTGGCCGCTGTCGTCGCGCGTGGCGGCAGCCACACCGTGCGCACCGGCGCCGCCTGCGCACGCCACCGGCGTCGAAGGCCAGCGCAAGGCCGACCTCGGCGACGGCACCTATCTCAATCCCATCGTCGCCGGCGATCGTCCCGACCCCACGATCCTCAAGGACGGCGACGACTACTACATGACGTTCTCGTCGTTCGACGCCTATCCCGGCCTGGTGATCTGGCACTCGACCGACCTCGTCACCTGGACGCCGCTCGGCCCCGCGCTGCGCACGCACGTGGGTACGGTGTGGGCCGTCGATCTCTGCAAGCACGACGGCCGCTACTTCATCTACCTGCCGGCGCTGGCGAAGGACGAGGCGTGGAAGATCCACGCGATCTGGGCCGACGACATCCGCGGACCCTGGAGCGAACCGGTGGACCTGCACATCGATGGCTGCATCGATCCGGGCCACGCGGTCGGCGAAGACGGACGCCGTTACCTGTTCGTCAACGGCATCCGCAAGGTGCGCCTCACCGACGATGGCCTGGCGACCGACGGCGCGCTCGAAACCGCCTACCAGCCCTGGCGCTATCCGGAAGACTGGATCACCGAAAACTTCGCGCCCGAAGGCCCCAAGCTGACACGGCGTGGCGACTGGTTCTACCTGGTCACCGCCGTCGGCGGCACCGCCGGCCCGGTCACCGGCCACATGGTGATCGCCGCGCGCTCGCGTTCGATCCACGGGCCGTGGGAACACTGCCCGCACAATCCGCTGGTGCGCACGCTTGGCGATGCCGAGCCCTGGTGGTCGCGCGGCCACGCGACGCTGGTCGATGGACCGGCCGGCGACAGCTGGATGGTCTACCACGGCTACGAGAACGGCTATCGCACGCTCGGCAGGCAAACGCTGCTGGAGCCGATCGAATGGACGGACGATGGTTGGTTCCGCGCGCGTGGTGGCGATCTGTCGGCCCCGTTGCCGGTGCCGCGCGGCGGCAAGGCGGGGATCGCCAGCGTCGCGCTGTCGGACGATTTCTCGAGCGATCGCCTCGGCACGCAGTGGGCCTTCCACGCGCCGCGACCGGACGAGATGCGACGCGTGCGGTACGGCACGAAATCCCTCCGCCTCGCCGGCGCAGGCCGGTCGCCTGCGGATGGCAGTCCCCTCGCCTGCATCGTCGGCGACCGTGCCTACCAGGCCGAGGTCACGCTGACACTGGTCGATGGCGGCGAAGGCGGCCTGCTGCTGTTCTACAACCCCAAGGCCTTCGTCGGCCTGGGCTTCGCGGCGGACGGACTGCGCGTGTTCCAGTACGCGGAGGAACAGACGTGGGCGCAGCAAGCGATGCCGACGCGGCGCGTGCGCCTCCGCCTGACCTACGATCACCACGTGGTGACCTGGCACCACTCGCACGACGACGGCCGCACCTGGACGCGGCTGGACACGCGGATGGAAGTGTCCGGCCTGCACCACAACGTGTTCGGCGGCTTCCTCAGCCTGCGCGTCGCGCTGTACAGCGCCGGCCCGGGCGCGGTGGAATTCAGCGACTTCCGCTACCGCGCGCTCGCTCCGTAGCGTCGAGCTTGCTCGACTGCTCTCGCTTCGTAGAGTCGAGCTTGCCCGACGCTTCGCACGTCCGCTGGCGTCTGATGGAAGTGCCGTTTGAACGGCCTGGTCTACACGGTCGTCTCGCAGCCCCGCACGATCGGCCTGCGCTTTCCGCAGGAGTTCTGACGCCGCACGCGCCGGAATGCGGCAACGAAAAGCCCCGGTGCGAGCCGGGGCTTTCTTGTATCGAAGACGCTGGGGCGATCAGGAATCGCGGGCGCTCACCTCGCGGTCGTTCTCGCGCATCTCGTACCACATGCCGTTGAGGATGGCGAAGCTCGCCGCCAGGCCGGCACCCAGGATCCAGCTGAAATACCACATGCGGAAGCCTCCTCAGTAGGCGTTCGGGTTGCGCCCCATCCCGTCCTGGTCGACCTTGCCGCGCAGCACGCGGAAGACCCAGGCGGTATAGAGCAGGATGATGGGCAGGAAGAACGCCGTCGCCAGCAGCATGATGAACAGCGTCATGTGGCTGGACGACGCATCCCACAGGGTCAGGCTGGAGCCGGCCTGCGTGGACGACGGCAGCAGGAACGGGAACGTCGCCACGCCTTGGGTCAGGATGATGCCGATGATGCTGATCGACGACGCCAGGAACGCCAGCCCCGCGCGCCCCATGCGCAACAACACGGCGCTCAGCAGCGCGCCCGCCACACCCAGCACCGGCAACAGCCAGGTGACCGGCCAGCGCGCGTAGTTGTCCATCCATGCACCGGGCTGCGCCACGGCGATCTTGGCGAGCGGATTCGACGGACCGGCGGTATCCATCGCGACCTGCAGCGCGTAGCCATCGATGCGCGCAACCCAGAGGCCGCCGATCACGAACAGCACCGCCGTCGCCACCGCGGCGAGGCTGCCGTAGCGCCGCGCGCGCTCGGCGATGGCGCCGGAGGTCTTCATCGCCAGCATGCCGGCGCCATGCATCACCAGCATCGCCACGCTGACCAGGCCGCACAGCAACGCGAACGGCGTCAGCAACCCGAACAGTCCACCTTCGTAGAACACCCGCAAGGTATCGTCGAAATGGAAGGGCACGCCGAGCAGCACGTTGCCCATCGCCACGCCGAACACCAGCGCCGGCACCAGCCCGCTGACGAACAGCGCCCAGTCCCACGCGGCGCGCCAGCGCGGATCGGGCACCTTGCTGCGGAACTTGAACCCGACCGGCCGCAGGATCAGCGCGAACAGGATCAGGAACATCGCGAGGTAGAACCCGGAGAAACTCACCGCATACAGCGGCGGGAACGCCGCGAAGATCGCGCCGCCGCCCAGGATCAGCCAGACCTGGTTGCCCTCCCATACGGGGCCGATGACGTTGAGCACGATGCGGCGCTCTTCGTCGGTGCGCGCCACCGCGGGCAGCAGCGTGGCCACGCCCAGGTCGAAGCCGTCCATCACCGCGAAGCCGATCAGCAGGATGCCCAGCAGCAGCCACCAGATCAGGCGCAGCGTCGCGTAGTCGAGGGGAATGGTGTCCATGCGTCGTCTCCCGTCAGCCCGCGAGGGCCGGTTGTGGCGCGGGGGCGTCCGGTGCGGGCGCGGACAGGTGCTCGGGTCCCTTCAGGATCAGCTTGCGCATCAGCCAGACCTCGATGACGGCCAGCACCGTGTAGATCAGCACGAAGCCGCACAAGGTGATCAGGATCTGGTGCAGCTTCAGCCCGGAGGCGGCCAGGAAGGTCGGCAGCACGCCATCGATGATCCAGGGCTGGCGGCCGTATTCGGCGATCAGCCACCCGGCCTCGATCGCGAGCCACGGCAGCGGCAGGCTCCAGAACGCCACCTTGAGGAACCAGCGGTACCGGTCCAGCCGTTGTCGGCTGGCCAGGTAGAACGCGACCGCGAAGAACGCGATGAAGTAGAAGCCCAGCCCGGCCATCAGGCGGAAACTCCAGAACAGCGGCGCGACGTGCGGGATGGTGTCGTGCGCGGCCTGCGCGATCTCTTCCTCGGTCGCGTTGCCGATGTCCTCGCGATAGCGCTTGAGCAGCAGCGCGTGGCCGATGTCGCGCCAGTGCGCCTCGAAGATATAGCGTGCGGTGCCGTCGTTGCGGTTGGCGCGCAGCTTCTGCAGCGCCTCGTAGCCCATCATGCCGTTGCGGATGCGGCCCTCGGCGCGCTCCACCAGGTCCAGGATGCCGGGCATCTCGGTATTGAACGAACGCGTGCCGATCAGCCCCATCACGTAGGGGATGTGCAAGGCGTAGTGGTTGGTCTGGTTCTTCTGGTCGGGGATCGCGAAGGCATTGAAGCCGGCTGGCGCGGGTTCGGTCTCCCACATCGCCTCGATGGCGGCGAGCTTCATCTTCTGGTGCTCGCTGGTGGCGTAACCGCTCTCATCGCCCAGCACGACGACCGACAGCGCCGCCGCCAGGCCGAAGCTGGCGGCGACCGCCATCGAGCGCTTGGCGAAGTCGGGGTTGCGGCCGCGCAGCAGGTAGAACGCGCTGATCGCCATCACGAACATGGCGCCGGTGACATAACCGGCCGACACCGTGTGGACGAACTTCGCCTGCGCCACCGGGTTGAAGATCACCGCCATGAAATCGGTGATCTCCATGCGCATGGTCTCCGGGTTGAAGACCGCACCGACCGGGTTCTGCATCCAGCCGTTGGCGACCAGGATCCACAACGCCGAGAAGTTCGACCCCAGCGCAACCAGCCAGGTGACCACCAGGTGCTGCACCTTGCTCAGCTTGTCCCAGCCGAAGAAGAACAGGCCGATGAAAGTCGCTTCCAGGAAGAAGGCCATCAGGCCTTCGATGGCCAGCGGCGCGCCGAAGATGTCGCCTACGTAATGGCTGTAGTACGACCAGTTCATGCCGAACTGGAACTCCATCACGATGCCGGTGGCCACGCCCATGGCGAAGTTGATGCCGAACAGCGTGCCCCAGAACAGGGTCATGCGCCGCCAGATGTCGCGCCCCGTCATGACGTAAACGCTCTCCATGATCGCGATCATGAAGGACAGCCCCAGGGTCAGGGGCACGAAAAGGAAGTGGTACATTGCCGTCAGCGCGAATTGCAGACGGGACAGTTCGACGACGGTCATGTCCGGCATGGGGATGCGGCTCCCGGTTGTCTGGCGGGGATTCTAGCCCTCCCCTTATCATGGACGGGGGCGACCATCTGTCGCACCCCCCTTCGCCCTGCCCTGCGGCATCCTGCGCGCCCCGCGGCCACCGGCCGGCGGGTTGGGGGTTGATCCTGATCAATGCGGCCCGGCTGGCCGGACCCGAAAATCCACCGTACCAGAATAGGAGAGGCCGCATGCAAGGCGTCCAGGGGACTTATAACGACAAGGTGGTGCGCCAGTTCACGGTGATGACCGTGGTCTGGGGCATCGTGGGGATGCTGGTGGGGGTGCTGATCGCCGCGCAGCTGTACTGGCCGGCCCTGAATTTCGACCTGCCCTGGCTGAGCTACGGCCGGCTGCGCCCGCTGCACACCAACGCGGTGATCTTCGCGTTCGGCGGCTGCGCCCTGTTCGCCACCAGCCTGCACGTGGTGCAGCGGACCAGCCACGTTCGGCTGATCTCGGACAAGCTGGCGGCGTTCGTGTTCTGGGGCTGGCAGCTGGTCATCGTGGCCGCGGCGGTGTCGCTGCCGCTGGGCCTGACCCAGGGCAAGGAATACGCCGAGCTGATCTGGCCGATCGACGTGCTGATCGCGGTGGTCTGGGTGTCCTACGCCGTGCTGTTCTTCGGCACCATCGCCAAGCGCGCGGTCAAGCACATCTACGTGGCCAACTGGTTCTTCGGCGCCTACATCATCGCCGTGGCGCTGCTGCACATCGTCAACAGCCTGGCCCTGCCCAGCGGCCTGCTGCACTCCTACCCGGTCTACAGCGGCGCCGTCGACGCGATGGTGCAGTGGTGGTACGGCCACAACGCGGTGGGCTTCTTCCTGACCGCCGGCTTCCTCGGGATGATGTACTACTTCGTGCCGAAGCAGGCCGGACGCCCGGTCTACTCCTACCGCCTGTCGATCGTGCACTTCTGGGCGCTGATCGCCATCTACATGTGGGCCGGCCCG
>JACZCZ010051867.1_pt1 | contig 11371 bp, 6 predicted proteins | sample 8641811 | NCBI WGS metagenome assembly JACZCZ01 (sample SAMN15324610, study PRJNA640507) | soil metagenome | isolation source: intercropping peanut in the first line | place: China: Luxin town, Laibin City, Guangxi Province | collected 2019-07-25 | depth 10cm m | reverse complement strand
TGCTGCCGAGAATCGACTTTTTCTCCTCCGCAAGCGCGACACCGAGCTTGCGGGGGTATTCCGGCAGCTTGCGGCCGATCGGATCCGTGGCGAGGTACTCGCCGAGCCGATCCGCGTTCTCGTCGAACAACCCGACGACTCTCGCAACGCCCTCGACCGGCAGCGCTTTCACGGATTCGCGCGCGACGCTGGCGCCGACGTTGACGCTGTTCATGACGTTGCCGACGTTGTGCAGCACACCGGATGCGACCTCGGCCATGCCGGCACGCCGCGACAAATCGACGAGCCGGCCCTGGGCGCTCTCGAGCTCGCGCGTTCGTTCTTTGACGAGATCCTCGAGGTGGTCGCGGTAACGACTGAGCTCGCCCTCGGCACGCTTACGCTCGGCGATCTCCTTCGTCAGCGTGACGTTGGCAGCCTCGATAGCGCGCGTCTGCTGCTCTTGGCGGCTGTAGAGCGTGGCGTTGTCGATCGAGACCGCCATCTGCGACATCAGGATGTTGAGCGCCTCGAGGCGATCGGGTGTGAACGCCCCGGCAACCTGGTTATTCTCGAGGTATACGGCGCCGATGAGCCTCCCCTTGTGCGCCACCGGCGCACACAGCACGGATTTGGGCCGCCGGCTTGCGACATAGGCATCGCCGCGGAATTTACCTTGCTGCGCTGCGTCGTCGAGCACCACGAGTTCCGACGTGCGCAGGACGTAATTGACGACGCCCGTCGAGCAGGCCGTCGCAAGACGCAGCGGCTCTGCCTCGAGCACGCGCGGCGCGCCGGTTGCCGTCTTCACCCCTTGCACCAAGAACTCGCCGTTCGACTCGAGCACGAGCACGACGGACTCGGCGCCCGCGTTCTCGCGGGCGATGTCCATGAGCTTCACGAGCAGCCGCTCCAACACGATCTCGCCGGCGATCGTCTGGCTCGCCTTAAGCAAAGTGGCGAGGTCCAGAGAATCCGCGCGCTCCTCGACGGGGCCCATGGTCGTCGAGCCCGAGGTCACGGATGCGGCCGCGCTGGTGCCCCCTTTGTGCCCATGCTTGGCGAGCAGGTCGGCCGCCTTCGCCGTTGCGCCCCACGCTTCGTACGCGTGCACAGCCTTCTCGAGATAAATGCGCGCAAACTCCGGCTTACCGTCTTGGTACCAGAAGCGTGCCGCAAGCTCCGCCGCGAGCGCCTCCATGTTGACGTAGCCATGGGCGCGCGCTACGACGATCGCGCGATCGTAATAGTCTGCGGCCTCGCTGCGCGCCCCGCTGATACGCGCGCACTCGGCCTCGAGCAGCCACTGCATGTGCTCGCGATTGGCGGGACAGAGCGGCACCCAACGGCTCATCTCCGCGCGGATCGTCGCGAGCTTCGACTCGAATTCGGCGCGCTGCCACGGCGTCGCGCTCGTATGTAGTGCCGTCATCGTTAGAGCAAAGAACAGCGCGTGCTCCACGCGCGTGACGAACCCGGCGCAGAACGGCTGCAAGCCCGAAGCGATCTTGGCGAACTCGTGAGCTGCCGAGAAATCCTCCGCGTAGAAGCGCTGCATCGTGAGGATCATGAACCAATCCGCTTCGAACGAGCGGTTGCCGCGAGCCTGAATGATCGCCGTATGCCCCGCTTCGGTGAGCGCCGGCGTACCGAGCGTATTGCCCGTGGGCCGATCCCCGCGCAGCCAATCGATCAGGCGCAGCCGCGGCTCGAGGAAATCGCAGTTGGCCGCGTCGCTGATGCGCCGCAACATCTCGAGCGCAGCAGTGCCCTCCTCGCGCAGCTCGCCGAGCGGCATGCCGCGGACCTGCATGTGCGAGAAGCGGCGCGCGACGCTGTAGCCCGCGTGGACGTGGTCGCCGCTGTGCATGCCGAAGTGCACGGCCTGCTGGTACAGATCGATGCTCTCGTCGACGGGCCGCACCCAGTGCGACGCGAACATCGCCAGCAGGAAGTACACGCCCGAGAGCATCGACTGCTCGTCGAGCTTGTGCGCGAGATCGACGCCCAGCTTTGCGAACCGATACGCCTCGTCATACTCGCGCAGCACGCTGCTCAACAGTGCGGCGAAAGAGCCGTACGCGCGCGCCGACAATCCGCAATTGCCGTGCTCCAGGGACAGGCGGACCATCGTGCAGCACAGCAGCGCATAGCTCTCTTGGTCCGTCTGGAACGCGGCCGGCAAACAATGCACGAGCAGGCCCATCATCGCGATCTGCGCCGGGTCGTGCATCGGCGGGCGATCCAGCAAGTTCTCGATCCCGACCGCGGCGGAGCGCTCGCGGATGAACTGGATCTCGCGCTGCAGCAGCGCTCGCACCTGCTCGGGCTGTTCCGGCAGATCGATGCCGAACTCGCGCGCCGCGGCGCGGCCGCAGTCGAGCGCCTCCGGGATTTTGCCCATGATGAGCAAAACGTTCGTCCGGATGGCACTCAAGTGAGTGCGATCGATCAGCGAAGTCGCGCGAGCCAATGCGGTCTCGAGCACCGTCAGCGCGCCGGCTGCGTCGGCCGTCAAACCGAGCGCCTCCGCAAGCCGTCGATGAGTGTCGAACTGCACCGCGTACCGGTCGCGCCACGCCTCCTCGCCGTCGAGCTCTATGGCGGTGCGGAAGCTGCTGACCGCGAGGTCGTACGCCGTGGAATCGCGAGCCTTGATGCCGACGCGCCGATTCAGCTCAGCGAGGCGTAAGCGCTCGCTCTCGTCGCGAATCAGGGCACGCCCGCCGTTCAGGTGGGCGACGATGTCGAACAGCCGGCTGTCGAGCTCCACGGCCGGCGTGATCGCCAACCAGGCGCGACCGATCGCGAGATGCAACGCGGGCCGCTCGGACTCCGGCAGCGTCACGTACGCAGCCTGTTGCACCCGATCGTGACGGAACGCGAAACGCGAGTAGACGAGCGGCGACTGGAACTCGTCCGCATCGAGGCTCTCGAGCCCGGAGAGCGGCGCAATGAGGCCCGCTGCGACCGCCGGCTGCAAGCTGTCGTTCGTCACTGCTGGCGCCTGGCCCTCGACGTTGGCCAGCAACCGAAGATCGAAGCGGCTGCCGATGACCGCGGCGACGCGCAACGTCCTCTGGGTGCTTGACGGCAAGCGCCTCAGCTTCGTCGCGAGCAGTTCCGCCACGTTCTCCGTGATCGCTGCATTTCGCACGGCCGCAACGTCGTAACGGAAACCACGCACCTGCGCATCGAACGTGATCAATTGCGCGCCGTGCAGTGCCTGCAGAAATTGCCGCATGAAGAACGGATTGCCGCCGGTCTTCTGCTGGATGATCTCGGCGAGCGGCATCGCCGCGGCGCCGTCTTGATGCAGCGTGTCCGCAACGAACTCCGCGACTTCGGGGACCCCGAGCGGCATCAGCTCGATCGACTGCACGGGCACGCCCTGCTTCGCCTGCTCCTTGATTGCGAGCATGAACGGGTGATTGGCCGCAACTTCCGTGTCGCGATACGTCAGCACCAGCAGCAGCGATTCCGTCGCACGCGCGGACACGATGCGCGTGATGAGGTTCAAGCTCGCGGCATCCGCCCATTGCATGTCGTCCAAGAACAGCACGAGCGGATGGCTCTTCTTGCAGAAAACCTGCACGAAGCTCTGGAACGCGAGATTGAACCGATTCTGCGCCTCGAGCGCCTCGAGCTCGGGCACACGCGGTTGCGCGCCGATGATGAGCTCGAGAGCCGGCACCACGTCGACGATGAGCTGGCCGTTCGGGTGCACGGCTTGCTGGATGGCCTCCCGCCACGCCGCGATCTCTTCCTCGCCCTCGGTCAATAGTTGCTGCACGAGATCCTGCAACGCGGTCACTAGCGCGCTGAACGGGACGTTCTGCTGCAAAAGATCGAACTTGCCGCCGACGAAGTAGCCGCGCTGTCGCGTGATCGGCTGATAGATCTCCTGCACGAGCGACGTCTTGCCGATGCCGGGCTGCCCCGCGATCGTCACCGTCTCGACGCCGCCGCGAGCGATACGCTCGAAGCAGGAGAGCAAAATCTTCGTCTCGGAGCTTCGCCCATAGAGCTTCTGCGGCGGGTCGAAGCGATCGGTTGCGTCGGCCAGTCCGAGCGCGAAAGGCTCGATCGAGCCCGTGCCGTCGAGCGCCGCGAGGCACGCGCGCAGGTCCGCTGCCAGCCCGAGCGCGCTTTGATAGCGATCCTCGGGCTCCTTCTGCAGCAACTTGAGCACGATAGCCGACAGCGCTTGCGGCACGCGCACATCGCGCTCCGACGGCGAAGCCGGCTTGCCTGCGATATGGAAATGCACCATCTCCAGCGGATCCGCGCTCACGTGCGGCAAGGCGCCGGTCAAGAGCTCGTACAGCGTAATGCCGAGGGAATAGAGATCGGCGCGGTAGTCGAGGCTGCGGTTCATGCGGCCCGTTTGTTCCGGCGCGATGTAAGCCAGCGTGCCTTCGAGCGCGGCCGCCGCCTGGAACTTGCTCTCCTCGCTCCGCAGCCGCGTCGCGATGCCGAAATCGATCAACGTGCAGCGCTTGATATCGGCGTCATAGACGACGTTGTGGCTGCTGATGTCCTTGTGAATGATGTTGGCGGCGTGGACAGTCGCCACGATGTCGGCGAGCTGAATCGCAATGCTGAGCCGTTCGCGCAGCGGCGCATTGACGTGACTCTCGATCCACCGGCGCAGCGACATGCCGGGCAGGTCCTCGAGCACCAAGGCGACGTGACCTTCGTGCCGCAGCAAGTCGTGAACTTTGACGATTCCCGGACGATCGAGCGCACGCAGTAGCTCGAACTCGTTGCGATAGCGAGTGAGCTGCCGAGCCGTGGCAGCATCTCCTTGCGAGCGCTTGATCACGACGCACGTGCCGTCGCTGATGCGACGCGCGCGATAGACGGACGACGCACTGCTGTCGTGGATCGACTGGCCGTGCTGGTAGCCCGGAAACAGTGCTGCCTCCAACCTGATTCCCTCTCTCGATGGTCGGGGTGACCTTTTGCTCTACCGGCCGCGCGGGCGAGGGCCTTCCCCCGCGGCCGGTGATACGGCTCTCAGTCGGCTTGCCGCAGCGGAAACTTGAAGCAAAAAGCCCCACGCCGGACTTGCGTCACGGTTTGCGGGCCGCCCGACCGGCCGGCGTCGTAGAAGGTGCGGACGAAGGCAGGACGGCGGAGATGCCGCCCCGAGCGGATAGGGCTCGAAAGCGTGTGCGGACAACGGTGCCCGCACGCGCTTGTCAGGTTCGACTAGTGGCGGATCTGCGTCTCGATGTCCTCGAGCTCGTAGACTTCGCAGTGGCCACGTTCCGTCACGCCCAATCCGCCGAACGGCGTGTTGGGATCGCTGACCTCCAAGACGCGCGGCGTCATGACCCACGGCTCGAGCAGCACGACGGGATCCTCGACCGTCACTTCGTAGAGGATTTGATCGCCCTGGCGCGTGAGCTTCTCGATGACGCGCATCTGGTCCGAGTGGAAGAAGCCGCCGCGCGCGAGCCACGTGTAATCGTTGAAAGACGTCGCCTCGAGCACGAGCGTGTCGCCTTCCCACGTTCCGAGCGTGTAGCCGTAGTACTTGGTCTCGCGGCCATCGCGTTCGTTGCGCGGCCGGCCATCGGTCGGAATGATGCGAAACTCGGCTTGTCCACCGCCACCGTCGCCGTATTGGCCGTAGAAGAACACGATGTCGTCGGCAGTTTGAATGATGCGCCGCGGCGGGCCCTGCCGCGGGATACCGAGCGGCTGGCACGTCATGACCGGATCTTCTTTGTTCGTCCACATGTCGAGCGCGATCACCTTGTCCCAGTGCTCGGGCTTGTACAGCGGCCGATTCGGCCCAAAGCGCGAGGGCGCCTCGAACTCGAAGTCGAGCGTCTGGTTCCACTCCGGCGAGCACCCTGCGAGCTGCGTGGGCGCGCACCGGCGATTGCCGTACCGCCAGTTCATGCCGCCGGCGCCCCAGTTGCCGGTCAAGTCGGGCTTACCGTTGTCCATGCGCGGCGTCGGCGCCGCCGAGGTCAGCGCGGCGGTGCGATCGCTCGGCAGCAGCGGGAAGCCCGGCGCGTTACCGACGCTCGGGGGCACCGGCATGACGACGTACACGCTGCCCGTTTCCGTCTCCGTCGTGGTGACGTCGCGAACGACCGTGCCGTTACGGCGCTCGACCAGCTTGCCGGCGTAATACGACTCGATCTTGTTGAGCGGGTTGTTCCAGTCGTCGTAGTTGCCGTACTCGAACTCGGTGGTCGTCGAGCCCTGCTTCACGACGACGCGCTCGGCCATGAAGCGGTCGTCGTGCGTCGCCGTGGCGATCGCGCCCGACACGCCGGGGATCGGAAACGTCACCACGGGCTTGCTGCCTTCCCACGCGACCGACGTGTCGCCGATCCTCGCGACGCCTTCTTGCAGGATGCGGCCCGGGCTGCGGTCCATGGCTAGCGGCGAGAGCCCGGTTCCGGCGAGCGCAGCCTTGGCAGCGCCCTGCGGGCTCGCCCACAGGCGAATCAGGCGTTCTTGCACGGCCCGCGGCATCGGCGTGGCCTTGCCTTGGCCAGGCACGAGCTCGGCGCCGGGGCTGTCCTCGTTCCATGCGTAAGTGCCGCTCACGACTTCGATGGCCGACAGCTCTTGGCCGTTCGGCCGCGTGCAGGTGTACTGGATGCGCTGGCCCGGCGCCTGGTAGTTGATGCTCGAACGATATCTCGTCAGCGTGCACGGCTGATTGTCGACTCGAATCGTGCCCGTGCCCTGATGCTCGAGCGTGACAGCGAGCTCGTGCTCCTCGACACCCCGCAGCATCCCCATGTGCCACGTCCAATTGAAGAGCACCGACTTCAAGTCCTTTGCGTCGGGTGCCGGCGTATACGGCGGCGGGCCCGGCGGTCCGAACTGCGCGCTCGCCGTGAGCGGCATGCCGAGAGTCACCACCAAACCGAGCCCGACGCTCGACCACAGACTTCGCTTGATCATCGAGACTCCCAAATGACAACGGGTACGGCGGCCTACTCGGCGCCGTACCCGTTTAGAGGATAGTCGCAGTTGCCGGGACGGTCGGCGCTAGTCGGCGCTGCTGCCGCTCGAGATCTGGATCTCGCGCTTGTCGGCCAACGTAATCGACCGAATGAAGCCGAGCGGCTTGCCGTTACGCGCCGGGAAGTACGTGATGGTGACCGCATCGCCAGCCTTGACCGTGTTCGGTCCGCCCGTGCCGAAGCCGAGGTTCGCGAGCGTGTTCGCCGACCCCGTCGTCAGCAGCCAGTCCGTCGTCGTGCCGTCCGGGTTCGTGACCTGCAGCGTCATCGCGCCATGCGGGTTCGTGAAGGCGACCTTCGTCAGGATGCCCGACACCGAGCCCGAGCCGCGAATGTCGTAGACGCCCGCCAGGGAATGATGGGCCTGCGCCGCAGCGCTCGCCAGCAAGCCACCGCACATCGCAACCGTTAGAAGTTTCTTGATCATCGACATACTCCCCAAAGGCGTGATCGGCACGCGTCGCCGCTCACGAACCACCCAACAACCCGATCACTGGCGCCGAGCGTAGCATCGCGGGCGCGCACGCTCCAAGCTCGACCGGCAATTCTTGGGCTATAGGCCTAGTGCCGGAATTGGCTCGAAACTTCCCCGAGCTCGCTCTCCGTACAGCTACCACGCTCGGTAGCGACGATCCCCGGATTGGCCGCGAGGCGCAGGGTCCGCGGATTCATGACCCACGGCTCCGCGAGCACCACAGGATCCTCGACCGTCACCTCGTACAGCAACGTGTTGCCCTTGCGCGTGAACCGTTCGACGACGCGCATTTGGTCGGAGTGGAATTTGCCGCCACGCCCCATCCACGTCTCGTCGGTGAAGCCGATGGAATCGAGCACCAGCGTATCGCCTTCCCAATTGCCGACCGTATAGCCCATGAAGGTGTACTGCAGCGCACGTTGTGGATCGTGCGGCTTACCGTCTAGCGGGATCATGCGGAAGTCCGGGTAACCGCCACCGCCGTCGAGGCCACCGCGGTACATCATCGTGATGTCCTGCTCGGTGTGAAAGATGCGCGCCGGGGCGCCGGTTCGCGGCTGGCCGAGCGGAATGCATCGCATCACAGGGTCGTCGCGATTCGTCCACTGATCGAGTTCGATGACCTTGTCCCAAAATTCCGGCTTGTAGATCGGCTGATTCGGGTCGAGGCGCATCGAGTGCTGAAACACGAAGTCCGAGCTCTGGTTCGTCCACTCCATGCAGCTGCTCGTTTGGAACGGCGAGCAGCGGCGGAACATGCCGCCGGGCGCTGAGCGCTGGCCACCGGCCGCTTGCTGCCAAGTGCCCGTCAAGTCGGGCTTGCCGTTCGCCAAGCGCGGCGTCGGCATCTTTTCGAGCTCGGCGAGCGGGATCTGGGGACCCCCGCCGAAACCGCCGGGCGGCTGCGCCTGCAACGATGTCACTGCGAACCCGAGCATCACGCCCAAAGCCGCTACGAGCCGCGCCCGAATGACTTGTTGTTTCCTCATGAGCCGAACCTCTTCTCGATAGACGGCGACACTCGTCGCCGATCAAATTTGTTACGCCGTGTTGCCTGCTAGCGCCTGCCGCGAACGCTCGCCGGCACCGGCATCTGCACGTATACCTGACCGATCTCCGTCACCGTCGTCTTGAAGTCGCGAACGACGGTGCCGTTGCGGCGCTCGACGATGGTGGCCGGCCACAGGGCTTCGATCTTGTGCAGCGGGTTGTTGAAGTCCTGATAGTCGCCGTACGTCCACTCGTAGATGTTCGAGCCGTGGCGAACCTCGATGTGCTCCATGAGGAACGTTTCGTCGAGCGTCGCGGTCGCGGTCGCCCCGGTCACGTAAGGCAGCGGGAACGTGAGGACCGCTTTGTTGCCTTCCCAGGCCAGCGTCGTGTTGCCTTTGACACCGGCGGCGGCTTGGCGATCCAGCAACGTAGCGGGGTTGATGACGAAAGCGTCGGGCGGCGTGACGCCGGCCGCCGCGGCCAGCGCAGCCTTCGCCGCACCGTGCGGATTCGCCCACAAGCGGATCATGCGCTCGTCGCGCAAATTGGGCCGCGCGGTGGCCTTGCCCTCGCCCGGAACGATCTCGGCGCCCGGCCGGTCCTCGTCCCACGCAAACGTGCCGTTCAACGTCTCGACGTTGGAGTACGTCTGGCCGTTGGCGCGCCGGCATTCGATCTGAGTGCGGTAGCCCGGGATCTGGTAGTTGGCTTGCACGCGCAGCTTCGTCGTCGTGCACGGCTGACCATCGATTTGGATCGTGCCCTCACCGTGCCAGTCGAGCGTCCCGATGAGCTCGTTCTCGGCTTGTCCCCGCAACATGCCGACGTGCCACGTCCAGTTATAAAGAACCGACTTGAGGTCCTTCGCTCCCGGCTCAGGCGTAAAGGGCGGCGGACCGCCACCGAAACCACCGCCGCCTTGGGCGTTCGCGGGCAGCACACCGCAGATCGCGAAGGCAGCGGCAAGCGCGCCCGTCGCGACAGATCGTCGAAAAGACATCAGACCCCCTCTCAGCGCGCCAGTGAATACTGGCGGTCGTTATTCGATAACGAGATTGAACGTTTTGTCGCCGAGCTCGACGCGACGGATGAAGCCGGCCGGATTCCCGTTACGCGCGGGAAGCGCCGTGATCTTGAGGCTCTCGCCCGGCTTGATCGAAGTCTTGTTGAGGCCCTGGCGCGTCAGCGTCTGAATGGAAGCCGTCGTGAGGATCCACTCCGTCGTGGTGCCATCGGCGTTCGGCACCGCCACGTGCATGCTCGCGTGCGGATTCACGAAGTTCAGCTTCGTGAGCTGACCCTCGAGAACGATCTCTTTGTTCAAATCGTACACACCCGCGACAGCGTGATGCGCCTGCGTCTGTGTGCCAACCGCGAGGAGACCGCCGAACGCGGCCAACCCAATTGCCAACTTCTTCATCGCTGCTCTTCCCCTATAGAGGTGCGTGCAATGATCGTAACCAATGTTCCTCCGGCGCTACAAGCATTTACGCCACCTGGCAGGGTGAACTTATGTCGAGAGAAAACAAGGTCCTGAGGGCCTATGGCGCACCCGCTGGGGGTTACCAGATGTCGTCCTCGCCGGCGGTCCCTCCCTCCTGCTCCCAGCGATTGATGGCGCGCACTTCCTTGCGATTGAACTTCAAACGGGCGCCTACGCCGCCGCCGTTCTCGTCGATGAAGACGATGCCGCCGTCTTCCAACGCCTTGCGAACTTGCCGCTGCTCATCAAGGCTCGGCCTGCGAAACCGCGCCTCGAGCAGCCGTATGACTTCGACCTCGACGCCTGCTGCCGTCGCCAACTGCTCGTCCGTCCATTCGAGCAGCGCGCGCGCAGCCCGACATTGAGCTGCTGCAATGATGTGATCCGCCACGGAACGAAATCCCCTTCCTGCCGATCCACCAGTAACCCTACCCGAAATTCGCACGCGCAGCGGCAGCGCAAGCTCGTGTCCACTCCCGAGGCCGGCTCGTCCACAACCGATCGGCATGCGTCGCTACACTGTGGAGATGGACCGGATCGACGCCGCGCCTGGCCCGCCCACGGCGCTTTCACCTCTGCGCTACCCGGTATTCCGCGCGGTCTGGCTCGGCACTGCCCTGGCCAACCTCGGCGCGCTGATTCAATCCGTCGGCGCATCGTGGCTGATGCTTTCGATCACGCAGTCGGCCGACATGATCGCGCTGGTGCAGACGTCGCTTGCACTGCCCGTCATGTTGCTCGCATTGGTGGCCGGTGCGCTCGCGGACAACCACGACCGCCGCAAGATCATGCTGGGAACGCAGGCCTTCATGCTGGCGATTTCGATCGCGCTCGCGGTGTGCGCTTGGGCCGAGCTCGTCACACCCTGGCTGTTGCTAGTATTCACGTTCCTGATCGGCTGCGGCTCCGCATTCAATGCGCCGGCGTGGCAAGCGTCGGTCGGCGACCTGGTGCCGCGATCCGAATTGCCGAGCGCGATTGCGCTCAACAGCCTCGGCTTCAATATCGCGCGCAGTGTGGGCCCGGCCTTCGGCGGCGCAATCGTTGCCGCGGCCGGCGCGGCGGCGGCGTTCGGGATCAATGCTGCGAGCTACGTCGCGTTGATCGTCACGCTGGCCAAATGGCGCCCGCTTCGCGCGCCTGCGGCTCTGCCCAGCGAATCGCTCGGCGTCGCCATGGCGGCCGGCGTTCGCTACGTCGCGATGTCGCCGGCCATTCGCACGGTCTTGCTGCGCAGCGCGCTCTTCGGCGCCGGAGCCAGCGGACTGATGGCGTTGATGCCGCTGGTGGCAAAAGACTCTCTCGGCGGCGGACCGTTGGTCTACGGCCTCATGCTCGGCGCCTTCGGCGCCGGCGCTGTTGCGGCGGCTGTGGGGGGCGCCCGGGTTCGCCGCGCTCTCTCGGCCCACCACCTCGTGCCCCCTGCCTGCCTCGCGGTGCGCC
>JACZCZ010211585.1_pt1 | contig 11386 bp, 7 predicted proteins | sample 8641811 | NCBI WGS metagenome assembly JACZCZ01 (sample SAMN15324610, study PRJNA640507) | soil metagenome | isolation source: intercropping peanut in the first line | place: China: Luxin town, Laibin City, Guangxi Province | collected 2019-07-25 | depth 10cm m | reverse complement strand
CCACGGGCAGCATGCTGGTGGGTGTGAACAGGCGCGTTTCGCGCGCAGAGCAAACGCCTTCGTCGGTCACCAAGATCACCGCAAGCAGGGAGTCGCGGCGCACGAAGCCGGCGTTGAGCCCGGTGCCGTGGCCAGTGGGGCTGCCATCACCGATTGCGTGGAAGCGACGATCGGAGGTGCTCGGTGTGATCGCCTTCAGCGTCGCTTCGAGTTGCTGTTCGTAACCGCAGCCGTTGGTGCCGAGCGTGGCGATGCAGGCGAAGTCGGTGGCCGCTTGCGTCGGGTCGACTGTGGTCGCGTCGTAGTTGAGGAACGTCGGGTAGCTGCTGGCGCAACCGCTGACTGTGGTGGCAGGCGTATGGCGCAACACGCCATCGCGACCGGGACCGGTGCAGCCTGTGACGCCAGTGATGCCGCCGATGCCCATGTCGGTGGAGATCACGCCGAGATGCAGATCGCGCGCGGGCGCGAAGTCCTGCGTGCCGTCGCCATCCAGATCTCCGCTGGTCAGCACTTGAATGAAGTGCGGCATTTCCTGAACCAACGCGGCCTGCTCCTGCAGCATCGAGAGCGAGTCGTCGACCACGAACAGGATGTCGAGCTGACCCGCGCCCGAGAGCAACAACGGCTCACACAAACCACCGCGCACACAACGCGGCAGCGGCGGCGGCAAGGGAACGCCTGCATCGTCGAGACACACCGGTTGACCAAACTCGTCGACGCCCGGAACACACAATGGCGGTGGCGTTGTGGCGTCCATCGGATCAGCGCACAGCGGCAGGAGGAACTCGTTCACCTCACCCGGCAACACGCAGCCGCTCGGGCCCGCATCGTTGGCGATCAGACCACCGACACCACCAAAGCCGCCGACACTGCCAAAGCCACCGAGGCCTGCGCTGCCAGCCGAGCCGCCCGACCCACCCGTCCCACCGACGGCCGCTGCACCCGCGACACTGCTGTCGTGGCCTGCGCCACTGTCACCGCCTGTTCCTTGTGGGCCGTTTCCACCACACCCCAGTGAAAGCAGCTGGCACAGCGCGACACAGCATCCGAAGTTCTTTTGCATCTTGGGTTCTCCGCTCTTCGCGCGCGACCTAAGCATGTTGCGTGCCGTCAGAGGAGTGGACTTGTTGACACCTGTGACCGCGTCCAGTGCTCGACAGTGCAACGGCGCGTGCATACCGTCCCTCCCATGAACAACGGCAAGCTGGGTCGAGGCGTGCGCGCGGGGTGTTGGATGCTCGTGCTGGCTGTGGCGGGTTGTGGTGTCAGCAGCTCGGGCGAAGGAACCAGTCTCGATGGCCGCACGTTTCTGTTGGAGTCAGCCGAAGGCTTCACCGCGGTCAGTGGCACCGTCCCGCGCATTCGCTTCGAGAGCACCGAGCTCACCATCAGCGCCGGTTGCAACAGCCAGGGCGGCAACTACTCCGTGCGCGGCGGTCGCTTGGTCGTGCGGGGTCTCGGCTCAACGGAGGTCGGCTGTGACCTGGCGCTGCACAGCCAAGACCAATGGCTCGCGGACTTCATCACATCGAGCCCACGCGTGATGTTGGACGGCGATCGGCTGACCTTGACCGGCGACGACGCCACGTTGGTGTTTCTTGATCGCGAGATCGCAGATCCGGATCTGCCATTGGAAGGCACCGTGTGGATCGTCGACACGATCATTGCCAACGGCGGTGCCAGCAGCATTGCGGGCAACAGCCCTCCCGAGCTGAGCTTCGATCAGACGAGCACCACCTGGAACGCGTTCAGCGGCTGCTTCACGTTCGCCGGGGACTACTCGGTGCAAGGCGACATGGTGTCGATCGACTCCACGGTCCTTACGGGGTGTGAAGAGGAGCTCGGTCCCATCGAGCTGCACATTCAAGCGATGTTCGCCGACGGTCCGATCACGTTCGAAATCACGGCGGACAGTCTCCGCCTCACGCGCGGCAGCCTCGGCATCGGCGCCCACGCGGAGTAGCGATTTCTTCACGCACGCGCTTGAAGGCGCGCCTCCTTGTGTGCAACGACCGCACCGCGCGGAGGTTCAGCATGAAGACCTTGGCTTGGCTCGTCGGTGCGGCGCTGCCTGGTGGCGTTGCGGGGTGCGGCGGTGACACGGTCAACACCACCATGGTGGAAGAAGTCCTGCCATGTGAAGCGAGCGTGGTGGTCGCGTGTGTCTGCGAGGACGAGCAGCTCGGACAACAGCATTGCGTCGAAGGCGTGCTGGGTGCCTGCGATTGCCCGCCGCCGATTCCGCCGGGTCAATGTCGTACCGACCTGGACTGCTCCGATGGCGACTTCTGCAACGGCGTCGAGCGCTGCATGCGTGGTGACATGGGCGCCGACGAATCTGGCTGCATGCCCTCGACGTTGTCGCCGTCCTGCGATGACGACATCGCGTGCACGACCGATCGTTGCTCGTCGGTGATGAATCGCTGCGAGCACGTCGCGCCCGATGCCGACGAGGACGGCCACGCCGATGCGACGTGTCTCGGTGCTGACCAGATGCCGCTCGGTGATGACTGCGACGACGGGGATCCAGCACGCTTCCCTGGCAACACCGAAGTCTGCGATCTGGCCATGGCGACGCACGACGAAGACTGCGACGCGACCACCTACGGCGCGCGCGATCGTGACGGCGATGGCTCCGACGATTCGCGCTGCTGCAACGGCGACAACTGTGGCGGCGACTGCGATGACAGCCTGATCGCGCGGCGCAGCGGGCAGCCGGAGTTCTGCGACAACCGCGACAACGACTGCGATGGAAACACCGACGAAGAGACCGGCGGCGTGGATTGGTACGTGGACCTGGACGGCGATGGCTTCGGCGCGCTCGGCTCAGGCACGCCCAGCAACAACTGCACACCGCAGCCGACGCGCTCGCTGCTCAACACCGACTGCGACGACGGTGACCCATCGCGACATCCCGCGCAGCTCGAGGTGTGCGATCTGCGCGATCAGAACTGCAACCTGATCGCCGATGACAACGCGCGTTGTCCGTACCCGTCGTTCCCGGTCGATCAGTTGCCCGACGCGGGTGTGGACGTGCCGTTGCCCGATGGCGGCGTGACGTGCGGCATGTTCGCGTATCCAGATGTCGACGGCGATGGCTACGGCGACTCCACCGCCGCAGTGGCGATCAGCGGCGAAGGCACTGACTGTGGCGTGCCCACCGATCACGTGATGGTCGGCGGCGACTGCAACGACAACAACGCCAACCAGAACCCGGGTGTCGGGCGCGTGGACAGCTGCAACCTGATCGACGACGACTGCGACGGCGTGGTCGATCAAGCGCTCGAAGCCGACGAGAGCTGCGCGTTGCCCAACACCGCGCGCACCTGCGTCAACGGCGGTTGCGTGATCACGAGCGGCAATGGCTGCCCGAACAGCAACTACCAAGACTGCGATCAGAACGCGGACAACGGCTGCGAGACCGACCTGCGCGTGAGCCCCAACAACTGCGGCGCCTGCGGCACTGCCTGCAACCTCGGCGACGGCTGCGGAAACAGCCAGTGCCTCAATGCGCCGATCACGGAGCTCGCGGGTGGCGAGGATTTCTCGCTGGCGCTGCGTGCCGGGCGGATCGTCGGCTGGGGCCTGAGCACCTCTCAGCAACTCGGTGTCAACACGGACAACGTGGTCCCGATGGTGGTCAACGGGCTGCGCGGCGTGACCCAGATCGACGCTGGCGCCGCGCATGCGTGTGCGCGCTCCGGCGGCGCGATCCATTGCTGGGGTACCGCATCAGGCGGGCTCGGCAACGGCACGAATGCTCCCTCCTCGGCGCCACTGCGGGTCACCGGCATCGACGATGCAACCAAGGTTTACGCTGGCGTCCACATGAGCTGCGCGATCCGCTCCGATCGCACGGTGTGGTGCTGGGGCTCAGGCGGCAACGGTCAGCTCGGCAACGGCGGCAACGGCAGCTCACCGACGCCAGCTCAAGTCACCGGCATCAGCGATGCGATCGACGTCAACGGCGGTGCGGAGTTTGCGTGCGCGCTTCACGTTGGCGGCACCGTGAGCTGCTGGGGTCTCACAAACAGCGGCCGCCTCGGATCGAGCCCAGGCGGTGCCAATTCTTTGGTGCCGATCGAGGTCCCGGGCGTGACGTCGGCCGTGAAGCTCGCGCGCGGAGGCAATGGCAACGCGTTCATGTGCGCGGTGGTCGACGACGGCAGCGTGTATTGCTGGGGGTACGGCGCGGAGGGCCAGCTCGGCATCGGCAATGGCGCGAGCAGCACGAACACACCCTCCGTGATGATCGGTGTGAGCCAAGTGGTGGAGGTTGGCCTCGGCATCAGCCACAGCTGCGTGCGCACCCAAGCTGGCGCGATCTACTGCACCGGCAACAACGGCTTCATTCAGACCGGTCAGGCCTCGGGCTCCGGATACTTCACGCCGGTCCAGGTCACGCTGCCGATGGGTCGAACCGCGCGAAGCCTGTCGTGCGGTCACAATCACGCGTGCGCTGTGCTCGATGACAACTCGGTCGCGTGCTGGGGCTCCAACACGTCACGTCAGCTCGCGCGTCCGGGCGCGAGCGGTCCGGCCGGTCTCACGATCGGGCTTCCGTAGGCGTTCGCGCACATTTGATGGGCCGTGGCATCTCACGGGTTACCCGTGTCTAGGCATGGGACGCCTCCGGCGGACGGGTTTCCCGGCGCTTTTTCTCGCGGATTTCGTGGGTTTTGTCCTTGGCACGACGGCTGCTTTGCGCGGCGGCATGTCCCGTCGTTCCGTTGCCACTTCCGTCTCTCGCTTCCTTTTAACGTTCGTCGTCGCCGGTCTCGCCCTCGGCTGCAGCAGCGGTGGGCCTGCGGCTGACAAGCCCGCGCAAGCGGCTGCGTCGTCGGAGCCGATCTCACTCACGCTCGGTGCGTACACCACGCCGCGGGAGGCGTACGGCAAGTCGATTCTTCCGGCGTTCATCGCGCACTACAAACAGTCGAAGGGGCGCGACGTGCAGTTCCAAGAGTCGTACTTGGGCAGCGGCGCTCAAGCGCGCGCGATCGTCGGTGGCTTCGAGGCGGACATCGCTGCGCTCTCGCTCGAGCCGGACCTGAAGACCATCGTCGATGCCGGTCTGATCACCCACGACTGGAAGCAGGGCGAGCACAAGGGAATCGTTTCGCGCTCGGTGGTCGTGATCGGCGTGCGCCCCGGCAACCCGAAGAACATCAAGACCTGGCAAGACTTGGCCAAGCCCGGTGTCGAAGTGCTCACACCCAACGTGCGCACCAGCGGCGGCGCGATGTGGAACGTGGCGGCGATTTACGGCGCGGCGATCCGGGGTCACGCGGGCACAGCCGCAGGCGACTCGGCGGCGGCGATCCAGTTGCTCGGCGCGATCTTGAAGAACGTGAAGATCCTTGATCGCAGCGGCCGTGACTCGATGTTGACCTTCGAGCGCGGCGTGGGCGACGCGATCATCACCTACGAGAACGAAATCCTCGCAGGCCAGAGCAAAGGTCAAAAGTACGAGTACGTGATCCCAGACGCGACGGTGTCGATCGAGAACCCGGTTGCCGTGGTCGACGCCAACGTCGAACGCCACCACAGCCGCGAAGCAGCGGCGGCCTTCGTGCAGTTTCTGACCACGACCGACGTGCAGCGTGCGTTTGCCCGCCACGGCTACCGCCCGGTGGTGCCGGCGATCGAGGCGGAGTTTGCGTCCAAGTTCCCGCGCCCGAGCCAGCTCTTCACCGTGCGCGATCTCGGTGACTGGGCGGCTCTGCAGAAGACGTTGTTTGCCGAAGGCGCAGCGTACGACCAAGCGATCGCGCAGCGCACCGGTGGCGCCCAGTGAGCCACGCACAAGCGCACGCGCTCCATCCCGCACGCACCGAACGCACGCTGCGTTCATTGGTGTTTGGCTACGTGGTGTGTCTGGTCGCGATGCCGATGCTGGCGGTGGTCGGTGTCGGCTTGTCGGGCGGCGTTCTGCCGCTGTGGTCGAGCGTGACGACGCCGGTCGCGCGTTCGGCGATCTGGCTGACGGTGTGGACCGGGCTGATCGTTGCGCTTCTGAACGTGCCGCTCGGTACGGCGACCGCGTGGGTGCTCGCGCGGTACTCGATTCCGGGTCGTGCGCTGTTGTCGGCGTTGGTCGACTTGCCGCTGGCGGTGCCGACGTTGGTGGCGGGCGTGATGATCGCGGTGATCTATGGACCCGGATCGTTGGTGGGTGAGACCGCGAGCGCGTGGGGCGTGCAGATCATGTACGCGCCGCCCGCGATCATCTTGGCGCTGTTGTTCGTGACGCTGCCGTTTGTGGTGCGCGCGGTGGAGCCAGTGTTGGAGCAAGTGGATCCCGCGGAAGTGGAAGCGGCGGAGATCTTGGGCGCGAGCCGCTTGCGTACGTTCCGCACGGTGTTTCTTCCGGCGATCGCACCGGCCGCGATCTCGGGCGCGATTCGATCGCTGGGCCGCGCCATCGGTGAGTTCGGGTCGATCGTGGTGGTCGCAGGCAACATCCCGTTCGAGACGCTGTCCGCGCCGGTCTACATCTTCGGCGAGATCGAGAGCGGTGCGCCACGCGCTGCGGCCGCGGTGTCGACCGTGCTCTTGCTGTTCGCGTTGCTGCTGCACGCGGTGGCGACCTACGTCGAACAACACCTGGGGGCGCGCGATGCCCAGCGTTGAGTCCGCGGTGGAATCCGCCGAGGTGGTGAGCTCGCCGATCGACGTGGCGACCGATGTTCCGCACGTGGCGAGCCCATCCACGCGCGCGCCTTCGGGCATGGGTCGCTGGCTGATCCTTGGCGTGGTCGCGGCTTACATCGGTGTGGTGCTGCTCGTGCCGATGCTCTCGCTCTTGTTCGAGGCGGTGCAGCTCGGCATGCCCGCGATCACGGAATCGCTCTTGCACCCCACGACGCTGCGCGCACTGGGGATGTCGGTCGTATTGATGTTGATCTGCGTTGCGGTGAACGCCGTCGTCGGCACGTTGGGTGCGATCGCGATCGCGCGCCACAAGTTCATCGGACGCAACGCGCTGAGCGCCCTGGCGGATCTGCCGTTGGCGGTGTCGCCAGTGATGATCGGCCTGGGCTTTCTGATCCTGGTCGGTCGCGGCGGATGGTTGTCACCGTGGCTCGATGGGGCCGGCCTGAAGGTCGCGTTCGCGTTCCCGGGCTTGGTGCTGGCGAGCCTGTTCGTGACGCTGCCGTTCACCGTGCGCGAGGTGGTCTACGTGCTGGAAGAGATCGGCACGAGCGAAGAGGAAGCCGCCGCCACGCTCGGCGCACCGCCCTGGCAGATCTTCTGGCGCGTGACCTTGCCCAACATTCGCAATGCGCTTGGCTATGGCCTGTTGATGACCGCGGCGCGCTCGCTAGGTGAGTTTGGCGCGGTGCTGGTGCTCGGCGGCAGCATCACCGGTCACACGCAGACCGCCACCACCTTCATTCACGACGCGATCGAAGAACGCGAGCTGGCAGGCGCCTACGGCATGGCGATCGTGCTGGCGTTGATCAGCATCGGTCTGTTGCTCGCGCTGGAAGTCACCAAGGCCAAACGACACGAGGCACGTCGATGAAGATCAAAGTGGAGAACCTGACCAAGCGTTTCAAGAACCACTTGGCCGTCGATGACGTGAGCTTCGAGGTGAGCGACGGATCGTTGGTGGCGTTGCTCGGTCCGTCAGGCAGCGGCAAGAGCACGATCCTGCGCATCCTGGCTGGCCTGGAGTCGGCCGACAGCGGCAAGGTGTGGTTCGACGGCGAAGATGCGACCCAGCTACACGCACGGGCGCGCGGCATCGGCTTCGTGTTCCAGCACTACGCGCTGTTTCGTCACCTCACGGTGGCGGAGAACGTGGGCTTCGGCTTGGATGTGCGCGATGCGCCGAAGGACAAGACGGCGAAGCGCGTCGACGAGCTCTTGACGTTGGTGGGCCTGACCGGCCTTGGTCATCGGTATCCGTCGCAACTGTCCGGCGGTCAGCGTCAACGCGTCGCGCTTGCCCGTGCATTGGCACCGGAGCCACGTGTGCTGTTGTTGGATGAGCCGTTCGGCGCGATCGACGCCAAGGTGCGCGAAGAGCTGCGGCAGTGGTTGCGTCGCCTGCACGACGAGGTGGGCGTGACGTCGATCTTTGTCACGCACGATCAAGACGAGGCGTTCGCGGTGTCCGATCGGGTGCTCGTGATCAACCAAGGTCGATTGGAGCAGGGCGGCTCGCCGGCGGACATCCTCGATCATCCGGCGACCGAGTTCGTCGCGCGCTTCGTCGGTGAGGTGAATGTGTTTCCCGCGCAGGTGCAGGACGGGGTGGCGCGTGTCGGTCAACATTTGACGGCGAAGGTCGACGCCAGCGGCGTGGCCGGCGCAGCGCATCTGGTCGTGCGTGCGTACGACCTGAAGTTCTGGCGTGACGATCATGGCATCGCTTCCGTCACCCGCATGGTGACGCTGGGCGATCGGGTGCAGGTGCACGCGCTGGTCGACAGCGCGGGGCCGATCGTGGCGCAGTTTCCGCGCCGCAGCAGTCTGCTGAAGGGCATTGAAACCGGCTGCCGCATTCAAGTGGAGGTCACCACGGCCCGCGCCTATCCGGCTGACGTCGCTGGCCACCCCTCCATATACCCAACGGGGTCCCGTGACATCTGATGGTTTACCCGTGTCGGGCGCGCTAGTGTACCCGTCATGGTTGCGCGAAAAACTGCGAAGGGTTCGTCCTCAAAGAACGCGTCCACGCTCGCGTCGGCGGCAGCTGCGCCGATGAGCTTGGAGGCAAAGCTTTGGCGTGAGGCGTGCCGGCACGTGGAGCTGGGCGAATCGCTCGCCCGTGTCGCCGAGATCCTGGCGGAGGAGCTGCCACTTTCGCTCCTGGCGGTGCGGCGCTTGGACGACGATCCATTGCGCCTGACGACGGTCGGCCTGGCCGGCAGCGAGCATGATCGCGAAGCGGCCGCGACCCAGACCAAGAGTGAGATCGACGGTGCGGCGGGACGCGAGCTGCGGCGCTTTCTGTCTCAGCCGGGCGCACGCGTGGTGGAGGAAGACACGCCGCGGTTGTTGCGAGCCCTGATGCCGACCGGCGCACAGACGAGCGTGATCGCGGCGCCGCTGTCGATCGCAGGGCAACCGGTGGTGATCGTGGTGTTGGCGCTCGGCCTGCGCCGCAAGATCGAGCGTGCACAAGTCGACGTGTTGAGCCGCGCGCTGCCGCCGATCGCAGTGGCCTACGAGAATGATCTGCGCCTGCACGAAGTGACGCGGATGCGCGAGGCACTGGAGGCCGATCGTGCCGCGCTGTTGTCGCGCCTTGGCCGCTCCGACTTGAGCGACACCGTGATCGGCGAAGCTGGCGGCCTGAAGATGGTGATGGAGCGCGTGCAGCAGGTCGCGCCAACCGATGCGCCGGTGTTGATCCTGGGCGAGACCGGCTCCGGCAAAGAGATCGTCGCGCGATCGATCCATGCGCGATCCGCTCGCAGCAAAGGTCCGGTCGTACGCGTCAACTGCGGTGCGATCCCGTCGGAGCTGATCGACTCCGAGCTGTTTGGTCACGAGAAGGGGTCGTTCACGGGCGCAGTCGGCACACGCAAGGGTTGGTTCGAGCGCGCGGACGGCGGCACGTTGTTCCTGGACGAGATCGGTGAGCTGTCACTGCCGGCGCAGGTGCGCTTGTTGCGCGTGTTGCAAGACGGGTCGCTCGAGCGCGTCGGTGGTCATCAGACGATTCACGTGGACGTACGCATCGTCGCCGCGACCCATCGGCAGCTCGACTCGATGGTCGCCGATGGATCGTTTCGCGAAGACCTCTGGTACCGCTTGAGCGTGTTCCCGATTCGCTTGCCTGCGTTGCGCGAGCGCGTCGATGACATCCCAGCGCTGGCCAAGCACTTCGCCGAGCGCGCGGGGCACCGTCTCGCCAGTCGCGTGCTCGTGCCGACCGATCAGGACATTGCGCTGCTCAAGCAATACACGTGGCCGGGCAACGTGCGCGAGCTGTCGGCGGTGATCGAGCGCGCGGCGATCCTCGGCAACGGCAAGCGCTTGGAGATCGCAGCGGCGCTCGGCACCAACGTTTCGGCTTCGGTGTCGGTTCGACCAGGCAACGGTGGCTCCGTGTTTCCATCGCGTGTCGGTGGCGAATCAAGCGCAGTCAACGACGGCCCGATCGTGACGTTGGATCGCGCGATGGCAGCGCACATCGAGCGCGCGCTTTCGTCGACCCACGGCCGGATCGAAGGTCCATTTGGCGCTGCGCGCGTGCTCGGCATCAATCCGCACACGCTGCGAGCGCGGATGCGAAAGCTTGGCGTGAAGTGGTCGAAGTTCCGCGACGAGACGGCGCAGGTCTGATCGCGTCCCGGCGCGGTTTACCTGGATGAAACCAGACAGTCGCGGCGAAGTTCGTCAGACGATACGGCGCCGAAGACCTCGCCCACTAACAGTGGTGAAGGAGGTTTCGCACCATGCCCCGCCATCCGCGTACCAAACGTTCCCCCAAGTCGACACAACCTGCTTCTCCCCTTTTCCCTGATGTTTCACGACGTAGCTTCTTGAAGCTCGGCGCCGCTGGCCTGGTCGGCAGCACGATGCTTGGCGCTGGTTGCGAATCGAAGCCGGAGACGCCGGCAGAGCCCGCTGCTGCAGCAGCCACGGGACAAGCGCCCGCAGTTGTGAAGTCGGGGCCGGAGACGCCCGATCTGCGCTTCGGCATCATCGCGCTCACCGACAACTCACCGATCGTGATCGCGCACGAGAAGGGGTTCTTCAAGAAGTACGGCATCAACTCCACCATCACCAAGGGCGCGAGCTGGGCGGCGATTCGCGACTCGCTCTCCAACGGTGACATCCACGCCACGCACATGCTGATCGGCATGCCGATCGCCTCCACCATGGGCCTGCTCGGCTCACCGCAGGTGCCGATGATCATCCCGTGGATGCTCAACCGGAACGGCCAAGCGATCTCACTGAAGGCGGAGTGGAAGGGCAAGGTCGGCGCCGATTCCAAGGCGATCAAGCCGATGGCGGACGCCGCGAAAGCAGCCGGCACGCCGCTGACCTTTGCCATGACGTTCCCACCGGGCACCCACGCGATGTGGATGCGCTACTTCCTTGGCGCAGGCGGGATCAACCCGGACAAGGACGTCGCGCTGGTCACGATCCCTCCGGCGCAGATGGTCGCCAACATGAAGATCGGCAAGATGGATGGCTTCTGCGTCGGCGAGCCGTGGAACGCTCGCACGATCGCCGATGGCATCGGCTACACCGGCATCACCACCCAAGACATGTGGAAGGACCATCCGGAGAAGGTGTGCGCGTTCCGTGAGGACTTCGCGCAGCAGAACCCGAAGACGGTGAAGGCCGTGCTCAAGGCGCTGCACGAAGCGAGCGTGTGGCTCGACGACATGAAGAACCGTCCCGAGCAAGCGCAGAT
>JACZCZ010014342.1_pt1 | contig 11388 bp, 8 predicted proteins | sample 8641811 | NCBI WGS metagenome assembly JACZCZ01 (sample SAMN15324610, study PRJNA640507) | soil metagenome | isolation source: intercropping peanut in the first line | place: China: Luxin town, Laibin City, Guangxi Province | collected 2019-07-25 | depth 10cm m | reverse complement strand
GGGAGGACGGCCGACCCTCCGTGCGCGAGAGCCGGTCGGGGGTGACCACCGAGCACACCTACGACGACGCCGGCCGGCTGGTCGAGGTGACGCAGACGGCGGGATCGACCACGCGGACGGTGGAGGAGGGCACCTACGTCACGGCGGACTCCTCGGCGGCGGCGCTCACCGACGACCGGATCGCGACCCGCACCGATGGGGGTGGGGTGACGACCAGCTACACGTACTCGGGCTCGTCCCGGCTCCCGGCCACCGAGTCGGTGCCGTGCGATCCCGCCAGCACCGACCCGTCGACCCCGTGCCCGCTGTCGGGTCGGGCGACGACGACCTACACGTACCACTCCGGCTCGCAGGCCGGTCTGGTCGCATCGGTGACCGATGCCGACGGGGTGGTCACCGAGTACACCTACGCCGCCGATCGCTCGCTCCTCACGACGACGATGTACGACGGGGCCACGCCCCTGGTGACCACGTACGGGACCATCCGCCCCGGCGATCCGGGCTGGGCCGAGACGAACCCGGCCGCCGTGGAGGTGCGGACCACCGAGACGCCGGGCGGGGCGGTCACCGCCGAGGTCTACGACTCGGAGGGGCACCTGATCGAGGTGCGGGACCCGCTCCACGACGGGCTGACGCACCTGGCCACGACGTACGCCTACGGGCTGGACGGCGAGCTGGTGTCGGAGACCGATCCCGCCGGCGACGTGACCACGTACTCCGTCGCCCGGCCCGGCGACCCGGGGTGGGCCGAGGATCCCAGCATCGCCGTCGTGCGCACGGAGACGGGACCCGACGGGGTGTCGGCGATCACCAAGACCGATCGCAGCGGCCAGGTGGTGGTCGAGCAGAGGGGCGACCCGGCGGTGCCGGGCGAGCTGGCGACGACGACCCACACCTACGGGCCGCTGGGCCGGCGGCTGTCGACGACGGATCCGACGGGGGTGACGACGACCTTCGAGCACGACGTCGAGGGCCGGGTCACGGCGGTGGTGGACGAGGACGACGAGCGGACCGAGACCGACTACGACGCCTTCGGGCGGGTGTCGGTGGTGACCGACCCGCTGGGCGAGACGACGACCACGACCTACGACGCCGCCGGCCGGGTCGAGACGGTCGAGGACCGCGAGGGCCACGACACGACGACCACCTATGACGACGCCGGCCGGGTCCACACGGTCACCGACGCCCGTGGTGGTGTCACCGAGCGGACCTACACGCCGGCCGGGCGGGTGGCGGCGGAGACCGATGCGACCGCCCGGACCACCGGCTACACCTACGACACCGCCGGGCGCCGGGTGACGGTCGAGCTGCCCTCGGGGGCGACGACGACCACCGCCTACGACCTGGACGGAGAGGTGGCGACGGTGACCTCGCCGGAGGGCCGGGTGACGTCGTACACCTACGACGACCTGGGCCGTCAGCTCACGGCATCGGATCCCATGCGGGGGACGACGACGACCACGTACCGGCCGGACGGCCTGGTGGCGACCGAGACCGATGCCACGGGGGGCGAGGTGGCCTACACCTACGACGGTGACCGGGTGGCGACGGTGACCGATCCTCTGGGGCGGGTGACCACCTACGGCTACGACTCCCGGGGCAACCGGGTGTCGCGCACCGACGCCCGGAGCGGGGTGGAGGAGTGGGAGCACGACCTGGCCGATCGGGTGACCAAGGAGATCGACCAGCTGGACCGCGAGACGGTCATGACCTACGACGACCTGGGACGGTTGGCGACGCGCACCGACGGGGCGGGCCGGGCCGAGACGCTCGGCTACGACGCCGCCGGCCAGCTGGTGTCGTCGCAGATCGGCACTGTCCCGGTGACGTTCACCTACGACGGCGAGGGCCGGCGCCGGACGGTCACGTCGAGCGTGGGCACGACGACGTGGACCTATGACGAGGTGGGCAACCCCACCGCCATCGACGAGGTCGGTTCCCGCGACCTGGCCTGGACGTGGGACCTCGCCGGCCGGAGGGTGGAGGTCACCCTGCCGACCGGTGGGCGCCAGCGCCAGGTCTACGACGCCGACGGCATCCTGGTCGGGGTCGAGCGGTGGGACGGCTCGGCCTGGGTCGACTCGGTCGACCTGGCCGTGGACGACGACGGCCTCCTCGTCGGCCGGGACGTGGTCGGGGGGATGGCCGCCACCTGGGATCGCGACCCGGTCACGGGGCTGGTGGAGACCTTCACCGAGGACCTGGGCGGGACGGTCACGGCGACCGACCTGACCTACGACGCGGCGGGACGGGTGGAGACCGAGGTCGACCCGGCCGGCACGACGACCTACGACTACGACGACGCCGGGCAGCTCACCCTGGCGGACCGGCCCGGCACCGCCGACGACGAGACCTTCGCCTTCGACGAGCTCGGGCGTCGCACCACCAGCACCCACGGGGCCACGACGACCACCTACGCGTGGGACGCGGCCAGTCAGCTGACCGGCCGGACGATCGGTGGCACCGCCCACACCTACACCTACGACGACTCCGGCCGACGCACCCGGGAGTCCTGGAACGGTGGCGCCACCTACCGCCAGTGGGCCTACTCGGCGCGCGGCGAGCTGAACCTGATCCGCCACGTCACCCCCTCGGGGACCGACGAGACCAGCCGCTACCTGCGGGGTGACGGCCGGGTCCTCTCCAGCACCTCGACCCCGGCGGGCGGCACGAGCCGCACGACCGTGTACGCGTGGGACACCACCCAGGACGTGGCCCAGCCGGTGTGGATGCGGATCGGCACCAGCAACGAGGTGACGACGACCCACGCCGCCGGCCTGGCCCGGGTGCAGTGCACCAGCGGCACTCTGGACTGCGAGGGCGCGGTGGCCCACGACGCCCTCGGCTCGGCGGTCGAGACGCCCACCACCGACGACATCGTCCCCGCCGCCGACTACACCGCCTTCGGCGACCCGGGCACGGCGGTGCTGGACCCCGAGGTCGGCTTCCGGGGCGAGCTCCACACCGCCGACCTCGTCCACCTGCGGGCACGGGACTACGACCCCCAGACGGGCACCTTCCTGCGACCCGACCCGCTCGACGGCGTCGACGGCACCACCACCGTCGCCAACCCGTACCACTACGCCGACAACGACCCGGTCAACAAGGTCGACCCCACGGGCCTCCAGCCGACCGACGAGGACCTCCTCGACATCGGCGACGCCCTGATCGACCAGTTCACCGACCTGCTGGACCTGGCCCGGGACACGGTGAGGGACCTCCTCGATCGGGTCAACATCTCGGGCCGGTGCGCCGACATCGACGGCATCCCCGTCCCCGGCGTCGACTTCTCCGACGGCCTGTGCCTCATCGACGACGGCAACGAGATCGGCGGCCTCGGGTACTGGGGTGCGGGGGCCGGCATCGCCGCCACCCCGGGGGTCTCGCTGACGCTGTCGCTGTTCTTCGGCGCCGCCGAGTCCAACGGCGACCTGAGGGGCCCGGCGGTCTGCATCGGCGGCGGCATCCTCGTCCCCGTCTTCGAGATCCTCTCCCTCGGGGGCTCGGCCGCGCTGTGCCTGTCGACCCGGCGGCTGCTGCCGCTGCTCCGGTTGCAGGACCCGCTGCCCTCCCTGTCGGACTTCACTGGAGTGGCCACCCTCGCCGGAGGGGTGTCGGTCGGCACCCCCGGCGCCTCGCTGTCGATCGTCGTCGCCCAGACCTGGGTGGAGGACCTGTGGAACTACCCGGGTTGGCTCGATCGGGTCTGTGGCGGCCGCCTCCTCGACTGGGAGGGGGGGATCTCCGGGTTCTAGGGGCCCGCGCCCGGGGCCGCCGGACGTGGGTAGGCTGCGGCACCTTTGCTCCGGTCGGAAGGTGACAGCCGATGGCCTCGACACGCAGCGCCCGTGCCACCAGGGCCGCGCCCGTGAAGAAGGCTGCGGTGAAGAAGGCGGCTCCCGCCAAGAAGAAGGCCGCCCCGGCCAAGAAGGCCGTGGTGAAGAAGGCTCCGGTGAAGAAGGCCCCCGCCAAGAAGGTGTCGGCGAAGAAGGCCGCCCCGGCCAAGAGGGCGGCGCCGGCCAAGAAGGCCGTGGCGAAGAAGGCCGCCGTGAAGAAGGCGGCGCCGGCCAAGAAGGCCGCCGGCCCGGCCAAGAAGGCGGCCGCGGCGGCGAAGGCTCCCGCCAAGAGGGCCGCACCGGCGAAGAGGGCCGCACCGGCCAAGAAGGCGGCGCCGGCCCGGAAGGCGCGGTCGCCGTTCTCGGCCGCCTTCCTGAAGGCGCAGCGGGCCGCCCTCGTCGAGGAGCGGGCCACCTACGTCTCGCAGGCCGAGACGCTGCGGGCCGAGGCCGAGTCGCTGGTCGCCGACATCGACCCGGGCGACGTCCAGTTCGACGAGGAGTCGGGCGAGGGCGACACGCTGGCCGTCGAGCGCGAGCGCGACCTGGCGCTGTCGAACCAGGCCCGCCAGGCGGTCGAGGAGATCGACCACGCCCTGGCCAAGTTCGAGCTGGGCACCTACGGCATCTGCGAGGTGTCGGGCGACCCCATCCCCGAGGAGCGGCTGGAGGCCATCCCGTGGGCCCGCGAGAGGGTCGAGTACAAGGTCGGGGGGCTGGGCCGTCGCTGACGTGAGCCCGGCCCCGGCCGAGGAGACCACCGACGGCGGCAAGGAGCCCCGGCGACCCCGCGTCGCCCGGGGTGCCCTGGTCGCGGTCGTGGCCGGGATCCTGCTGGTCGTCGACCAGGGGTCGAAGCAGTGGGCGCTCAGCCGGCTGTCGGACGGGCGCGTGGTCGAGGCCCTGGGCTCGCTCCAGTTCACTCTGACCTGGAACACCGGGGCGTCGTTCAGCATCGGCGACGACCTCGAGCTGGGCCCCTACATCGCCGTGCTGGCCCTGGTCGTCGTGGGCTGGCTGCTCCTCTCGGGCCAGACCACGTCCAAGCTGGGGGCGGTGGCGGCCGGCATGGTCAGCGGGGGCGCCATCGGCAACCTGCTCGACCGGGCCCTGCGCAGCGGTCCGGCCGGCCAGGAGGTCGGCTTCATGGGCGGTGCCGTCGTCGACTTCATCGACGTCCAGTGGTGGCCGATCTTCAACGTGGCCGACATGGGGGTGGTCGGTGGTGCCCTCGCCCTGGTGGTGGCCTCGATCATCCACGGCGACCCCCGGGCCGAGCGCGACGACACTCGTGGGTGAGCGCCGCGAGGTCGTCCCCCCGGCCCTCGCCGGCCAGCGCCTCGACCGGGTCGTCGCCCTCGTCGCCGACGTCAGCCGGGCCGAGGCCGCTGCCCTGGTCACCGGGGGCGCGGTCGCCGTCGACGGCCGGCCCGTCACCAAGGTGTCCGAGCGGGTGACCGAGGGGGCGACGGTCGTGGTCGAGGTCGACGACGCCGGCACGGCCCCCGCCCTGGAGCCCGACCCGTCGGTCGCGGTGCGCACGGTCCACGTGGACGACGACGTGATCGTGGTCGACAAGCAGCCCGACCTGGTGGTCCACCCCGGTGCCGGCCACGCCACCGGCACGCTCGTCGGCGGGCTGCTGGCCCGGTTCCCCGAGATCGCCGCAGTGGGTGACCCCGAGCGGCCCGGCATCGTCCACCGGCTCGACCGCGACACCTCCGGCCTGCTGGTCGTCGCCCGCACCCCGCGGGCCTACGAGAGCCTGGTCGGCCAGCTGTCGGCCCGCACCGTGGAGCGCCGCTACCTGGCCCTGGTCAGCGGGCACCCCGACCCGCCCCGCGGCATGGTGGACGCCCCGATCGGGCGCTCGCCCCGCCAGCCCACCCTCATGGCCGTCCGGCTCGACGGCAAGGAGGCCCGCACCCGCTACGAGGTGCGCGAGGCCTTCGCCGATCCCCAGCCGGTGGCCCTGGTCGAGTGTCGGCTGGAGACGGGCCGGACCCACCAGATCCGGGTCCACATGCGGGCCATCGAGCACCCGATCGTGGGCGACACCCGCTACGGCGGCGGCCGCACCCGGGTGGCGTGCCCCCGGCGCTTCCTCCACGCCGCCCAGCTGGCCTTCCTCCACCCGGCGACGGAGGAGCGGGTCGCCCTCACGTCGCCGCTGCCGGAGGATCTCCGCTCCGTGCTCGACCGGCTGCGGAGCGTGTCCTAGCCGGACACGAGGTTTGCCGATCGGCGAGGCGGGAACCGTGCCACCCGTCCGAGTGACGCCCGACACGACCGGATCGGGACCACCGCGGACCCCATCGTCGCACCAGAGCTGCCGCACCAGAAACTGCCGTACCAGAGCTGCCGCACCGGCCCCCGCCCCACCGGAGCCCTCGTTGCCCTTCCGCCCCCATCGCCCCGTCGTCCGCCGAGCCCTCGCACTGGTGCTGGGCGGGTGCCTCGCGGTGTCGGCCACGGCCTGCGGGGGCGGCTCCGAGTCCGGGACCCCGGTACTCAAGTGGTACGCCCGCGACGAGGCCGGTGGCGTGTTCGGCGCCGCCATCGAGGACTGCAACGCGGCCGCCGAGGGGCGCTACCGGATCGAGCTGGCGGCCCTGCCGGCCAACGCCGACGAGCAGCGCGAGCAGCTGGTCCGCCGGCTGGCGGCGCAGGACCCCGACATCGACCTGATGAACATGGACGTCATCTGGACGGCGGAGTTCGCCAACGCCGGGTGGATCCGGCCCTGGCCCACCGACCAGGTCGACGCCGCCCGGGACGGCCGGCTCGACATCTCGGTCGAGAGCGCCAGCTTCGAGGACCGGCTCTACGGCATCCCGCTCAACACCAACGCCCAGCTCCTCTGGTACCGCACCGATCTCACCGAGGAGCCCCCGGCCACGTGGGACGAGATGCTGGAGGCGGCCGACGAGCTGGAGGCCGCCGGCGAGCCCCACGTCATCTGGGAGCAGGGCCAGCGCTACGAGGGCCTGGTCGTGTGGTTCGCCGACCTGCTGGCCTCGGCCGGCGGCTCGATCCTGAACGACGACGGCACCGAGGTCAGCCTGGAGACCGAGCCCACCCGGCGGGCCCTCGAGGTCCTGCGCGACGTCAGCCGTTCGTCGCACGCCCCGCCGGCGCTGGCCACGGCCCAGGAGGACCAGGGCCGCCAGGGCTGGGAGACCGGCGACGCCGCCTTCATGATCAACTACGGCTTCGTCTGGCCCAGCGCCAACGAGCTGGCCCCCGACATCGCCGAGCAGATGGGGTGGGCCCCGTTCCCATCGGTCGAGCCCGACGTGCCCTCCACCATCGTGGCGGGCGGGTTCAACATCGGCATCGGCGCCTACGGCGACCACCCGGACCTGGCGGTCGAAGCCGCCACCTGCCTGGCCGACGAGGAGAACCAGACCCGCAACGCCCAGGACGCCGGGCTCCTCCCGGTCACCGAGGCGCTGTACGACGACCCCGAGGTCACCGAGGCCGAGAACGACGCCGGCATCAAGCTCTTCCCCTACGCGGCGGCCATGAAGGAGGCCCTCGACGGGGCCACGCTGCGGCCCCGCACGCCGTTCTACAACGACGTGTCGCTGGCCATCATCAGCATCCTGCACCCCACCGCCGACATCGACCCGGAGGCCGACGTGGACCGACTGCGCGACGCCATCGAGCAGGCGCTGAAGGGGGAGGGCCTCCTGTGACGGCGACGACGGCGCCCACGGCCGAGCGCCCGGAGAAGCCGGCGAAGGTGGCCCTGTCGGCCCGGGCCCGCTCCGAGCGGAAGCTGGGCTGGATGCTGTGCGCCCCCGCCGTCACCGTGATGCTGCTGGTCACCGGGTACCCCATCGCCTACGCCATCTGGCTCTCGACCCAGCGCTACGACCTCCGCTTCCCGGAGGACCGGGGCTTCGTCGGGGCCGACAACTACGCCGCCGTGCTGGGCAACTCGCTGTGGTGGCAGGACCTCGTCAACACGCTGGTGATCACGGTGGTCTCGGTCATCATCGAGCTCATCTTGGGCTTCGCCCTGGCCTTCGTGATGCACCGGGCCATCTTCGGCCGGGGCGGCGTCCGCTCGGCGATCCTGGTGCCCTACGGGATCATCACGGTCGTCGCCGCCTTCGCCTGGCGGTTCGCCTTCGACCCCACCACCGGCTTCGTCAACGGCCTGCTGGGCCTGGAGCAGAGCTGGTTCACCGAGCAGTGGAGCTCGTACCTCGTCATCATCCTGGCCGAGGTGTGGAAGACGACGCCGTTCATGTCGCTCCTGCTGCTGGCCGGGTTCACCCTGGTGCCCGACGACGTGGTCAACGCCGCCCGGGTCGACGGCGCCTCGACCACCTACCGGCTGCGCAAGGTGATCATCCCGCTGATGAAGCCAGCCATCCTCGTGGCCCTGCTCTTCCGCACCCTCGACGCCTTCCGGATCTTCGACTCGGTGTTCGTCATGACCCGGGGCGCCCAGAACACCGAGAACGTGTCGATCCTGGGCTACAAGACGCTCGTCTCCCGGCTGAACCTGGGTCTGGGCTCGGCGGTGTCGGTGCTGATCTTCGCCTGCGTGCTGATCATCGCCTTCCTGTTCGTCAAGGGCTTCGGCACCAACCTGGCCCAGCAGAGGGGAGAGGCCCCGTGAGCGAGCGCAGCGAGCGAGCCAGGGAGCACCGATGAGCCGTCCGGGGAACACGACGTCGACCCGCGACCGCATCTTCTGGGCGGCCGGCATCGTCATCGTCGTGCTCTACGCGCTGATCCCGGTGGCGTGGATCGTGACGCTGTCGCTCAAGCCGGCCGAGGACGTCACCGACGGCAGCTTCTGGCCCAAGAACCCGACGCTCGAGAACTACACGGGCGAGGGCGGCGTCTTCAAGGACGACCAGTTCAAGGCAGCCCTGGTCAACTCGATCGGCATCGCCCTCATCGCCACCGTCCTGGCCGTCGTGCTGGCCACCTTCGCCGCCTACGCCATCGTGCGGCTCGACTTCCCGGGCAAGACGCTCGTGATGTCGGGAGCGCTGGCCATCGCCATGTTCCCGCCGGTGTCGATCATCGGCCCGCTGTTCAATATGTGGCGCGACCTCCACCTGTTCGACACGTGGCTGGGCCTGATCATCCCGTACATGACCTTCACCCTCCCGTTGGCCATATGGACGCTGTCGGCGTTCTTCCGGGAGATCCCGTGGGACCTCGACAAGGCGGCCCGGATCGACGGGGCCACCCCGTTCCAGGCGTTCCGCAAGGTCATCGCCCCGCTGGCCGCCCCGGGCATGTTCACCTCGGCGATCCTCGTCTTCATCTTCGCCTGGAACGACTTCCTGTTCGCCACGTCGCTCACGTCGACCAACAAGGCCCGCACCGTCCCCGCCGCCATCACGTTCTTCACCGGCTCGTCGCAGTTCACGTTCCCGACCGGGCAGATCGCGGCGGCGTCGGTGCTCGTCACCATCCCCATCATCGTGATGGTCCTCATCTTCCAGCGCCGCATCGTGTCCGGGCTCACGTCCGGCGCGGTGAAGGGCTGAGGCCCGCCCAGGAGGCATCGCACCCATGGCCGAGATCGTCCTCGACAAGGTCAGCAAGCTCTACGGCGACGGCTTCCACGCCGTGAAGGAGGCCGACTTCACCATCGGCGACGGCGAGTTCTTCATCCTCGTCGGGCCGTCGGGCTGCGGGAAGTCGACGCTGCTCAACATGATCGTCGGGTTGGAGGACATCAGCTCGGGCGAGATGCGGGTCGACGGCGAGCGGGTCAACGACGTGGACCCCAAGGACCGCAACATGGCGATGGTCTTCCAGAGCTACGCCATCTACCCGCACCTCACCGTGCGCCAGAACATGGAGTTCCCGCTCAAGCTGCGGAAGGTCCCGGCGGACGAGATGCGGACCAAGGTGGAGGAGGCGGCCCGGCTGCTGGAGCTGACCGAGCACCTGGACCGCAAGCCCGGCAACCTCTCGGGCGGCCAGCGCCAGCGGGTGGCCATGGGGCGGGCCATCGTGCGCGAGCCGGCGGCGTTCCTGATGGACGAGCCGCTGTCGAACCTCGACGCCAAGCTGCGGGTCCAGATGCGGACCACGATCTCCAAGCTCCAGCAGCGGCTCGGCACCACCACCATCTACGTCACCCACGACCAGGTCGAGGCCATGACGCTCGGCGACCGGGTGGCCGTGCTGCGGCGGGGCGAGGTCCAGCAGGTCGACTCGCCCCGGATGCTCTACACCCACCCGGCCAACCTGTTCGTCGCCGGCTTCATCGGCTCGCCGTCGATGAACCTCCTGCCGGCCACGCTCGACGGGCACCGGCTCTCGCTGCCCATGGTCGAGCTCGACCTGCCGGCCCACGTCACCGATCGGCTCGAGTCCGGGGCCGGTGGCGAGGTCATCGCCGGCATCCGGCCCGAGAACTTCGAGGACGCCGCCCTCGTCGGCGATCAGGAGGCCCCCGGCGCCACCTTCACCGCCCACATGGACGTGATCGAGTGGCTGGGCTCGGAGCTGTTCGCCCACTTCGAGGTCGAGGGCTCCGCCGCCGACCAGCTCTCCGACCTGGCCGCCGACCTGGAGAAGGTGGCCATCGGGGTCAGCGACGAGGGTCGCTCCGAGGTCGTGGCCCGCCTCGACGTCCGCAGCGAGGCCCGTGAGCAGGCCGACCAGGAGCTGTGGATCGACGCCCGGGCCATCCACCTCTTCGACCCCGACTCCGGCCGCAGCCTCCTCGCCACCCCCGACACCGAGGTCGCCCCCTCCGCCGCCCCCGCCCTCACCAAGGACTGACCCCGCGAGCTTTGTGCGTCAGTTGCTCACCGATCGCAAGACGCGCACAAACCTCGCGTGGCGACGGGGGCCCTCAGGTGGCGGGCTCGGGCCAGGGGGCCTCGCCGCGGGTGATGGCGGCCACGTCGGCCAGGGTGCGGGCCTCGAGCAGGGTGCGCATCTGGCGGCCGGCATCGGCCCACACGGCCAGGAGGACGCACTGACCCTCGTGGTCGCAGGCGCCGTTCTGATGGGGCTCGCCGAAGTCGCCGACCACGATCGGGCCGTCGACGGCCGAGACGACCTGGGCCAGGGTGATCTCGCTGGGCTCGCGGGCCAGCACGTAGCCGCCCCCGACGCCCCGCTTCGACCGCACCAGCCCGGCGCCCTTGAGGGCCAGGAGGATCTGCTCCAGGTAGGGCTGGGGCAGGCCGGTGCGCTCGGCGATGTCCCGCACCGAGGTCGGCACCTCCTCCGGGTGGAGGGTCAGCGACAACAGGGCGCGACAGGCGTAGTCACCGCGGGTCGAGACCTTCACCCTCGGGATCCTACGGGGTGGCCCGACGTGGGGGACGAGGGCTACCGAACCGCGGGCGGAGGCCGATAGGGTCGCGGCTCTCCCGGGTGGTCCGGGGCGACGGAAGGGTCCACTCCGTGGGTGATTCTCCACTGATCCCGGACTACGGCGGCGCGTGCATCGCCAGCCTGGTCCCGGCGCTGCTCGAGCCCGCGGACGTGGCGCCGGCCTGGCTGCCGGGCGCCGCCGTCCAGGCCGGCCAGGGGGTGCGGCTCGTGGTGGTCGGGC
>JACZCZ010001056.1_pt1 | contig 11399 bp, 12 predicted proteins | sample 8641811 | NCBI WGS metagenome assembly JACZCZ01 (sample SAMN15324610, study PRJNA640507) | soil metagenome | isolation source: intercropping peanut in the first line | place: China: Luxin town, Laibin City, Guangxi Province | collected 2019-07-25 | depth 10cm m | reverse complement strand
GCCTTTCTTCATGGCTCAATGAAACGTGATCGCCGGGCTCGTCATGTAAGCCCGTCACGCCAATCAGGCATCGTCGCCGTCTGACAAGATCGAAAACTTTCCCCAGCATTCAAACACTTGCCGAAAGCGGGACAGGCGTCGCGCCGGTTGAAGCCGCCCCGTCGATGGAATATCTCTGGAAACATGCCCAGCAACGCCCGCTCCATCGCCTCGCTGACCATCTCCTTCGGCCTGGTCGCGATCCCCGTCAAACTCTATTCCGCCACGATTTCGAGCGAGCGCATCTCGTTCAATCTGCTGCGCCAGAAAGACGGCTCGCGCGTCAAGCAGCAGTACGTCGCGGTCAACGACGGGCAACTCGTGGAACGCTCCGAGATGACCAAGGGCTACGAATTCGCCAAAGGCCAGTACGTGATGTTCTCGCCCGAAGAGCTCAAGGCGCTCGAAGACACCACCACGCACACCATCGACATCACGCAGTTCGTGCCGCTCGAGTCGGTGGATCCTGTCTACTTCGCGGGCACTTACTACCTGGCGCCCGACAAGGGCGGTGCGAAACCGTATTCGCTGCTATCCACGGCGCTCAAGAAGGCCAGGCAGTGCGCGGTAGGCAGATGGATCTCGCGCGGCAAGGAACACATCGTCATCCTGCGCCCCATGGACGAGGGGCTCGCCATGCATCAACTGCACTTCAAGGCCGAAGTGCGCGCGATCAAGGACCTGGGTGTGGAGGCAGCGCCGGTGTCGGACGCGGAGCTCAAGCTCGCGAACCAGCTCATCGACCAGCTCGCCGCCAAGCGGTTCGATCCGAACGAATACGTTGACGAACACCGCACGAGAGTGGAGGCTGCGATCCAGCGGAAGGTGGAGGGCAAGGAAGTGTCGTTCGCCGAACCGCCCTCGGCCGAAGGCCCGTCCAACGTGGTCGACCTCATGGAAGTGCTGAAGGCGAGCCTGAACGCGCGCGGCGGCAAGTCCGAAGCGCGCGAACGCAAGGCGCCGAAGAAGGCGCCGGCAGCGGCCGAAGCGGCCTCGTCCAGAAAGTCCAGACGGTGAAATGCAGGAATACTCGCTGGCAGATCTCAAGAGACTCTTCGGTCTCCCCCCGGCGCTCATCCGCAAGCTGAGCCAGGCCGGGTTCATCACCCCGCCGAAGGCTCGCGGCAAGTCTCACTACTCGTTTCAGGATCTGCTGGTGCTGCGCGTGGCGGGCGCGCTCAAGGCCGCGAAGATTTCCACGCCGAAGATCGCGAAGGCGCTGGAGCAGATTCGCAGTGCGTTGCCTTCCGGACGGCTGCCTGCCATTGCGCTGGCGGCCTCCGGCAAGGATCTCGCGGTGCGCGAAGGCTCGCGCGAATGGGAAGCTTCCGGCCAATACGCGCTGCCGCTGATGCCAAGAGCCGGGCCGGGGCAGGTGGCCGAACTCAGGCGCACGCCCGAAGTGCCGGCGGCCGCGGTGGCGCATGAACACTACGAGCGCGGACACCTGTTGGAGGACACGGACGTCGGCGCCGCTCGCGCGGCCTATCTCGCCGCATTGAGCGTGCAGGAGGATCATCTCGAAGCGAGGATCAACCTCGGGCGCCTGCTGCATCTGGCAGGGCAGCTCAACGAAGCGGAGAAGTTGTACCGGCAGGCGAAATCCTCCAGCGCGGTGTTGTCGTTCAACCTCGCCACGCTGCTGGAGGACCTCGAGCGCGAAGAGGAAGCCGTGGCGGCGTATCGCGAGGCGCTGGCGCTGGATCCGCTGCTCTGCGACGCCCACTTCAACCTGTCACGCCTGCATGAGAAGGCCAACCGGCCGCGCGAGGCCCTCAAACATCTGTTGGCGTACAAGCGGCACATCGCGCGTTACGGCGAGTGACGGCAAGTCGCAGGGCGCGGCGTTCGCGCTCGACGGCAGTGCGCGCAGGTCAGGAGACCTGGCATCGCGGTTGAGGGGGTGACGTCGCCCACCCGCCTGGAGCGCTGCGCCCAGGGACGACCTCACTTGCCGTTGAAGGCCCGTTTCAGCCTGGCGATATCGAACTTCACCTGCCGCTGCATCTCCGCCGCCACCAGCCCGGCCTTCTTGCGGTTCTTGTCCGCCATCATTTCCATGAGCGCCGTAGGGACGATCTGCCAGCGCACGCCGAACTTGTCGCGGATCCAGCCGCAGGCGATGGCCCTGCCGCCGTTCTTGAGGATGGCGTTCCAGTAACCATCCACCTCCTTCTGCGTGCGGCAATACACGCCGAACGAAATGGAGTCGTTGAACTCGTCGTGCTTGCCGGCGCTCATGGCGAAGAACGCCTGGCCGAACAACCGGAACTCGACGCAGTCCACCGCGCTACCCGCGAGCTTCCACGTGCGCACGATTTTCGAACGGGGAAATATGCGGGTGTAGAAACGCGCGGCTTCGCGCGCTTCCTTGACATACCAGAGATGAGGCACGAATCCGGTGACGGCACGGGGCATGGACAGCTCCTTCTGACAGTGAGTCGCCGATTCTCGACGAGAACCGGCGCCAATCGCCAGCTGTCGAAATCGACAGCGGCCGATCGGCTACCTGGTGTCCCGAGAAGGAGCCACGCATGAACCCCACGATCACGGCATTCGAGAAGTCCCCCGACCGCGGCCAGGGGCTCGCGCGCGACATGCGCGTGCGCTGGGCACTCGAAGAAGTGGGGCAGCCCTACGAAGTGCGGCTGCTTTCCTTTGCCGAGATGAAGCAGTCGGCGCACCTGGCGATTCATCCCTTCGGGCAGATTCCCACGTACGAGCAAGACGGTCTTGCGTTGTTCGAGACAGGCGCCATCGTGTTCCACATCGCGGAGCAAGGCGCCGGCCTGTTGCCGAAAGATGCCCGGGCGCGCGCCCGGGCCGTCTCGTGGATGTTCGCCGCGCTCAACACCATCGAACTACCCGTGCTCGAGCTCACCTACGCGAAATTCCAGGAGGGCGACCAGCCCTGGTTCGAGCAACGCCAGCGCATGGTGAAAGATCGCGTGCGCGTGCGGCTGGCGCAGCTTTCGCGATGGCTGGGCAAATCCGAGTGGCTGGACGGTGAGTTCAGCGCGGGCGACCTGCTCATGGTGACGGTGCTGATGCGCTTGAAATCCACGGGGTTGGTCGAGGAGTTCGCGAACCTCGCGTCCTATGTCGCACGAGGGCAGGCGCGCGCCGCATACAAACCCGCGTTCGCTGCGCAGCGGGCGGTTTTCAAAGCCGCGGGTTGAGCGCGGCGACGTTTGGGACGGGACGTCGGACGGCTTGAAAATTCCGCCCGGGCTTCCACACTTCGCGCTCAGCACTTCAAGTGAGCCGCCATGACCCGCACCCAGCGCCTTGCCTTGCCCCTGCTGCTCTGCAGCCTGACCCTCTCCGCCGCGTTCTGGGCCGTGAGCTGCACGCAGAAGGCGGACGCGGCGCCTCGTCCCATCACGCCACGCGGGGAGCTGACGGCGGAGGAGCTGTCGAACATCGAGGTTTTCGAGACCTGGCGTGGCTCGGTGGTGTTCATCGCCACCAGCAACCGCGTGGTGGATTTCTGGACCCGCGACGTCATGAGCGTGCCCAGTGGCACGGGCTCGGGCTTTCTCTGGGATGCGGAAGGGCATGTCATCACCAACCTGCATGTCATCGCGGATGCCGCGAGCGCCACCGTGAAGCTGGCGGATGGGCGTGACTATCCGGCCACGCTGGTCGGTGTGAGCCAGGCGCACGATATCGCGGTGCTCAGGATTTCGCCCACCGGTAAGGCGCTGGTGCCCGTGGCGGTCGGTACCAGCGACGACCTGCGCGTGGGACAGAAGGTGTTCGCCATCGGCAATCCCTTCGGCCTCGACTGGACGCTGACCACCGGCATCGTCTCGGCGCTGGACCGTTCGCTGGACAACGATCGCGGCGTGATCCGCCACCTGATCCAGACCGATGCGGCCATCAACCCCGGCAATTCCGGCGGGCCGCTGCTCGACAGTGCGGGGCGGCTCATCGGCATCAACACGGCTATCTACAGCCCCTCGGGCGCGAGCGCGGGGGTGGGGTTCGCGGTGCCCGTGGATACCGTGAACCGCGTGGTGCCGCAGATCATCGCGCATGGCCACTATTCGCCGCCCACGCTCGACATCGAGACCGATGACATCCTGAGCAGGGCCGTGGCACGCGAGCTGGGCGTCAGCGGCGTGGCCGTGTTGCGCGGCGCGGCGCCGTTCCGCGGGGCGCGCATGGGCGCGCGGAATCTCGTGGTGCCGGGCGACGTGATCCTTTCGGTGGAAGGAAAGCCGGTGACCACCTCGGCGGAACTCGCGGCCTTCCTCGATGATTTCAAGGTGGGCCAGGAAGTGCAGGTCGACGTGTGGCGCGAGGGCAAGAAGGTGCGCCTCGCCGCCACACTGAAGGCCGAGTGAACTACCGCCGCGTCTTCGCCAGCGCGCCCGACACGACTGCGGGATGCCACTTGCGGCTTTCGCTGTAGGCAGGCGCGTGCTCCTGCAGGCGCGGCGTGGGTTCGGCGAGCAGATAGCGATCACCCAGCCAGGACAACGCGCCCTGCAGCGCGGGGCGGTAGTCGTGCACCGGGAACGATACGTTCAGGTCCTTGCGTTTCATGTGGCCTCCATCGGGTCCGCGGGTCTCGTCGCTCACGACACGTGAGTCACCTGGCGACGCCCCATGGTTCGACTATGCGGATTGCGCCATGAACGCTGGCTGAAGAGTGCCCTAGGGCTCGCGCACCGGCCGGAAGCCGATCATGCGATGGGCCTGGAACGACGGCCACGCCATGGAACGCGCGGTCGCGCGTAGTTCGAAAGCTTCGACGAAGAAGCTGCCTCCGCGCACCACGCGGAACGCGCCGGCGGCGGGACCTTTCGGATTCTTGCGCGGTGACACGGCGTAGTAGTCGCGGTCGTACCAGTCCTGCGTCCACTCCATGAGATTGCCCGCCATGTCGAACGCGCCGTAGGGCGATGCGCCCGCGGTCAGCGAGCCGACCGGCATCACGGTGTCGAAGGTCTGCGCGTACACGAAGTTGGCCTGGGTGCGGTCGATGGAATTGCCGAAGGGGTAGCGACGACCGTCGGTGCCGCGCGCGGCCTTTTCCCACTCCGCCTCGGTAGGCAGGCGGTAACGCTTGCCGGTCTTCGCGCTCAGCCAGGCGCAATACGCCGTGGCCGCGTCCCAGTTCACGCCGATCACCGGGTAGTCGTCGGAGCCGGGGGTCGCGCCGCCGTGGTTGTTAGGCTGCGTCCAGTAGGGGATCTGCTCGCGCGGGACCACGAGCCCATTGGGCCAGAATTTCACGTCGTCATAACCCGCATCGTCACGGAATCTCTGCCACTCGCGGTTGGTGACTTCGAACCTGGAAATGTAGAAGGCGTCGAGCTCGACCACATGCGCGGGCTGTTCGCGCCCCAGCCCATCGCCAAAGGCGTCGCCCATGGTGAAGCTGCCGGCGGGCACGAAGACGTAGTCGCCATGGCCGTCGTTGATGGGGGCCGCGGAGGAGAGTGCCGATTTCTTCGCCGGAGCGATGGTCTTTGCGGCAGCGACGCTGCGCGCACGCGCGCCAACCGATGCGTTGGCTGACGTGTCGGCCGACGCGCCCGCCGGTGCCAGGAACCCACTGCCCTGGAGAAACCCCCGCAGCCTCGACATCCAGTCGCCGAACTCCGAACTGCCGATGCCACTGCCGAACCCGTGTCGCCCGCGTTGATACACATGCAGCTCCGCGACCGCGCCGGCTTTCGTGAGGTCCGCGAACAATTGCGCGTTGGCCAGCGAAGGCCCCTGGTCCGCCGCGGCCGACAACAGGAAGGTGGGTGGATAGTCCGCGAGCGACTCGCCTTCGCTCGCGCGTCCGGCGCCGTAGATGAGTCCGGCCCAGTCCGGACGTGAGCTCACGCGTTCGATCGAATCCGCGGCGGCGGCTTCGCCGCGGTCCGATGCGGCCACCACGGCCCGCGCCAGGCTGCCGCCCGCGGAAAACCCGATGAAGCCGACCTTCGCGGGGTCGAGGCCCCACTTCCTCGCGTTCGCGCGTACCAGTCGCATGGCACGCTCGCCGTCGCGCGTGCGCGCCTCATTGTCGTAGCGCGACAACCGATAGGTGAGCACGAAGGCCGTGACACCCCAGTCGTTGAGCACCTCCGCGACGTCGGCGCCCTCGCTGCCATACATCATCATGATGTTGCCGCCGCCCGGCGCCACGATGACGGCATTGCCATTGGCCTTGCCGCGTGCCGCGAATACCGTGAGGAAGGGCGCGTCCAGCGGACCGTTGCCCTTGGCGCCGGGCACCTGGCCCGCCTCCCACAGCGGAATGTTTTGATAGGGAGTGAGCTCCGCGCTCGTGGCGGTGGCGACGAAGCAGACGATGACGGCGGCGAGCAGGTGTCTCATCGCACCGATTGAAACCCAAACAACCGGCGGCCGGAAGCCTCATGACGGAAACGCGCGCGCGACGCGTCATGGCGGTACTCTGCGGGCATGACCCTTGCCGACCGCATCCAGCTGGTTCCCGTCACCGACACCGCGCAACTGGACGAAGTCGCGTCCATGGCCCGCGAGGTCTGGGATGAGTACTACGTCCCCATCATCGGTCGGGCGCAGGTGGACTACATGGTGGCGAAGTTCCAGACGGCCGAAGCCATGCAGTCGCAGATCGATTCGGGTTACGAGTACTTTCAGATCCGACAAGGCGGCACGAACGTGGGTTATGCCGCGATCCGTCACGACGCGACCGAGGCGCGGGTGTTCATCAGCAAACTGTATCTGCTCGCGGCGCATCGCAAGTCCGGTGCGGGCCGGAAGGCGCTCGAGGTCATCGAAGGCATGGCGCGCGAGCGTGGGGCGACGCATCTCTGGCTCACGGTGAACAAGGGGAATCCATCGGTGCGCGCGTATGAGCGGCTGGGATTTCACATCGCCGAAGCCCTGGTCATGGATATCGGCGGCGGGTATGTCATGGATGACTACCGGATGGAAAAGCCTGTCGCGCGCTGAGCTGGCAGTGCCCTAGTCGAAGCTCACCAGCGCGTTCGGCGCCGGCCGCTCCCGTTTTCCCTGCCACTCGATCTCGAAGGGCAGGCCTTCACCCGCCAGCGGCGAGGCGCTGTCCGCCACGTGGAAATGCAGATGCGGCTCGGTGGAATCACCGGTGAAGCCCAGCGCAGCGATCACCTGTCCGCGCCGCACGCGCTCGCCTTGCTTCACGCGGATGCTGCCAGGGGCGAGATGCTCGTACACCGCGAAGCGGCCGTCGCCGAGATCGAGCGCGACGTAGTTGCCGGCCTTGTCGTCGAGGGCGTGTCGGGGCGCGGTCGAGAGGCGGTCGCTTTCGGCGATGTCATCGCGAACGGCGGCGACACGCGCATGGGCGACGGCCAGCACGTCCGCGCCATAACCCAGCGAATTCCTGACCACATCGGCATCGCCGCGCGCCGATCGGCCTTGCTCGTCCTTGCGAACCCAGTCGATGGCGAAACGCCCCGGCAATCTCGCGCGCCCCTCGAGCGTGTAGAACACGCGGCGATGGCCGCGCGGCCACTCCCACTCGTACACGGCCGCCCACGGGCCGCCGCGCAACGGCGGACCCAACACGAGACGCGCCCTTGCGCGTACCCCGACCTCACCACCAATGGCGTCGGCGCCATCACCGGTCTCGTTTTCGAAGTGAACACGATGCCGCAGCCGGCGAGTGGTTTGCCCGACCGGTAGCTCCACATAAAGGATGGCGCGCTCGCCAGGCTGCACGGGCTGAAGCACGGTCCGGCTCACCGCCGCGATGGCCAATCGTTTCGCGAGTTCGTCGCCGCCGAATGATTCGAGCACCACCGATTCATCCAACAACACGTCGACGCGAGTGAGCCGCAGTGCCTCTCGCGCGAAGTTTGTCAGGTGAAGCTCGTAGACCAGCCAGTCACGGCCCTCGATGGCCACGGGAGCGGGCGGCGTCGGCACGGCGAGCTCGAAGGATTCGCGCGCGGCACTCCGTGCGGGTGAAGCGGCCACCAACAACCCCGCCATGACGGCCGCGACGTGTAGATGAAAAAATCGCACCGCGCGTCAATCCCTCGGGTTATCGCATACTCGTCGTCGAAATCATGACACATCCCGCCAGGAGCCAGGAGCACGCATGCTGGAGTCCGTATACGGTCGTCGAAATTTTCTGCGCGGCGCCGCCGCGCTCGCGTCGCTGGGCGCGGCCGGCATGAGCCTGGCGAACGCGGCGACGCCGCGTTATCGCATGGGCCTGCAGCTCTACACGGTGCGCGAGCCGATGGCCCAGGATGCGGTGGGCACGTTGAAACAGGCCGCTGCGCTGGGCTACCGCAACTTCGAGACCTACGGCTTCGAGCCCGATGCCGTGAAGTATTACCGGATGCCGGCGCGCGACTTCCGCCAGGTGCTCGACGACCTGGGCCTCGCGACCACGACCGGCCACTACGATCTTCATCTCCATCTCGCGAAGCCGGCGGCGGCCATGACGGCGTACGTCGACCGCTGCATCGAAGGCGCGCTGGCCCTGGGCCAGAAATACATCACCTGGGCCTGGCTCGATCCGCAGTCGCGCGACCTCGACTCGTTCAGGCTGGTGGCCGAAAGATTGAACCTCATCGGCGCGCAGGCGGCGAAGGCCGGGCTCGCGGTGGCGTATCACAACCACGACTTCGAGTTCATTCCGCACGGCGGCGAGATCGGTTACGACATCATCCTGCGCGAGACCGACCCGAGGCTGGTCAAGCTGCAGCTCGACCTGTTCTGGGTGGCGCATTCCTCGGCGCGCACGCCGCAGGAGTTGTTCCAGCTGCAGCCGGGCCGATTCGTGATGTGGCACATCAAGGACATGGACAAGGCCAGGCGTTACACCGAGCTCGGCAACGGCGTGATCGACTTCACGCGCATCCTGCCGCAGGCGCCGCTTGCGGGACTCGAGGAATATTTCGTGGAGCAGGGCGACAACTTCGCCGAGAGCCCGATGCAGAGCATCGCGGTCAGCGCGCGCTACGTCCGCAAATTCCTGCAGTAGCGAAGCCCGGCAGATGTGAAAACCGTCACCGACTCGACGGTGGTGGCGGTTTAACTTTGCGTCTCCCCGGTCTTTCGAGTGCGCTCAGTGAAACCCGTAGCCGCCACACTTCTTTCGCTGATCGCCGCGTGCTCATTCACGATGCAGGCCGCACGGGCCTCGGATTACCTCGAGCGTGCCGACGTGCGTTCCTTCATCGACACCATGCGCACCGAGCATGGCATCGACGAATCGGATCTCGAGCGCGTACTGGGCGCCGTGCGTTTTCAGCCGACGGTGGTGCGGCTGCTCGGCCCGATGCCGAGCTCGGCACCCTCCGCGGCGCGCTCTTATGCGAATTACCGTGCCAAGTTCCTGACCCCGGCGCTGATCTCGGCCGGCACGCGCTTCTGGCAGCTTCACGCCGATGACCTGCGCCGCGCCGAAGAGGAGTTCGGCGTTCCGGCCGAGGTGATCCTCGGCATCCTGGGCGTCGAGACGAACTACGGGCGAAACACGGGTTCGTTCCGCGCCGTCGATGCGCTGGCGACCATCGCCTTCGATGGCCACCGCCGCCAGGATTTCTTCCGCGACGAATTGAAGGAACTGCTGCTGCTGGCGCGTGACAAGGGCATCGACCCGCTGCAGATCAAGGGCTCGTATGCCGGCGCGGTGGGCCTGCCGCAGTTCATGCCGTCGAGCTACCGCAAGTACGCGGTCGACTACGACCGTGACGGCGCCATCGATCTGCGTGGCAGCCCCGCCGATGCCATCGGCAGCGTCGCGAACTACATCAAGGCTTTCGGCTGGATCCCAGGCCAGCCGGCCAAGGCGCCGGTGCGCCTGCTGCCCGGCAGCGCGCCGGACCTGGTCAGCGGACTGGAGCGCGTGCACGACGTGCTGGAAGTGCAGGGCAAGGGCGTGGTGTTCTCGGGCTCTGAGCCGCCGTCGGGCCCTTGTTCGATTTTTGAACTGCCGACGCCGGGCAAGGCGTCGAAGTTCTTCGCGGGCTTCACCAATTTCGAAGTGATCACGCGTTACAACCGCTCGACGTTCTACGCCTCGGCGGTGCTCGAGCTCGGCGCCGCGATCCGGAAAGCCAGCGACGAGGCTCTCCGCGCGAACGCGCCGGGCACGAGCGTCGCTGCACGCTAGTCTGCAGCCGGGCGAGGTAGCTAGAGCCGGATCCCGGTCGCACGCCCGATCCGTCCCTCGACCTGTTAAGCTCGTGGCATGAACGAACGTGTGACGCCGGACGGCCGGTATTTCGTGGTCGGCGGCCGCCTTTGGCGGCGTACCAACCCGGGCTTGTCCGCCGAAAGGCGCGAGACGCTGGTGCGCGAGCTCATGAACGCACGCCGGGCGGTCAAGGCCGCATTGAAGTCGGGCAATGCCGAAGAATTGCAGTTGGCACGAAAGGCCGTGGACGCCGCGAAGACCGCGCTCGGCGAACGCGGGCCGGTGTGGTGGACCGACGGCGCGCCGGATCTCAACCGCCACAAGGTGGCGGGCAGCCCGTACGCAGAGTGGTGGGCCGCCAACCGTTCCTGAGGTCAGCGCACCTCTGCAGCGCCGCCGCGCAGCCCTTCCATGTCCCGCATCGGCGGCGCGCCGAACATGCGCGCGTACTCGCGGCTGAACTGCGACACGCTCTGATATCCCACGCGATACGCCGCGCTCTGCGCATCCGCTTTCTCCGCGAGCAGGATGTGCCGCGCCTCCGTCAGGCGCAGCCGCTTCTGATACTGCACCGGGCTCATGGCCGTCACCGCCTTGAAGTGCTGGTGAAACGAAGAAGGACTCATGTTCGCCAGGGACGCGAGCTCCTCCACGCGGATGGGCTCGGAAATCTTCGTCTTGATGCGCCGGATGATCTGGCCGATCTTGTGCGTGTTGCTGCCGGCGATGGCCATCTGCGCGATGGCGCCGCCATAGGGACTGCTGAGCAGCCGGTAGTGGAACTCGCGCAGCACCAGCGGCGCGATGACCGGGATGTCGCGCGGCGTGTCGAGCAGGCGCGCCAATCGCAGCACGGCTTCGAGCATTCCCGCGTCGGTGTCGCCGACGAACAGTCCGCGAGAAGTCTCGCCCCGCGACCAGCCCGCATCACCCGACTGCGAAACGAGATCGGAGATCTGCCGCGCGTCGAGGTCGATGGCCACGCATAGATAGGGCGATGCGCGACTGGCTTCGATGACCTGGCCGGTGAGCGGCAGGTCCACCGAGACGGCGAGGAACTGCGGCGGCGAGTAGCGATAGATCTCCTCCTCCAACAACACTTGTTTGGTGCCCTGGACGATCACGCACACGCAGGGCTGGTACACCGTCGGCAGCTGCAGGTGCGGCTCGGACAGATGGATGCAATGGACGCCGCCGATGGCGGTCGGGTGCATGCCATCACCGTTGGAGT
>JACZCZ010007155.1_pt1 | contig 11408 bp, 3 predicted proteins | sample 8641811 | NCBI WGS metagenome assembly JACZCZ01 (sample SAMN15324610, study PRJNA640507) | soil metagenome | isolation source: intercropping peanut in the first line | place: China: Luxin town, Laibin City, Guangxi Province | collected 2019-07-25 | depth 10cm m | reverse complement strand
CAGCGCGCGTCGTACTCGCCACCCATGCCGTACTCGGGCGCCATGTACTCGACCTTGCCGCGCACCACACCCGCAGCCGTCGCGCGCGCTTGCCCCGCCGCCTTTGCCACGCCGAAGTCGGTCAGCTTCAAGTCGCCATTGACGCTGACCAGGATGTTTCCGGGCGACAGGTCACGATGAAAGATGCCGCGCTGTCCCGCCAGGTTCGGCGCGTTGTGCGCGTAGTCCAGGGCCGCGCTCAGCTCCACGCCGATGTGCACCACGAGGTCTGCCGGCAGACCACGCATGCCTTCTGGCAACGCGTCCAGCAAGCGATGCAGATCCATTCCATCCACGAGCTCGAGCGCCAGGTAGTGCTGGTCATGATCGGTGCCGAAGTCGATCACTTGCACGATGTTGCTGTGACGCAGGCTCGCCGTGTTGCGCGCCTCTTCGAGGAACAGACGCACCATGTTTGGATCACGCGCGAGCTCCGGAAGGATGCGCTTGAGACACACGCGCTGCTCGAAGCCCGCCGGACCGTGACGCACCGCGACGAACGTTTCCGCCATACCACCGCGGCCCAATTGGTGATCGAGCTCGAACGGACCGACATGCGGTCGATCGGAAGTGGAGAAGGCCTGTCCGGTGACGTTGCTCACGACGGTGGACAGCTTAGCGCACCCCCTGACCGTTCCGCAGGGTGAGGCCAGGTGTGCGAGCTAGGTCTGCGAAGGAAACACGCGCATCGTTTGATGCACGCTGAAGCGCTCGAACACGCCGTGAACCACGAATGGATCGGCCTCGGCGACCGCCTGTGCTGCCGCCAAGCTCTCCGCGCTGAACACCACCACGGAGCCGAACGGAACGCCTTTGTCGTCGAGCAACGGTCCCGCGTGATGCAGCCGACCGGCGCGCTCCAACACGGCAAGGTGATCGAGATGCACGGGACGGTGCTGCATGCGCAGTGGCAGCGCACCGGGCTTGTCATAGGCGATCAACACAAACGGCAGCATGGTCATCGCAACGTGCGTCCTTCTCGCGGGGTTACTGGAACAAGTAGCTGCTGAGACCGAAGACCCGCGACAGCTCGATCAGGTACTCGAGGTATGACTCGTCGCGCTCGATCGACAAGCGCAGCGTACGCAGGCGGCTTGCCTGCGCTGGCGTACGGTCCTGCTCCGCGATCGCGGTCAGCGCGCGCGCTTCTTCCTGTCGATCGTAGAGACCGGTCAAGAGCCGGTAGGTGATCTGCTGCTCTGGACGGTTCTGGCTGAGCGTCGGGCTGATCTGCACCGCCACATAGGACGTGTGCACGCGATCCGAGTCGTACACGACGTAATCGGGCTCCGTGCATCCGCTCTCACCGTATCCGCACGTCGGAGAACCGTCGTCGCGCGTGGTCGGGATGTCGTAGCCATCGCCGCTGCCGAGCTTAAACACCAACATGCGCTGTTCGAACGACGTGTCGTAGTACACGGGGAAGTTCGCCAGCGCTTGGATCGTGGCCCAGTCGCGCAGAACCTCGGTGTCCGAGCCGTCGATCGCCGGCTCTGGATAGGTCTCGTCTTGGCTGCCGCGATCGAGCGCGCGGTACAAGCTCAAGTAGCGCACCGTCGGCGAGCCATCGTCATCCAGCGCCACGCGCGGCGCGTACCAGCGCGGGTTGCGCAACACCAGGCCACCAAATAGCTCGGTGACCTCGGTCTCGAACGCATCGAAGAAGTTCACGTAGTAGCGCTCGTCGAGGGTGAAGCTCAGATCCCAGTTGCGACGTGCCAAGGCTTCGATCGCGTAGAACTTGTCGAGGAACGTGCCCGCACGCTCCAAACGGAAGAACCCGTTGAGCCCATCTTGGTACGCGGACCACAGGTAGAAGCCCTGCCCTGGCATCAAGCCGAAGTCGCCGCCGCCGTGCGCAGGATCGTCACTAACCTTGCGATAGACGTTGGCATCGGCGTCGAGCTGGTAAGAACCGACGTCCGGCAAGCCGATGATCTCCGCGTACCAGTTCATCGCGTCGATCGAAGCCAGTAGCTGATCGTTGTAGCCAAGCGGACCGAAGTTGGTGCGGAAGTCGGCCTCGTAGTTTCGGCGGAACCACAGGTGCTGGAAGATTTTCACCGTGTCGACGATGTCGCTGTAGCTGCCGGCTTCGGTCGGACCGTTGCGCCGGAAGTTGCGGAAGTACGTCTGCGGATAGCGATCGTGCCAACGCCCGCGGAAGTGCTCGACGACTTCCTGGAACGATTCGCCGGCGTCGGTCGGTGTGCACCACGAGAGATCGCTCGTGCGGTTGTCGTGACAGTAGAGGTACTCGACGGGCGTGAACGCCGGTTCTTGATTGCTTGAGCGGTATGCGACGCCTTCCATGTAGTCACGGAAGTCATCGTGGAAGTTGCTGCACAGACAATGCCGATCATCGCCGTCACACGAGGTCGGTCGTCCACCGTCACGCGCGTTGCTGACGCAGCGTTGGAAGATCGGCTGACGTGCGGTGGTCTCGGCCGCCGCGTCATTGGGGCAGTCGCTATCCACCTTGCAGCTTTCACCGCCGCGGTAATACGACCACACCACGCGTCGCGCTTGATCGCTCTTGATGAGCCCACGTAAAGATCGCGTCGGGTGATTCTCTGGCTCGGCCACGTCGCCGCCGACGAACGCTTCCGCCCCGTTGAAGTAGTTGAAGATGGCGGCGGCGTGATCGTAGCGACCGAGGCCCGAGTACATCGAGGTGTCGCCGTCGTAGTCCATGATCGACGCCGACATGGTGTTGCCGAGGCCCAGCTCCAGACGCTGTTCGCGAGCTTCTCGCAGATCGCTCGCCCAGCGTGCCGCCTCTTCGCCCGTGACCGGACCGTTGCCGTCGCCGCCGAGGGAAGGGTCGTCGTAGTCGGTGTAGGTCGGCAACGGGATGCGACGCGCGATGCTGTAGTAGCCGTCGTGGTAGTTGTTGCGGTCGAGGCTGCCAGCAAAGTTGTGACGCAAGCCCAAGCTGTGGCCGAGCTCATGCAGCATGATGCCGCGGAAGAACACCTGCTGCATGCGCACCGATCCCTCGGCCAGGGATCGATCGGCGAGCTGAATCGCCCAGTAGCGTGAGTAGCGCGCGTTGAAGAGCGCCTCGTCCATGCGGCAGACGTTGTGATTCGCCAGGTGATGCTCACGCTCACGCGCGGCTTGTGCGGTCACCACATGATCAGCGCGGAACGGGGAGATGCGGTCGAGCGCCGCGTCATCCGTCACGTCGATGGCGCCCTCGGTCCCCGGGTCGATCGCGCTGACCAACTGGGCTTCCTGCGGCGTGTTGGCCAACGTCAGCATGCGATCCGAGTAGATGCGTGCGCGCCCTTCCGCACCGCGCAGCTGTTCCACGCGCGGAGCGATGCGATCGATCCGATTGCGCAGGTCCTCCAGCACATCCGAGCTGGAGGCAGGGCGAGCCGGATCCATCGGGTCGTAGCCTTCACCGAACGATGGAGCGATCGACACCGGATGCTCGACCTTACCCAACCGCGCGTAGTAGCCACGCACGTGCTCGCCGCTGAAGTACTGGTCCTCGGGTGTGTCGCCGCGCAGGACTGGATACAGCTGCGAGACCTGGGTCGCGATGAACTCCAGCGACTGCCCCGCGATGTTGGCGTTCGAGACGATCAGCTCGCCGCTGATCGGATCACTCAACGGCTGCGCTACGCCACTGAAGCCAGCGCCACCATGGGCCACATGGTTCAAGAACTGATAGCGCAGATCGCCAAGCTCTTGGCACGGTGCGCTGGGATCGACGTCACAGGCGTTGGCGCGCAGGAGCAACATGCACTCGCTGCCGACGAAGTGCAGGTCGTACACGTTGGCTTCGTAGTCGTCGTACGCATCCGGAGCCGCCAGATCGGCTGGACCTTCGACGAAGCAGTCATAGGGATTGATCACACCGCGCGCGCGTGCGTCAGCAGGCGATTCGAACGGATCGTACTTGTAGGGACACGTGCCGCTGTCCGCGGCCGGCGAACCGCAGAAGCAGTAGCCGGTCGGGTTCTCGGTTTGACACTGGACACGGACCGAGCTCCGCACGTTGATCGTGCATGTGCCGTTGGCGAGCACGCCCTCGGCATCCGCGCAGATGCGCTGGTCATCGTCGGTACACGCGCCCATCGGTCCCGTGCACACGCGCTGCTCGATCGAGGGCCGACCTTGGGCTGCGCGCCGTCCCGCCATCAACGGCTCATTCCACTCACCGATCGCCGCGAACGCGCTGCGCACCAGATGACGCGGGAACTGCTTTGACAGCCAGTAGCTCACCGGGCGCATCTGCCGCGCGCGAAGCGGCACCGTGCAACGCTTGGCGGCCACGTCGCATACCGATCCACTGGCCGCACGCAAGCCGCCCTCGCAGTCGTCGTCACCGGGATCGCAGGTGACGTAACGGCGATCGCATTGCCAATCCGCGACGCACGTCTGGTCTTGCAGTGACTGCGCGTAGAAGTTGTGGCGTGAGCGGTAGAAGGTGAGGAAATCGGTCTCACCGAGATCGTCGGTCAAGCCGCCGGTGCAGAGCTCGCGATCGACGTCGCAGACGCCGCCCTCGCCACAGTCGCTGTCTTCGAGGCAATGGATCGCCAGCGACGCCAGGTCGCGCCCGCCGCGCGCGTAGGTCGACTGATGCGAGCGGAAGATGCCGAATCGATCGAACTCCTGGTGGCTCGACGTCTCCACGGCGTATTGGTGCTGCGGTGGCACGCGCAAGAACGAGTTGCGCAAGGTGACGTTGACCGACGAGCAGTTGCCGCACGAGCTGCCGGGCGCCCAGATCTCGCGATTGACGAACGACATGTAGTGGACGGCGCCACGCTGCTCTTCCGGCCACTCGGCCGCGAAGCGATAGTCCGGGTCTTGGCTCACGCGCACGAGCTGCGGCGCATACGACGCGGGAAAATCGGGGTTGGCGTTGGGATCGACCACGAAGCTGGAAGTGGCGCGCGTGAAATCTCCGTAGAGCGCCGCGTATCCGTTCTCGTTGGGGGAGAACTCGGTGAGCAGGTTCTTCGACCAGTCGACGCGGATGTGATCGCGCTCGTACCAACGACGGTCGGTGGTGTTCTCACCGCGCACGTTGGTCTCTTCGCCGGTCACCGGGTTGTATTCGGAGCGCACGTCGACGTGATCCTCGATCGCGTACACCGCCAGCGGCTGCCCCTGGAAATCGGGCGACGCAGCATCGTCGTTGCCACCGACGACCAGCTCGTAGCTGCGAAACGCAAACAGATACTTCTCGTCGATGACCCAGCGGATGCGCGCGATCGGGAACGAGTACACGCGCGCGCCGAGCGCCGACACACCGCCGCGGTTGAAGTCGGGCCCCAGATCGTTCGACATGGAGCCGCTGAACGGCGGGTACTGCCCGTTGGAGGTGAACAGCCAGCTCGCATCGTAGTCGCTGTCGATCACCGTGCTGGCGTGCCACCACTCGCCCTGAAACACGTCCTTGCGAATCAGGTTGGCGTAGACGCGATCGACCGGCTTCTCCGCCACCGAGCAGCTCGTCATCAGCAACATCACCAACGGCCACGCCAGACGGCGCATCGTGTGCATAGTCATTGGCGGCTCCCGGGTGGGAAGTAGCCGAAGTCGATGATCTGCATGTCCCGCTGCAGGTGGATGATCTCGTTCAAGAACGACTCCAGGTTGCTGACCTCGAATTCCATTCGCGCGATCTCCGCTTCGATCGCCGCAGGGATGTTCGGCACTTGGTATGGGATCGCAGTGAGCTGATCGATCTCTTCCTGCGTGAGGTTGTCGAGCGAGTACGGTGGCGTGCCGTCGCGCAGCTTCTCCAGCATGTCGAGCACGAACGCGGCATCGCGCGCTTGCTTGACCATGGCGAAGCCGATCGACGTTTGCTCACCGACGCCGACCGCGGGCTCCAGCTGCCAAGCCAAGAACGACTTCAGGTACTGCGGGCTGGTGTAGCGCGCGTAGTCGACGCCTTCGACGGCGTTGGGCCCTGGTGTCGGACACTCACCGGATCCTTCGACGCAGATGAAGAGCTGATTCGCGAACGATGTGTCGAAGTAGACCGGGAACTCGCTCAGGCCGTAGATGGCCGCGTAGAGCTGCAAGATGAAGCTGCCGCCCCCGCTCAGCACCGGTAGCGCGCCGTACGTGGTCTCGGGAGATGGGCGACAGGTTGCGTCGCTCGAGCAATCGCCGCGGTAGAAGTCCATGTACACGAGCTTCGGATCGGGACAGCTGCGCCCCGTGCCGCTGCATTCCAGACGCGGCATGTACGCCTCCGGTGCGTTGCGGATCATGCCGGAGAAGATCTGCTGCATTTCGTTCGGGAACAGGTCGTAGAAGTTCGCGTAGAACGCGACGTTTGGCGCGTAGCGGGCTTGGATGCCGCGCGCCGTCATCAGCTGCAGCACCCACAAGCTGTCGACGAAGCTGCCGACACGCTCCATGCGCTCGATGCCGGTCAGACCGCGCTGGTAATCGGAGTTGAAGTAGCGCCCTAGTCCGAGCGGGATCGTGAGATCCGGGTTGGCAGCTTCGGCGTTGGTGGCGGCGCGTCGGTAACCACCACCGGTCGCATTGAGCACGTAGGGTCCGATCGCGGGTTGTCCGAGCACGCGCGCGTAGAAGTTGAGGATGTCGGCGGTGGCGAGGAACTCATCGTAGAAGCCGAAGGCACCGAGCTCGCTGCGAAACGCGGGATCGGAGCCGTAGCGGTAGATCAGGTTCTGATAAATGTTCTGCAGGATCACGAAGCGACGGCCCACCAGCGAGGCGCGGTAGCCGCTGAACGAGAAGCCGGCTTGGTACCGTCGGAAGCTTGAGAACAGGTACATGCGCTCGTAGGACTCGGCGATGTTGCGGACGATCTCGCGGTAGCTCTCACCTTCGTCGAAGCGGTTGCACCAACCGATCGTCCCGGGCATCTCACTGCCGCCCGCCGCGCGCTCGTCGCTGCAGAAGCGGTACGACAGCGGTGACAGCTCGCCACCCAAAGAGCGTAGTGCTGCGACTTGGTCGTCGAGGTTGGAGCACAGATTACTGGTCGTCGTGCGCGGGTTGGCGACACAGCGTTGGGTGAGGCCGTGCTCGAGGTTGGCGTCCAGCAGCTCCGCGCTGCGTGCGCCATCGATCGCGTAAGGACATTCGGCGTCGACATTGCAAGGCTCACCGCCGACGTAGTGCTTGAGTTGCAAGCGCGGCGACTCGTGACTGACGTCGCCTTCGTAGGCCTCGGACAGATCGCCGTAGCCGAACGCGATCGCGGCGCGGTCGTAGTGACCGATCGGCTGCAGGCGCTGGTACCAGTTTGCCGAGTACTCCATGACAGACGCGTTCATCGCGCCGTCGATGCCGGACAGCTCACGGCGCTCACGCATCTGCGCGTAGTCATTTTCGAACGCCACCGCTTCGTCCGCGCTCAACCCGCTTTGGCCGTCGGTGTCGTAGTCGTTGGGGCTGGGGAGCGGGAAACGATCGTCGATCGTGTAGAAGTCTGGGTGATAGTGATCGCGATCGGCGCTGCCCCCGAAGTTGTGTCGCAAGCCCCAGCAATGGCCGAGCTCGTGCAACTGCGTCTGCCGGTACAGCAAACGGTTGAGCGCGATCTCGAGACGCGCGCGTGACCAATCCGCATGCTTCTCGACGAAGTGTTGCACCGAGTCGTCGACGAACTCATTCGGCATCATCACGTTGGCGCGCGCGAGCTTGTCCTGCTCGACCGCGGCGTCGAACAACACCGAAGCGTTGCCCGTCCGGAACGGCGAGACCTGATCGAGCATCGTCTCCGTCACCGCGGTGTGCTCGGAGCCATCGGGCAGCTGGGTCAGCCCGGCCATCACCATCGTCTCCGGGTTGTCCATCAGCTTGCGCTCGGTCGGCGTGCCGGCCAGCCGCTGCAGGCGGTCGCTGAAGATGTTGTTGCGGCCGTCCACACCTTTGAGCTTGTCGATGCGGCCCAGCGCGCGCTGCATTTGCGCGTCGATCTCGGCTTGGGTCTGCGCGCTCTGCACCACACCCGCCAGGTTTTCGCGGCTGAAGTCGGTGCGTGGCAGCGCGGGCAGGTCCACGTGGCCCAGGTTCTCGAAGTAGCCGCGCACGTCTTCGCCGGTGAGCAGGTCACGCGGGTCGAGCGTGCCGTTGATGATGTCGTACGTGCGCAACGCCGATGCGCGGAAGGAATCGAGCGCGGGGCCACCGATGTTGGCGTCGCCGGTGATGATCTCGCCGCTGACCGGATCGCCACGCAGGGTCGCGATGCCGAGGAACGACGTGCCGGGTTGATCGACGTAGCTCATGAACTTGAAGCGCAGGTCTCCGCGCTCCTGGCACTCGAGGCCGTCGGTCTTGCCCCCGTTGTCGGCGATGGTGTCGCGGTTGCAGTCGTTGATGCGCAACACGGTCACGCACTCGTCGCCGACCATGCGTGCGCCGAACCACTCGTAGAAATCCAAGTCGTTGAGGCCGCGGCGGTCCAAACTCGGCTCCGCGCCCGGTGGGATCTCGACGTGACAGTCGTAGGGGTTCTGCGCGCTGGCGGGAAGCGTCGCCGGATCGACGAATGGATCGTATTGCCCAGGACAACGCGGAGTGAGGATCGCGCCGGTCTCCGGATCGGGTTGGCAGTAGCAATAGCCATCCGGGTCCTGCGTCTGGCAGTCGATCGCTGGATACATCGCAGGCGCTTGCCCGCGCAGCTGTCGCACCGTCGCCATCAACACTTCGTTCCACTGACTGATTACGTCGAAGGTGGGACGAACCAGATGGGCCGGCAGCTCGGGGGTTGTGTACCAGACCACCTGACGCACTTCGCGTTCTGTATAAGGAAGCGGCGCGCCGGAAGCGTCGTGCCACTGTTTCCAGATGTTGTGGCGGTTGACGTTGTAGTTGAGGAAGTCGGTGGCGCCTTGGGCCGGGTCGTCGGGTGCAGTGCTGCGATCGTAGGTCGGACGCTCCAGACGGAAGTAGCCGAAGCGATCGAAGCGCGAGTCGCTCCATTGCGTGGGCTCGTACTGCCGCTTGTCGCTGACCTTGAGGAAGCTCGTGCGAACGTAAGAGTTGATGGTCGAGCAGTGCGGCGCATCGCCGTAGTTCGAAGCGCACCAGTTGACCATCGCACCACTGACCGGATCAGGAACCTTGCCCGGCGAGAGCTGCTCCTGGGTCACGAAGCTCATGTGGTACAGCTCGTCGCGATCGTACTGGTCGGCAAAGTCGCGCTCGTGCTCGTCGCAAGCTTCGTCGTCGGGTGACGCGCATTGCATGAAGTCGAAACGCGGCTGCCACGACTCCGGAAACTGCGACTCGTCTTGCACCAGCAAGTCCGTCGGCTCGCGCGTGTACAAACCCATCACGCTGTACAGGTCCGCGGTCTGCCCGTAGTAGCCGGGCAACAGATTGCGTGACCAATCGACGCGCATGTACGGGCGCTCCCACCACTCCCCGTCGACATCGTTTTCTTCGAGCACGTTCTGCTCTTCACCGGTGGTCGTGTTGTATGCGCGGCGAATGTCGAAGTGCTTCACCACCTTGAACGCCGCGACCGGTTGGCCGATCACGCTGCCCGGTTCGCGTGGCGCGCCCTCGCCGCCTTCCAACAGCTCGTAGTCGCGGAACGCCGTGATCTGATCGCGATCGATCACCCAGCGCACGCGCGGCATGGCGGTGAACGTCGACGCTGCGTCGCTGGCCGCGTCACCGGGGAACGTACCGAGCCCGGAGGCCTCGTAGTCCACGTCGATCACGGTGCGCGACATGTACCAAGAGCCCTGGAACAGGGCCTTGTCGACCACGTTCACACCGACGCGGTTCACCGTGGGCTCGCTGCCGCAGCTCGTCACCCCGAGCGACCACGCCAACAGGGCCACCCCTAAGCACAGCCTTTGCATTCGGTCTGCCTCCGCGCCGGGCACTGTACTGAGGGGCGCTCGCAAACACCATCGCGGCACCGCAAGCCGAGCCGTGCATCACCTGTGGCAGCAGCGGCGCGAACGATCGCGGGTTTTTTGACCAGCAGCGGCCGGATCCATTAACGATCAGGTTGGCCTTCGCCCGCACGCGTACGTCTTTTCGCGATGACTACCCTGGTTCAAGCAGCGCTCACGCTTCGACGATCCGCCCGCGGCTCCTTTGGCTATGCGACTGCGCTGGTCGTGTTTGTGCTGTCGCTGCTCGGTGTGACGCGCGTGAGCTGGACCGCGATGGGGCCGGAGCACGTGGTGGTGCTCTTGGCGTGGTTCTCGGTGTTGATGACGCGCGCCACCGCACGAGCACAGCAAGCTCGTCACGAGAAGCAGAGCGCGTGGCTCGATCTGGAGCTTGGTCTACTCTCGCTCGCCGGCTTCCACAGCATCCTGCAACTGTTTGGCGGACTGACCAGCGAGGTCTATCCCCTGCTGTATGTGCTGATCGCGTTCTTCAGCTCCTTCGCCGATCGCCGTGCCGGTCGCGCGCTCGTGTTGTTCGCTGTAGGCGCTGAAGCGGCGCTGTACTTCATCACCGAAGGCCACACCGATCCGCGTCCGTTCGCGCTCCACGCGATCTTCCTGACGGCGTTCGGTTTGCTCAGTGTGATCTTCACGCAGGCGGAGATCTCGCGCGTACGCATGCAGTCCAAGCGTGAGCTGAGCGAAGAGCGGGAGCGTGTCCGTCACGACGCACGCATGTTCCGCTTGGTCGGCGCGCCCACCGATGGCACCGCACATGATGAAGAGAAGCTGCTCCGCTCCAGCATCGAGCAGGTGCATCACTCGTTGTTCTATCTGCTCGACCTGTTGAAGCGCACGCTCGGGCTGCATTCGGCCGTTCTGTTGCTCAAGGACGACTCCGGCGAACAGCTGCGCATCTCTGAGCTGGTCACCGACAGCGACGACATCGCGGAAGGCACATTTCGCACTGGCGGTGGCGCAGTCGGCGGCGCAGCGGCGCGCGCAACGGTCGTGAACCTGGAGCACATCAAGCCGGGTTACGGCGGCATCTGTTACTACCGCGGACCCGCGATCGTGCGTGCGTTCATGGCAGTGCCGGTGGAAGAAGGGGGGCATCTGCGCGGCGCGCTGTGTGTCGACCGCGTCGACGATCGACCGTTCACGCCGGCGGAGGAAGCGATCGTCCATTCGACGGTCGGGCAGCTGCTCCGCGCGATGGAGAACGAACGCGTGTTCGGTCAGCTGGAGCGCTCCAAGCGTGAGCACGCGATCCTGCATCAAGCCTCGCAAGCCCTCGGTGCCGCGTTGACTGAAGAAGCGGTGCTCGACGCGGGCTTGAAGGCCGCCGCGCAAATCGCCGGCTACGACTTCGCCGCGATCACCCAGTACGACCCTGAGTCACGCAAGCACAGCGTTCGTCGCGCGGTGGGCGAAGGCTCCGACGTGATCAGCAACCTGAGCTTCCGCGACAACACATCGCTGACGGCGATGGCAGTG